>Ga0123352_10016557_pt1 | contig 11748 bp, 5 predicted proteins | sample TergutLab28metaG_FD_89700 | JGI IMG/M metagenome (GOLD analysis project Ga0123352, IMG submission 89700) | Labiotermes labralis P1 segment gut microbial communities from Petit-Saut dam, French Guiana - Lab288 P1 | ecosystem: Host-associated > Arthropoda: Insects > Digestive system > Gut ...
AATAATCCTTACCACTGCAACTGAGATAAAAAGTAAAATTCATTCCCTTAAACCAAGAAACTCAACAGGCTATGATGAAAGAACAAGTGAAATTCTAAAAACTTGTGCTACTGTCATTAGTCACCCACTAAGCTCCATCTGTAAACACTCAATTTTTACCAGTATTTTTTCCAGATCGCCTCAAAATGCAATAGTAAAACCACTGTACAAGAAAGGAGACAAATCTAGTATGACAACCTATAGACCTATTTTGCTTTTAACTGTTTTTTCCAAGGAAAGTTTACAGGAATTGAGTGGTTCATAAACGAGATGGTATCTCCTCTATTTAGGTTTTTGATGTAGAATTGTTCATTAACAGTTTAAAAAAAAAACGTTATTAAAGCCATTTTTTCCAATTTTTGGATCTTTTAATTTTTTATTTTTCACAAGTAAGGAGGGGATCTGTTCAGTTGGGTGCAATTTTCCTGTCTCATTCCTAATAATTTTATTACCAGATTTAGCCATAAGTCTATTATAGTGTTGGTTTATTGCTTCTTTTGTAATATTTTTAAGGATTCTACAAATTTCATGTAATTTTCCTTTGCTTTGGGATCATTGTTGTTCTTCTTGATGGTGTATAGACTTCTTATGTTCGTATGATATTTTTACTCCTTGTGTTATCCAGTCATTCTCTGTCATGTTTGTAATTTTTTATTTAACTGGATATCTGGCTTCAAAATTATGAAGGAAAGTACTCGGAAATAAGTTAAACATACAGTTAGTATCTGGTTTTTGATAAACAAATCCCCACATTTCTTGCTCTAGTAGTGTCTGAAAGTTTGTGAGTGAATTGCTATTTATTAGTCTTTTTCTTCGCTTGTTTGCAATTTTGTTTGTTGATGCACATGTGAAAAATTGTGCATCATGGTCAGATAGGCCACTTTTGGGGGAAGCTGTGTAAGATGGCTCTAGTCTACTGTTATCCACAAATATGTCATCAATGGCTGTACCTGATTTGTGTTCTTGTTGCAAAATGTACTCTATGCAATAGATTATATGCTGTTGGGTGCTTTCAATGACATATTCTGTGGTGATATCTCCACCAATTAAAAATTTAGTTTTTGGTTTATACAGAAGTTTCAAAGTATCTTCTAGAGTTTTAATAAATCGGTTAAAATCTTCTGTGGGGGATCTGTATAAGCATAATATGACTGAGACGCTGCAGTTTCTAGTTCACCTGCACAAATTTCCAGATCTTTCTCTTGACAGTTATTTGAGATATCCATTTTGTTGATATATATGTCTTTGCGAACAAAAATACACACACCTCCCTCTGCAGGTTATTACGGCAGCAACTGGATGCTAGTACATATATTGGCAACATGAGGTGTATCAGGTCCTGTTCTTCCATGTGAGTTCAATTAAACATAGTATGTGGGTTTTTATGTTATCTGTTTCAAAGGAATGTATTAATTCAACACTTTTGCTTCTCAGTCCCCAGATATTTTGATGGACGATATACAATTAATTAGATAAATCCACATTTTTATCATGGTCTGCGAAGTCCAAGGAGTTACAATCTATACATCTTTGTGCTTCTGGTTTTACACTAAAAAAGGGGAGGCTTATGCAAGGGTGATGACAGGAATGCTGCTAGATCCCGACACATGACCACCAACCAATTTCTCATGTTATACATAATGACTCTGAATTCGATGGCTATTTAAAAAGGTATGACTGCAATAAAGAATGCTGCTAGTATGAAATAAAGCGCGTACTGTTGTTCTTCTATCGCACAATTGAGTTTTAAACATCTCCCGCTATTAGCGCTAGTAGTCGCAGAGTAAATATGGCGGGGTGTGCAGTTTTGTGGTTGTGCCTGCATATGTCTTTTGTGGTTTGGTGACACTCGGTCTACAACGGCTGGGCTACACAGCTGTCGAAGGAAATTACCGTACGTAAGTCACTCTTAGCGATTAACTGTAAAGTAAATGCAAAATGGTAGTGTATAGGCTCTAAAATTGCGCAAGATTCGTGACAATGTGGCATGCTGTTTAGGAAACCCAGGAATATAACCTTATGTATTTAATTTCCGTTCACGATAGATTGGGCATCGCGGGCCAAAAGAAAGGTGCTTCGCGAATTCCCGATCTTACTCCGTGTAACTTCCTTTTGTGGAGCTGAGACAAAGGGAAAGCGAATTTAAATTCAACTTGAGCGACTTGTCAACTCAGCATTTTTATAGAAACACCACAATTTGGTTTTACATTCGCAAGATACTGTGAATCTCTGCGGCCTATTTTATTATACAGGCAGGTCTCGTTTTACGTCAAGGTTATATTCCTGAAGATCACGGCGCAAATCGAACACAATATTCCCATTTAAAACAGTGTATTTCATGAGGATTGGACAAATGACAACTTCATACTATGTAGTTTATGACTATACCACTTGTGGATATACGGACGTGTAATGTGTATATCTACTTATGTAGAGTATATGTACAATTCTATATAGTATACATACATTTCTATACAATATATTTATTTATGCTAATGCAGTAAAAATGTAAGAGACTCACATCCATAATGTTTGATGCTGTCCATTCCGATAGCACTCTGTTAGTGTTGCTACACGAACAAACACTTTGGTTCTTTAATTCTATCAGCATTATCACGAATTTTTACATGCGCTACTATGAGCGAGTCTAAAATTACGACATATGTCAACAATTCGTTCACCTTTCTAAAGTCGGGTTATTACGTCTACTGTCTCTACAATACTGATTGTCTTTCGCAATTTTTTTCACTTGGATTACATTAGGTGATGTAGATTTAAATTTTTAACTCATTTTGGTAACAAAAGCCAATGCTGTTGAATTGAGAACTACACCAGCTACTTGATTATATCACCAACGTAAAAGATACACACACATAACATGCGTGACAGTGACGTTATTTTCTGCTAGCCTCCAACACAAGTGCCGCCAGGGCTCGTGTATGCTACATCACATTAAACCGAAAATTATCGCGTAAATTATAAAAGTGGCGTAAATTTTCGAGTTGCCTTCAAGCGAAATCGCACAAAAGTAAGTGGCATAAAACATGACCTTCCTGTGTATGTAAATCACTGTGACTTATGTTAAAGGTATAAATTATCCTGGAGCAGGAAGGATAAATTATTGCAGAAAGGTGAACTAACATTCAGATATTCACAGCATAAATACTGATAGATGTACAAGGTATTATGAAACATATTATTTGAAAACCAAGAGCCCAGAATACATAAGTACAAACTTTTTCTAATACAATACTACGTAACTTTGGTGCAAAGTGGAATGTGTCTTCCGTGGATATGCATTGCATTACATTACTTCCAGTCGGCTTTAATCATATCTGAACCCTTCTCTGCAATCATGATGACCGGAGCATTGATATTACCGCTGGTTACGTTCGGCATGATGGAAGCGTCTATAACACGGAGGCCCCTAATGCCATGAACTCTGAGGGCGTTGTCGACCACAGCTTCACTTGGTGATGGTCCCATGATGCATGTGCTAGACTGGTGGTTCTCGGCGTTGGTCATATACTTAATGGCACACTGCCAGTACTCTTCCGTGCGAAACGTGACGTCCGCACAACCTTCAACTGGTGTTCCGTCAAGTTCCAGTTGGTAGTGCTGTAGGGATTTTGTTCTGGATAACTCGATTGCCTTTCTGTGTAGAGCACAATGAACGTTGTACCAGTTAGTAAGTGAATCATTGCCACTTTATAGTATCGTTTTAATTCAACATGTTGCTACTCCGTAATACAGTAGATTCGAGATTTCTCAGAATATTTAAGTTAAATAAAATTATTTTCCAAGTGTTTGATCAAAAAAAGAGAATTAATTTAAGAGGGAGGGTTTACGCTAACCCGAATAATAAGAATAGAGTAATTGCATGAAAAATTTCTTTATAAATAAATTAAAAGGCAAATTTATTCTTCAGAAACTTTCATTTGGCTATCACCTGCATCTCTGTGTTTGTAACTAATTACTTATAAACAGTCTTATAAGTAATTCATGAGAATATTACTAGTACAAAATGTTGTAATAGCGAAAACTAGCAAACAAGAAAAGTATTTGATTTTCATTCCTGACATACTGTGTATACGAATGCGAAATGTGGCATAATGCCTCATTTTAAGTGTAAACAAACTGTGATTTTTATCTGTTATGCGTTGAGATAATGCTAACATAGTGGTCGAGAGAACGTTCGGATTGACGGTATTACGAGGGCATAACCTTTCATATTTAATGCAATATATCGTCCTTGCAGCTGTCCAATACACACAAACCTGCACTTACTATTAGCTGCACAATACTTGTTAATCACTGCTCGTAGATTTAATGTTTTCCATTCCGAAGTGTTTAACACACATATGAATGTATAATGTATCAGTCAAACACAACAAACTTTAATATGTTATGTTTATTATTTAAGGCAACATGTTTCGACTCTTATAGAGTCATCTTCAGGCCCTTCTAAGATACAGATCCTTAATAACAATGTTTAAAATGCATAGTGGGATCCCAAATGCTTACATTCTTGACATAACTATGTACAACTACGACAACGCATCTCAAATACACAAGTTTAACTTCTTTTATGTACCGGTTAAAATTTTAGAACCAAAGTATTTTAGGTGTATAATAAAAACTTATGACACTTGTAATTATACACAGTTATGTCAAGAATGTAAGCATTTGGGATTCCAGCATGCATTTTAAACATTGTTAGTAAGGATCTGTATCTTAGAAGGGGCCTGAAGATGACTCTATCAGAGTCGAAACATTTTGCCCTAAACAATAAAATAACGTATTAATATTTGTTGTATTTGACTGATATATTATATATTCATAACTGCTCCTATATCTTCCGCCCATAGTTTATGGCCATCATCAGGGAACTACAAACTCCATAGACATATACAGCCTAATCTGTGAAGGTGGACGAAAAATTTAATCGTTCACGCACAAACTTTCATTTCCAATTCACAGCACAATGTTCATTTTTTAAGTCTTGAAGCTTTCACGGCGACATAATTCAATGAAATGTTCTTGAATAGACAGCAGCATCAAGATGTCAAGGTTTACTGACGTTTTATAGACTGACTCCGTCCCCATCTTGGCCCTACCAAGCCACCGGCACACCCTGAAGATGGGGACGGAGTCAGTTCTCCAAACGTCGGTAAACCTTCATATCTTGATGCGGTTGTCTGCCTGAGATTGTTTCATTGAATATTTATTATTCACTGCTTCTACATGTTTTGGCCACAGAATATAGCTCTCTTCAGGGAGCTACAAACTTCATAGATGTATCTGCATATATATACACACACACACACACACACATATGAAACGTTCTCTGACTCTCGAATTCATTCTTTGTTGGGTAACGTGGTAGGGATTGTTGACCAGGCTTGGTCCCAACTGCGTGCTGTGGTCGACACCATTTACCAGTTTCTTGTTGCTTTATGATTGTTATTTTCATTTCTGATTCACTGCCTTTCTTTTCTATTATCACTTTTTTCACCTGTATACTTTTAAAGTTGGGTACATCCAGCAAAATCATTTACAATAAAGTAGAATTTAAAAAGTGTCAGACAGTTAAAAAGTACTGTAAACAGAATTTGGAATAAACTGACGGAAACAAAAACAGATAGTCCAAACACAATATCGACTCGTACGTACGTGTACATTGCATTGACCAGTCACGGGACTGCACTAACGGCCTATGTAATTCGATAGGGCAGAGTCCTACCCGCCATTTTGTGGCACCCCAAAGTTTGTTGCCGTATTCACAACAACAGGCCAGTTGTTCCTATTCTGGGCCAGACGAAACGAGTCCATGCCATCTCATTTTGCTTCTTAAAGATCACTTTTAATAATACCCTTCCATCTACGCCTAGGTTTCCAAGTGATCTACTTCCCTTAGATTTCCCCACCCACCAAAAAAAAAGCTACATGCTCTTCTCCTCTTCTCTTACCTGCTTCGTAGCCCGCCTATTTCATTCTTTTTGTTTTGATCACCTGAACGAAGTAAAGTGGAATTAGGTGAAGTGAAGTGCAGTATGGGGGGGGGGGACGAGACTTTATGGGAAAGGATTATAGGAGTAGTAAGTGATGAGAAGTCAAGGACTGTGGTGAAAGCGTGAGTGAATTAATGATTGGGGTGATGGGGAACAATTACAAGAAACTATAAGCAATATTCTCTTAATTGGGTGTTTTTACCTTCTGTACATGTTGTATTCCAATTTGTCTCGTGTTTATTGTTGCTAGTTTTAAATTGTCTTGTGTGTAATTATTGTTGGTTGGCCGTGTGTTTTGTTGTAGTTGTCTTATGTGCATTATTGTCATCTTATGTTTATTTGCTGTACTGTGTGTGCATTGCTGCTTTTTACTTTAGATGCCGGACTGCCGGCTAGAAGTCAGTATTCGGAAGGTCCTGCGACCGGCCACCTCGACACAGGTTTTTCTTGGTTTCCCTCTGTCTATAAGCGAATGCTGAGATGGTTCCCAAAATTCCAAGTTGCCACTACATGCTTCTCATGTAGCCCTCCCAACTTAAATTTATTAGTAATCAATTTCACATTTTGTATACATTATCACCAGGTGACAACCCAATAGCAGTTAATAAATGTTATTATAATAATATTTGGCGGGGTGTACATATCATGCATCTACTCATTATCTGGGGAGCCTACTAATTGTATTACTGTCCTGGGTCGATGATTTCGCAATTCGGGAAGCCTCTGTACCTTATATTTTCCGATATTTTACCAGAACACAAAACAGCATCTGATCACATATTGGGGTTTTCTGGGTTTTGACGCAGTCTTACGTGGTTACCGGTGTGTTTGGCCAATTTTTTAGAGAGAGACTACCATCTACCAAACAATAACTTTAAAAATTTAGGATCTTAATCTTAAGGTGTGTCATCCCCTTTGTGTTAGGTCAATAACACAAAGCTGTAGTGTGTGCATATCTGATGAAACATCTCAATACGATGGTTTTACTACCTAATTTGCGTGTTAGAATTATAAGATGTTCACAAATGATGTAACCCCTTAACATGTTTATTTAAACTTTTACTAATCCCACGATTTATGACGAAAGATGAGATCTCGTCCCCCATCCAAAATTACCACATATACTCTATAGTCACTTAAAAAGTTCTTTGGACAACCTGATGATGGCCTACATACAGGGCCGAAACATGTAGTTGTATATTATATATCGCTACTAATTGTAATATTGTTGTGTTCATGACTGTATGTATATATAGATATATGCACACTACAGCTTTGTATTATTTAGGATCTTACTTCTACTTCTGTCACAACAACCCCACATAGATTTGGTCTTCTGCACCAGATCATTCCGCCCTTTTCTATCTTAGACGATTTGGATCTAGAATCATTAGTGCCTTGTAAATCTCAAGCTTGGTATTTTGTCTTACCTGACACCATCCACCAGGATGTCAATCTCGCTCTGGTAGGAGAGGTAGTTGGGGTTGATTACAGGAGCCGTATAAGGGTCTTTGTTTCGAAGCGTGATATTGCCGCGGCTCATGGGCACCAGAAGGGTGGGGGTCATTGTAACAAAGCGTGTGTTCCCCGTCTGGAGCAGTTCTCTTTCACTCCCTGACTTGGAGCAATTCGCCAAATATCCACCAAAGAACATCTGAATGTCCTGGGCGTCAGTAGTCGCGTATTTGGAGCGGATCAAACCGGTGACCTGAGAACAGGCGGATGGCATACTGTCTCAGAGGGTTTTGGTGTAGGCATAATTTGTAAATTCTGTAAAAAAAAAAAAACTTGGTTCTTTTTGAGGTCAGGTGCAGGGTAACCCTTAGAGTACCATAAAATAAACGGATACAAAAATTTCAGTGTGCAATATTTTACTTCAAATTAAAAGAATCTAAGCTTTCTTAAACGTATTTTCCCAATGAAATTCCTGTCGTGTGGGGGGTCCAAAAACATTGGGGAGTTTGTGGTGATTGCAGCATCCTTAAAGCAGCCCTCCTTATGGAATGAAATCCAAGGATTCTTTCGAAATAATCTGGTTATCTTAAGACATCTATCGTAATAGAATGAAAAGGAATAATTTCGAGGCACCTTCACGAGTATCTGGGCATTGCCATCGATGTTGGCTCACGCATCATCGCCTGATGTGATGTAATTGTCTGTTGCACACATTTACCGTCAATGTAGTAATTATGATATTTTTTTCATAATATCGAAAGAAATTTGTTTTTTTTAAAATTGAATTTAGTTATCGATAAATACGGGCAGTTTTGTAGGGGATTCACAACTGAAGAACGTTGGACCCATTCTGAAATATGCAGGAGTATGTGAATTATTATTTTCAGATAGAATTTTGCACAGGACTAACATGAGAAAAGAAGGTGTCTTTTGAAAATACTCTACCTGTGACATGCCTGTTGATGACATCGGTCCTGTGCGGGTGTCAAGGTACTGTCGTACAATATCCGTGTTCAGATCCTGCAAGTTTGAAGCGTTGTTCACGATGAAACTTACACTATATGACACGTGGTTCATCAGGTTTTGTCCGACCATCGGGGAGTCCAGAATTACAGGAACGCCTATCAAGTAAAAGCCACACCTTCATCGCGTTTTATAATTAACTGACATTCTAACAATAAAACCAAAGCTTCAGTGCCGTTACTCCCGCTGCTAGACCCGAGTTTCAATCCAATTCACAACCGTGCACTAAAGTCAGCTTCAACGTCGCCTTTCCCTTTGTCCGCTGATGTGCTTCTCAATGTATCCCTTCTCTCGCAGCTCAAATGACAATCGCTGCTAACACCTCGCACATCACACTACAAATTGTAATCTACTCATAAAATTATTATTAATGTAACATTTTAAAACATTAATTTAAAAGGTAAAAGTAAATTAGTCCCATTACAGACCCGAGGTGTCCAGAGGGTCCCAGGAAGTTAAGGTTCCCAGATTACGTGACAATGGCCCAGGATGGTGGTAAGGTTGTCAGCCTTAAGCACCGGTCGCTTCTTACCCACAGGAAATACTCCTGGTACTCATTTCTGTTAGAGGCTGAGTCGATCCCAGGCCATAGTGCGATCGGAAGGATTATGTCAATAAAAAATTCCAAGGACACCAACTGGAATCGAACCAGCGACCTTCTGATTTGTAGCGCGGCGCCTTAACCACTGTGTTACAGCGGTCTCCAAAACATTAATTTACAATATTAAAATTTACATAGCAGTCGAGTGGCCACGGGTTCCAATGTCAATCTGGAAACCGACTATTTTGAATTAAACTAAACGCGGTGTTCTTCAGTCCTTCCAGGCGTAATCCACCGTTTCATCTTACGGATTGTTCTTCAACCATCTGCACAAGGTGAAGTTAGCTTAATTAAATCTGAGTTTTGTATTAATGTTAACTACCAAAAAATACTCTTATCAGGCGAGTGTAGATACCCGTTGTTTTATATCACACATCCTTTAACATGTTTCGCTTCTAACCTAACCATCACCAGGAGATTTAATACGAAGGAAGTGACGCTTCCAAGAATTACATTGTCCTATACTTTCATCGATCTTGCTTATGTCATACCTTACATCAATTCAAATACAGTTACACGGAATATGCAATATTTTATAAATTTCCACATTATTGTATAGGACGTGGAATAGCTCAGTCAGTATAGTGACTGGGCTAGGAGCTGGATGGTACGTGTGGGCCAAGAAAATTTTCTCTTCTCCAAAACACCCAGACCGGCTCCGGGACCCACTTTTTTCCGTTTCAATGGGCCCGGGTACCTTTTGCGGCTATAATGTAGCAGAGGCCTGATACTGACCACTCACCCCCGTCTAAGCCCGAAGTTAAGAACGGGTGGATCTACATTTCTAATCTTCTTATGTGCCCCTATGGCGTGGACACGGAAAACCCTTTGGTTTTTATGTGATTATTATTATTATTATTATTATTAATCGCATTTTGTGTATTGGTATAAATTAACTGTGGCTTTCGATAATGAGACACTGCTTATACCCGAACTGCTGACAATGGTCGCTTCACGGACAATTTCATCAGATATTCTCCACATAAGATAAATTTGGTTGATGTTTACGGTCCGGAATAGGTCAGTCGGTATAGCGACTCGCTACGGGCTGGACGTTCCGGGGATCGAATTCCGGTAGGGGTGAGATTTTCCGCACCTCTTTAGACCTGCCCTGGGGCCCACCCAACTTCATATACAATAGGTACCCGGTCTTTCCAGGCGGTACAGCGAGTGGGGTTTGGCGTTGACCACCCACCCCAATCTAATGCCGAGGTTAAGGGAAGAGTAGAGCTATACGTCTACTCCCCCTCTGGGCCTCCGTGACCTGTTCTGGAGTGAATTTTAACATATAAGCTTGATATTTGACATTTGATACATGGAATGTGCGGGCGAGAAACTAAAACCTCATGGTGGGAGCTCATTACAAAAGTTCCATTCGACTGGATGTGTTGCACGTACCGACTGCTTGGAGCTGTTCCTTCGGACCAATGCCAGATAACATGAGGATCTGCGGAGACTGAATAGCACCGGCACTCAGAATAACTTCCTTTCTTACTCTGATAACCTTGCGTTTCCCGTCTTTAATATATTCCACGCCTGTCACTTTCTTTGCTTTTTTATCGACAAGAATCTTCGTCACCTGAAAAGAAGCATATCATGTTTTAACTCTTAGGACACAGAATACATATCTGAAGTTTTTGGAACAGTGATTTTCATATTTTGATCTACTGGGTTGTTAAACTCTGACGATATAGGACTGTATCCCTCCAGACTGTCTGTAATCACCCAGAAAACTATAGGGCGTCGGAGACCAGATCACAATATGTGTATGGAAGAGAGTATGGGATTGAAATATTCCTTGCCATGTAGACTGGTAATATCACATAATACTTAAGTCTGCATCTAAACCGATGTTAGGACACAATGTGTCGCACAGAATGGAATAACTCTTCGGGCATCTTTTCATTCCTGGTTATGTAGAATGCAAGGGGTGCGTCGGATGGTTGCAGAAGACAGTCAGACGGACATTTGCAAAGTAAATTAGGAAATGCTTTCTATAAAGTAAGAATGAATACTGGTGACCTGATGAACTTAATGTCTGATGTAGCATTAATACCGACTAGTTTTTAAATTACATACGTCATTTCGAATTGCAGTTTTTTTTTGTGAAGTTGGTAATGGCAATTATTGTTTTATGAGCCGCAAGGATTTTTTTAGCTAGTTGAAATTGTCAAAATAATAAGAACTCTGGTCCAGCGGTTAATACACGACATACCTATTGTTATACTTAATTTAATTGCTTTAAATTATCTACCTATAAATGCAAACTGTACTATTTGTTACGAAAATTTCAAATTGTCGCATAATAATATTCATTCCTTCCGCTGCGGCCAGCGTTCAAAGTCGTTTCACCACTGGTGTGTAAAATTTTGAGCGGCTTGATTGTGTGTCTGGGTAAGTTTGTGTTGTCACTCGGCATGGGCTGTAATCTGATACGGAGGTGTAACCTAATAGAAGCACTGTCGCTGCCGTCCTGTTTCTAACTACAACAGAATTCATGCCGATAAATTAGGCGTGGTAAGAACTGGCTTCCGAAAGCCTTCTTGGTGCTGTAGCGCTAGTATTTTCTAGCAAGTTACCACAGACTCCATGCCGATAAATTTATTAGGCCTGACGCAA
>Ga0123352_10016558_pt1 | contig 11747 bp, 5 predicted proteins | sample TergutLab28metaG_FD_89700 | JGI IMG/M metagenome (GOLD analysis project Ga0123352, IMG submission 89700) | Labiotermes labralis P1 segment gut microbial communities from Petit-Saut dam, French Guiana - Lab288 P1 | ecosystem: Host-associated > Arthropoda: Insects > Digestive system > Gut ...
ACATGTGCTCGAAACATGTAGAGGCATGAAATAAAACTTATTGTGAAACAAATTTTGTGCATCAAGTTGGTTAAATACTGAGATAAATATACTGAGATGCACGGTCAACAAAACGTCAAAATCAGAAATTAAGTATTAATTTAGAAAATTGTGCTTTTCGTTGGGTTGTGTTTTATAATTATAGCACAATGCACGGTACAAAAACGTAAAGTACTTAAAATTATATACAATTTGAAGTTACTCAAGAAATGGGGAATTTCTGCGTTTCAAGATTCTTCACTGGAAGCAGACAGAGCCATCAGGGTCCCCTGTGGGATATAGACCGCGACAGCTCCCGTCATCAAATTCAAATTGAGGACCACCTACGTACTGGCGTCCTCATGTGCCTCCCTGCTTCATGCTCTGGTGCCCCTCACGCCACCATGCTCTGTCGTCTTCCGCTTTTAATATACCACTTTCGCCCGAATTTTCTTTTTCTGCTTCTTTCCTCAGTCAATTCTTCCATATATACCCTACAATATTTATTTAAATATACAGCATAGAAAAGAATAGAGACTCTCAGGTAATATTCTTGTTCAGTCTGGCAGCTAAACTGAAGATTAACACACAAAGCGAAGGAAGCCATTGATTAAAAATTACGATGCTCACTCGAATTTAGTCAAGACATTTCTCATTCGTGTTTTTGGACCACGAGACACACAAAGCTATTTATAATTTCCTGACACACAACAAAAAATCGGTAAACTTGAACGGCCTGAAGGACTTTCACGTGCGACTCACATACAAAACGAGAAACGCTCTCTAAAGTTTATTTGCGCGTGCTCATTTCTGTCGGTGGTGATCGGGGATGATAAACAATCATACTTTGCGCCATTCAAGTGAACCAATTTCGTGAAATTTTATACAATGTGAATAATCTAAATTTTATGCAATTTATCATTTGGACCGCTAAGTTCCGGACTGTTCCCGACTTGAAGTGAGATTACACTTTACTAAAACGTTCGTACTTCTAAGGCGTAGCCAATATGAGAGTTTACCAGCTGGCTAAAGAACCAGCTATTTAGATCGCTGGTAATAAAACCAAAGTTTCAACATCGCTAATGTCAGTAGACGGTTTTGAACATTAACTTTAGCTAATATTTGCTACTTCCCATTCTCGCAACTAATGTTCCTAATCCACATTTATTAAACCTTACATTACTTTAATGATCCTCCTTGAGATTTACATCCAATCCTGTAAGCATTTGTTGTATTATCTCGTAGTTGTATACGATCAGTCAATCCCAGTAGTTTTGGTAACAGCCCCTAAATATACTTAATGTCGTGTACGTGTTACACTCAAGGATTACCCTCCGCGGCATCCTCCTACGTAATTAACATACATAATTTGTTATATTTATCATCCCTTGAAAGTTATGTAATGTTTCTTTAATATTTGAATTCCGTCAGAACCCTCGTCCCACAACGATGCCCTGAAATGTTTTCTTCAATTTTCCAGCATTTATTTCTGCAATCTAGAGAGGTATCTATGGCGTTGTTGATTTCTACTTACTGTCACGTGCTGTACCTTCGTTGTTTCTTCCTTACTCTATGGCACATTGAACTCCTTAATGATTTTATTCAACTTACATACAAACAAAATAAAAACTACAATATATCGCCACTGTTTCCTCGTCGCAGTTCTTGGCGACACGTCAAGGGTGGTGGCAAAACAAAGTACTGTGTAATATAGAATCTATTTTCACAGACTTCACAGACACATCAGGATGGAGCTTTATGGGAGCTTGTCTTACGTGCCTGAACACAACCACGAAAAAGTTCATAAATCATTTCAATAACCGTCAACACTAGACTACAGTAGCCAAAACTTCACATTAAATGACAGTAAGACCACAGAAGCATGTTCAAAAAAAGCATGCAGTATTTACTTATTTTAAACGGTGATATTTGCATAGTTTGCCCTGAATAAATGCGAATACAATGTAACATCAGTATAGCATTTTTCCTTTACTATACCGTTTGGTGGACGTCATTTATTCTTACCGAAATATTAAAACCCGTACTATATACAATACACGTAGGCTTACATTATTGTGTACTATTTCCTTAGTCACTGCTTTCAGACTCTTCTCTACACGCTTCCAACGTATGTGATGCTAACCTAACTAATGAAGAATTACTCTTTCAGTTATTACCTACGAACACTACCTTGTACCGTCAATGTGATGAGGGTATTCACCGCTGTCTTTTACTACAGTACGTTGTATACAACCAGCTTCAAATATTAACTATTTAAAGCAAAGTACTTACTATGGATAAGACATGTTTTAATATTTAAACCTCTGCCTTATCCCTCACATTTAACACGAGATGCGTCTGAACCTTAGAAAGTTAATTATATTTCCTTAAACATCATTAAACAACTACGTACACTTCTTTTAATAGAATGTGGGCTCTTTGCTGAAGGAAAGAAACTTTCATGTCAGGTATTCAAATGAATGTCTTTCTTCAGAGTTACCGTGTAACATGTTTGGTTACACTAATTTGTTTACTGTATCATTCATTTTACTTCAGGGTGCCTAGAGCAAAATAAATTAGCATGATATGATAGATTCCCGACAACAGAATGTGGTACTTCTGTCATAAGTGTAGACTCTCCATTTCGGATGAAACTTGTTCAATGGGTAAACGGGGCGATACCTCGAGGTTAAAGCGACTGGGGAGTCAAGCTGACTATTCACAGCTATGCAGTGCAGAATTAAATGTGAATCTCTACCTCCATTACCCCACATGCCTTCGCGAGGTGCAGAGTAATAAAGTTCCTTTCATTCTGATTAACATTACAGCAGAGCTGCAGTTGTCGGCACCGGAGTAAAATAGAATAAAATTTGAGTATATCAAATAAAATAATTATTTCAATATACTCAAAATAACTAATATACAATTATGTACATTCATTGCATGATATGATAAATGTGAAAGTAGTTTCTGTTTCCAATTAAATTGTTGTTCCTATATTTAGTCAGTTCAGTAGCTCATTTATAATGCGGTTGAGTTTTCTTGCTCTCAGATGATTGATGATGTCATAGAATTTAATTCGACCCTAGAATCAGGATAAACCTCGGGGTAAAACTGAAAGACGTCTCTCAGAAGTGACTATTTGGAGAAATAAAAAGCCAGTTAGGCGGAAAAATTGATAAAAATTGAATTTTAATTTTCTGAACATTTACCTCAATAACAGTAAAACATTAAATTACTTATCCCACCATAAATTATTTTATTCTAATACTAAATTGTAAAGGGCTTAGGATCAACTGCGCATGTAGCTGTACAAACATTCGGACCTACTGTCCTAAAGATAAATTCAATAAAGCTGGGTTACACCAAATGCTTTTCAAAATTTATTCTAAGCAGAGGAATGTAGAGCTGTGCGTAAAGAGTCCTATTTCTACTAAATATTTAAAAAGTTTGGCACATAAAACTCGAAAATTTAAAGTATGTGAATTCCATTTATCGACTCGCAGATGCCTAATAACTAAATCAAAACCTTAATGTCTACCCCCAGTGCTTCAATCTGTCTCTCTAAAGTTCAGGTTGTACTTCTACCCAATTTGTTTACAGACCTAGAGTGTAAAATCACAAAGACAACAAGAGAAAATGTAAAAGATCCACGTAATTCAATATTTGATTCAGCTCTCTACTAACAAATTAGATCTCCTATTGCTTCTGCATTAGAGAAATACGATCGCATTTTCAGCTACTTAAACCTTATCTAGGAATCATAGGCCAAATTCCCAATATACTCTAAACAAAAACATATGAGAACAAATTTGCGTTGTGTTGAGAAAACAGAAGAACAAACTATATAACTAACCCCAAAAGTCAGCAAGGGGACGCCAACATAGCAGGTCTCCAAAAGAAGGAAATTCAGAAATACCACACCAAACACAACTTTGTCGACCGTCCAGATCCCCGCTTAGAATCAAACTCAGGTTTGGAAGAAAACTAAGAGTCGTGGAGGAAAAGACAAGGGACGGGGGGATGAAGAGAAGAACACAAGTGCCATCTGGAGGAGGAAACCATACATACGGTGCATAACTTTTTCTGTTTCTTCCTAGTCAGAAGCTAGTCAAAAGGATAAAAAGTAAGGGTCAGACCAATTACGGAAACCTGTCTTCAAACGCACTGCATCTGCCTGTGAGATTTATAAAAATTGTAAACATACAGAAAACTCAACGTATGCTTTGGACATTTTCATCATACGCATTTGGGTGCCCTACAACTCTCTTGGGCACACCAGTTCCTGTCCTTTTAAACTGTTTGTACCAACGACGTTTTGATAGTCGCAAGGTGCTTCCGATTTGTTTTTGACAAGCCTCTCCATACATTGTTCCTTCTCCGGTGGATTCATGGTCAATGAGCTGACAGGTCACTTAGACACACACACACACACACACACACACGTGGAAGAAGCTCAGTGTCAAACGAAGATAATATGAATTACAGGGTTGCCGGTAACACTTCAAGGTTTCTCTGGAAGGTGACGTAAAGTTACTTGTCTTTTCATAGAGTATTAAAGAGTAAAATTGTATAGACAACTGACAATTCTCAACCCTTAACCTATCTTGACAAACTTTACTTTTTTTTGAAACGTGCGTTGTGATACAGCTATGTAATAAGAAATAATAAAATTCACAGTTTTTACATTAATGTTTTAATTTATTATAATGTCTTCGACATGTTTCAAATATCCAAGAGTTTCATCCTCAGGAAGATTTGTACATGCAGTTGTATGGTATTTCTATCACGCATCCATATAAGCAGTTTGGTCGATGGCAGGATGTGCGTGATGAAGCTGCATGTACAGGTCTTCCTGAGGATAAACACTTGAATGTTCGAAACATGTCGAAGACTCCATAATTAAATGAAAACATTAATGTAAAAGTGTGCATTTTATTGGTTCTTATTACGTAGCCATCTTGACAAGTAATAACACTAAATAAAAGTCTGCTAGTGAAGACTTCATGGATTATAGAGCCTGAATAGAAGAAGTGCAGTAACGAATTAATTGGGAATAATCTAGATGCAGCCTGTTGTAATTACTTTCAACGTGCTATCAAATATTTGCTCGTAGGGACTGAGGAAAACGCACGGGCAGAATTACGCGGGATAAACTGCCTTAAGGACGACAAACAAAATCTTGACCTCTCGAATTCAGAAGAAGAAAGCCAGTCTGAACCCAGTGCTAGTATGACGATCCGATTGTCAGTCACACTCTTGTAAGGTTTTCAGTTAAAGTAAAAAGTGTTCAATTTCCAAGTCACCTAGAGACTGAGAGAAGTAACTCTGTCCCAAACACTCTTTCTAATATTTGTGTTTCCTGTAGTTTATGAAGATGTACAATTTCAATTGAATTTTCAATTGTAATTTTGAAGAAATATGAATAAATCATTTTTGGCAGATTAAACACGCACAAGCTGACTATTGCGAGGACACAATGAGGAGGAAACAACTGAAAGCCCAACTGAGATGAAGTTTCCTAAACACCAAACATGTATATCCGAAACACGGTAAAATGCTCCAACCAACCAACCAACCAACCAACCAACCAACCAACCAATCCACCCACCAATCAACCAACGGACCAACGGACCAACCAACCAACCAACCAACCAACCAACCAAAACACCAACGGACCAACGGACCAACGGACCAACCAACCAACCAATCCAACAGCTAATCAACCAACCAACCTACCTACCAAACAACAGATTCTCAGCTAATCGAAACAGGTTCCAAATTTGTATGAGCTTTGACAAATAAAGACTGAAGCCCACTGTCATTCTGCAAGACGTATCTAATGCTTTATTACTTTTATTCGTATATAAATTACAAATATTTTATTGAAGGCTTGAATGTGTGTGTGTGTGTGTGTGTGTGTAAGAGTGAGATAGAGAGAGAAGAAATGAGTAAATAAAAGAGTAACCGACTGACACTAACAGAATATATAACCCACATTCTACAGAGCTCTAATGACATGGATAAATGGTTAAGGAAGTATATTTTTCTCCATGACGTATGTTCATAAAAATTAATTTTAGTTATAATTCGCAATTAGAGCTGTCTGAAACTAACCTTTGCATCTGTGGCGAGATCCAGCTGCTTTGAGGAACACCAAAGAATCGCAATTAATTTCACGAAAAAAATATCCAGCACTATTAATTAGGCAGTGCAAGTGGGCTCTTACGACCTTGGAAATGAGAAAAATCTAGCCTATACCTGCTCTTCCATCATACAGATTCAGTCACGAAGGTATAAATGGAGTTAGTAGAGAGTTTCAGAACAGAACGAAAGAGTGATCAACTAAATGCACAGTTCTGCCGGCTGAACTAAACTCCGAATTGCCGCTAGGAAAACGTCCGCACATAAGACAATAAAAATAAATAAATGTACTACGGCCTTCCGTTTCGCTCTGATAAAGCTTTTCCTGCCATCTTTATCAATTACTGCCTGACATGAAAGGTCATTCTTTTGGGTAGCTGACAGTAAGCTGTTTAGATAGACTAAATCGATATTTTGCAGGTAGTGACAGTGCCCATCACAATTCAATATAACTCACTCAGCTGGTACAGTGTGATATATTACAAAAAGAAAGAAAACAGGAGAAAAAGAGAAGTGATAAAATTCCTCGAAGACACAGCGTTGAATTTCGAAATTATGTTACTTTTCATAAAATTCGGTCGTCTATCTAGGAATGTGCAATTAAGCAAGCAATATATGTACATAAAATTAACCACAAATCTTAGTTCTAAGGCAATATATGTAACTGGTAACGTTCATATTTACTGACAAATAAAATCGCAGTTATGTGATTTGAGGTATTCGCTGCAGTGACTACAGGCAACACCATGCATGTTCCGGAATGTGATGTGCTTAGATTGACAGAGAGATGCTATCATTGCAATGAACCTGCTACCTCCATCTTCGTAATTTATATAAGCAGTACATTCTTAGAAGAGGGGGAATCTGTCTAGCAAAGTGAGCGGCTGTACAAACGAAGACATCGTCAGAGAATCTAGTGTTGATCTAGGGGTTTAAATAAGATGTCTGCAAAATTTAATGTTTGCATCCCCAATAAGGGAGAAATAGGAACCACGGAGGTTCTGTGTCTTGTATAGAGCGACCAGTGTACGTAATTTGATGAATATGCTTCAGATTATTCAGACGTTATTACAAGAAACAATAAACAGAAACAGGGTACCAGTAGCTGATATAGAACCTATAAAACAAGGCAGACAGCTAACATCATCAAAGTTAATATTGCATATTTTTAATTGTTATGCACGTTACTTTCCTCACAACATGTAATATTAATGAAAGAACTTCATTGAATTTAAACATTAAAGGCTTGAAATTTTGTTGCGATACGCAGAACGTATTCTTTAAATATGGGTACAAAGTGAGTGCCTACATAGATGGTGTATATATATATATATATATATATATATATATATATATTAAGAAAGTTTACATCCTACCCTTTGCATTCATGTTAAACTTTTTATTACGATATAATGTGTTTTGCATTTTGTTTTGTTTAATGTCCCTTCCTTTGTAACATAAAAGTGATTGTTAGAGAGAAATGCAAGAGTTTACAAGCCCTTCAAGGGGAGCGAATGAGTGTTGTACACAGTTGGAAAGCTCTAAATGTCTGTCATTTAACTGGTGTGTAAGAACGGACGGCTTGCAAACTAAATGACTGTTTTCTTGTGCTTCTGTAACATTTTCTTAATGGACCAAGCAACCGAGCTCACGACGAGTTACGTATTTATCGACAAGGCACACTGTTATATGCAGTCGCTTCAAACATTTACAGGAATTCACTGGTATACTTTATAGTAATTCGCTGGTATGGTTTAAAGGAATTACTACTTTAAGTAAAGAAATACAAATTGACATCATTCGTCGCCTTAGGAATGCGGTCAGAAAGAAATCCCGAAAAATATATTACCAAAAATTGGTTTCTCTTTCACGAAAATTCTGAAGGACACCGGTTGATTTTGGTCAAGAACTCCTTAACAAAGAACAATGTGACAAAAATGGAAAATCCCCCTTTGACTCCTGATTTTTGTCTGTTCTCTGGACTGAAATCAGCTCAGAAGGGACTCCCCTTTTGTGGTGCTGCTCACAGCTTTAAGAATGCGAAGACCTAGACAAGAAGGCTCTCACAAAATGGCTTCCAGGAATATTTCCAATACCTTTACAGTAAATGCCATAAGTGTATATTTGCACAAGGGGACTGTTTGGAGGAGTTTTAGCTTAAATTATTTTTAATGTTTTCCATCCCGAAGTGTTATAAATACAAATGTGTCAGTCAATAACACAGCACTTTATTTTATATACAGTAAAAATAGTATATTGTCAGGGCGACATGATTCGACATTAATTAGGTCATCTTCAAGCCCTCTGAGAAAATAGATCCAAGAACTATCCATATTTCAGTGCATTGTGGAATCCAAAATGCTTACAGATTGTGTTACAGGAATGTAAAATACATAAGTTTGTATATATTGAAATCTGCATGAAGGTATTAGCATTAAAAGGTGTAAATTATCTGAGATGGCGGTATATATTAAAACGAATTGTTTATAAAAGACTGTATAAAAACTTGGTTTTACTTTTTAGTTTTTAGATTGTGAACTTTCATAGGGTCTGAAGATGACCTAATAAAGGTCGAAACATGTTGCCCTGACAATATACTATTTTTATTGTATACAAAATAAAGTGTTGTGTTATTGACTGAGGCGTAATGTTTTTTTTTTATTTTTCAGAAATAAAGTGATTCCGAGTGGAGTTTGCAGCTACCGCCTGGAAGACATGTATTTTCAAGCGTAACCTCATTGTATAATGAAGTGTGAGTGAGTGTAATGCAATAATTACATACAGTATTTACGATAAAATGTTAACGGAAAACAAAAGGGCAAGATATAGGCTTATAACGAGAATTTCTAAAGTAAGGTCTCACGTCACGAATGTTCTGAAGTGCTGGATTCACACCCGGTATGCACGGTGACCAAGTCCCTGTCGAACATGGAACGGAGGGATGTTGAAATGTAGGGTTGAATGATGGTATAAACACATGTCATTATGCAACTGTCGCTCTCATTACAATAAAAAAACAAAACTAATAAGAATGTACTGTTTCTAGAATCGTAAACTTTACCTTTGTAATAAAGAAATTATACCTACATGGGTGCAGCCAAAAAATGTGATAATAGCAAGGTGTGTTCTTGCATTTGAGCCAAGATAATTCAGTCAGTATGGTGAATGGCTACGGCTAATTAGCAGCCTAAATGTTCGTCATCACTACCAGACAGGCCACCGGCCGACAAACCCAACCCCATTCCAAACATCAAGCTTTGTACTTAACGGTGGACCACTTCTCACAGTAAGGAGCCAAGAGAGAGAAGCTGCTCCTTCATCCCCATATAATGTCTACGTTAATACTTGGAGTTATTCCTCCACTGCTCAATGTTTATTAAATTTGAGTTTCTTACTTCAAAACAGGGAGAAGAAGCATAATCTTTATTTTAATTTATATAATTCTTGAGGGTCTTTTGACCGTGCATCTTCCTCATGAAATAAAGTGAAATGCCAACTTGATGCAACTAGGCAATTTTATTGACGTATTCTTAGCTCAACATGTTTCGGGTGCATAAGCCCATAATCAGGAGCATTAGATATTGAGTTGCAGCATATGGTTTTCTGCACCGAGTTTTTGGAAGGGTGGTGCACGGCACCATCCGCACCGTACACACGACCTACGCAGCGGCTCTCGAGACCACCACCCATCCAAAAACTCGGTGCAGAAAACCATATGCTGCAACTCAACATCTAATGCTCCTGATGATGGGCGTATGTACCCGAAACATGTCAAGCTAAGAATACGTCAATAAATTTACCTAATTCACCAAGTTGGCATTTCACTTTATTTTATGTAATTCTGTTTATTATGTTTTAACTCTTTAACACATGATAAGATGAGTATTTCAAAGCTCGTACACTGTATTAAGACAATTTTTAAACAATAGAACAAATTTTCATTAAAATCTTGTGGTCGCGGAATGAAATTTTCTACTTATTTGTACGTGAAAAATATTTTGATTTGCAGGGTCAAAGAACACAACCGAAATTTAAGAGACGAATTCATTAAGTGCTGAGTTTCTTTGTTGATAACAGAGTGAGAAGCAGCCATATTGCAAACACGAAAGGGAGGGAAAACAAGGGGGATGATATCTTGAATTTAAAAGGTTTCATTTCAAGAAAGAATAAAAGATAACCTTTCACACGCAATTCACACTTCTCGCCTGTCACCGAGAAGTTCGTATATTGAAGATACAAATTTATTATTTAATCTCTAACCGCACTACAAATAAATTGGAATTGGTATGCAGTCAAACACAACTATATCACTTAAGGTATATTTAATGGCTATACTGGATAACTACATGTTTCGACCTATACTGGCCATCTTCAGGTTGTCTTAAGAGAACCTGAAGATGGCCGGTATAGGCCGAAACATGTAGTTGTCCAGTATAGCCATTAAATACACCTTAAGTGATATAGTTGTGTTTGATTGCATACCATTTCCAATTTTCACACACACAACGGGGATGACACACTTCCTAGACACTACAAATGAAACATGATTGCTCCCCTTTGTGTTGATCCCCTTTATCCTCCCATTTCACGCCATTTAATAAGCAATTGAAAAGAATTTCATCAAATATTTCAGGAACCAATTTTATTGTGTATACCTATATCCTTACGCAATAATATGTTATGCAAACAGACTAAAACAGGAGCGGAACAGGATGTAAATTTCCTTCAGCGGAGTCGATAATTTCAAAGCTCCTAAGATAGGAGACAATTCTGCACAGTACCCAGAGGCTTTCTCTGGTTTGCCATGCAAAGCAGCAACTAAGAGCGACATGAAAAATGCCGGAGGGTGTGACGACGCTCAGACTAGAGAATGACATTTTTATGACATCAATAACTTTTTATAAGAAAGAAGGATATCCAAAAGAAAAAGAAAAAGATGGGAGGGGCATAGGTTGAGAGTGAAGGCATTAGATGAATGAGATCTAGAGTCATAAAACTGCAACCCGTGCCTGAGCGGCAACTTCTCTGCCATCACAGTCGGGGGAATAATCTAATGACTTTGCTGCAGGCGTTGATTTATATGTGGTGCTATCGTCTGAGCAGCGTACATACTGGAATTTTACGTGTGAAGTAGGCACACTGAATAAGAAATCCTGTATACGTGAGCTGTGCATTTGGAGTAACTATATACCTAAGATATTTACCTTCAACAATGAAACAACTATTTACATGACATCAAACCTTCTATTTATAGTTGAAGAATAAAAGACCAACTTGATGTCACTTGCTATTTTATTTCACTTCTTATGTGCTCAACATGTTTCGGACATTAATATATCCGTCATCGGGAGCTTGCGACTGTGGTGTTGAATTACCACATCGGTCGTTTTGTTCTCGGTTCGTTGTGAGTGTGAAGCTGAAGCCTGCAACACGGACACCACTCAAACTCAGCCGCACCAAATCTCCAACACACAACGAACCGAGAACAAAACAACCGATGTGGTAATTCAACAGCACAGTCGCAAGCTCCTGATGATGGATATATTAATGTCCGAAACATGTTGAGTACACTACTCCAAACCAAG
>Ga0123352_10016560_pt1 | contig 11747 bp, 14 predicted proteins | sample TergutLab28metaG_FD_89700 | JGI IMG/M metagenome (GOLD analysis project Ga0123352, IMG submission 89700) | Labiotermes labralis P1 segment gut microbial communities from Petit-Saut dam, French Guiana - Lab288 P1 | ecosystem: Host-associated > Arthropoda: Insects > Digestive system > Gut ...
GCTGAGTGGATCCCGTTCCAGACCCACTACTACTCAGAAAATCTGGTAGCGCCGGGGATCGAACCCGGGACCTCTGTATCTGTAGCCAGAAACTCTGACCACTAGACCACAGAGGCGGTCAAGGGATCTTAAAGAAATAGGATGGAAGGGCGTTTATTGGAGTCATGTGTATCGCAATGACAAGAGTCGGGCTGATGTGTACATAGCAAAGAACCTTCGGGTTCCATAAAATGTGGCAAATTTCTTGCCTAGTTGCGCTATTAGCAGCTTTTCGAGAGGTACTGTGATCCAATGACTTAAGTTGGCTAGCTAATACCCCCATTTTGATATATTCCTTTACCGATGCAAGGTTAGCAACACAAACTCAACATCTGTTCATACAATAATTTATATCTTAAATCGTTTCTATGTTTCTGATGCCCTTCTCTGCTCTCTCAGTATCACTGTCACATACACTACCCACGTGTTGTCTCGGCTTCCCGGAATAATGGTCAATTTCAGTGGGTCACAATGTCCACACGACATTCTAAACATCAGCCTTCGTAAGGACAACCAACACACAGAACAGCTGTAGCAGTAAGGTGCCGTTCTTAACCTTTAAAACCTACTGTTTACGCGATACACCAACAGGTTTAACAGTCAACAACAGTACGCTCTGCCCACACACTGTATTTATGTGCTTTGTATTTATCTGAGAAAAAACAACTTGTGCCACTTACAGCATAAACAGACTGGTTTTTATCAGACTGGTTTTTATAACCGACATGAAAAGTGTTTACAGCGCGGTTCGGACAGGGCCTTTAAATAAAGCAGTCTGCGCTTCGTCTTTAAATGGATAAGTCTTGTCAGACCTCCGCAAATAAACCGATTTAATCACTTCCGTTCATTCGACGGCAAAGTGAGACGAAACTGAAGATTCAGGACTTCTGGGATGTGGCGCGGTGTACTAGCGGTTACAGCCCCCGACCCTGCAAATGACAGCAGCGCTTGCACCGGCAATGTAAAGCAGCCGAAAATAGATACTGGGGTTCAGAATGTGTGAACGTTAGCATAAGTTACAGTCCAATGATGTACTGTACTGTATAATGTACTGTACTGTACTGTATACTGTACCGTACCCTACCGTACTGTACTGTACTGATGACGTCATAAGTATTTCACAATATCCACAACGCAACTGACTGTTTTTAAATGATTAACATTATATAAATAAAGTATCAAAGGCAGATGAAACCGTTACAAGCAGGGGTGTACACTTGCTTACCCCGTGGAGCAGTCCTTCTTGAGAAGCTAACCGGTTTTCAGCTAGTCAAGAAATTCCCCGCATTTTATGGAACCCGAAGGTTCATTACCGCACTCACAAGCGCCCGCCACCTGTCCCTATCCCGAGCCACCTCGATCCAGTCCATACCCCCACACACCACTTTCTCACAAGCGCCCGCCACCTGTCCCTATCCCGAGCCACCTCGATCCAGTCCATACCCCCACAGACCACTTCCAGAAGATACATCTTAATATTATCCTCCAATCTACGCTGGGTCCAGGGGTGTACATACTTCCCAAAAATCTATGGATGGCATGCAGCCAGTTCCATACTGAGGGCCCATAAATAAGAACGCGCCACTGTGCAAAATATAGTCGCCGAGCGTCGTGGCGCACAGGACTTGTTCACCCCTGGTTATGACCCTGAACACAATACTTTAAAGCATGGGTAAAAAAATCCGAGATGGTGCCCAAAATTTTGGAAATACGTATCGTTAAGTTGACGTGTTTGGCCTCGTTTGAAATAAGCCCTTCAATAAGCCCTTAGATACTGACAGCCATCGCAACCACCGAACAGTCGCACTGCCGGTATCACTTTGGTGTGATATTAAAAGGCATGTAAGGAACTGTTGTATTTGCTGCGATTGGCATGGAAGACAGGGTGAAAAAGGAGGAACAGGACTTGAGAGGAGGGGGTGGGCGTGGTTTCACTGGTACCCCTAACACACACACACACACAACAGCAACAGCTCATTCCGTGCATTACAGGAAGATGCAAAACTTGGGTAACACCAACAAAAGCAGTATTCTGTAATTAGGAGCTATGTAAAAGATAATTATAATTACAGAATGGTGCATGTGTTGGTGTTAAATAACTCTCTGATGGCAACAGTGGAAGTTTCGAGTTCCTTGGGCACTGCGACCACCCACTGAAGCAAAGCAGAGTGGATCCTACGTTTCTGACCAGGCTCCTAGATTCAAAGGAAATTTATCACTTCCTGTTTCAGGATAAATGAATTCCTGAGCAGATAATCTCACAGCACTGCATCTGACTCGTGTTTGAGTCACCGGTGACCATGTTGCCTCTCAGTTCATCATTTATCACTTCTGTGATGAAACACAAGCGCCTGAGAGTCCACAACTGCTCACAGCAGGGCTCTTTGCACAAAACATTAAGGTAACGACACTTCAAAACAGATCGTTTGAAGGTTGCCTGTTGAAACTTGGTCTGTCCGCTGGCTGTCCTGCAGTCTACATATGGTTACCAGCATTCCAGTGGTACTTACTGCCACCTTCTCTCTGAAGGAGGAGGCAGTATGTTCCTCTTAAACACCGGTACCTACATGTCAGACAAACACAGTTCAATAACCCAGACGACTACAATACACACACTACTGTAACTGTCATTTGTACAGAATAAGTCTCGTAACAAATTTCACTTTCAGTTATGCACAAAGTTGTACCAACATTATAATGTATGGAGCTACTATTACACTTATCTATACTTCCACAGGTTTCCAGCAGGTGAAATAGGGACCCAAAATATAAAGCAACCCACACACTGCCTTTTAATGTACGTATTATATGTAATGTCTCCATAATTTTACTGCAACTCATTGCTCACCACATGACTCTTATGGCAAATTCAGGAAAAACCATCAAACAGCAGAAATGATTTGCCCAATATGAACCAAAATATGTATTTCGATACATGTTGCACATTACCAACATATCTTAACATGCAATATAACAGACAACATAGAAAAAACTTACACAACTTCCCATGCAGACCCATTTGTTACCTCTGTGAAGGTCAAATAAAGAATGAACATTTTAGAGTATCAATAGAGCCAGTTAGCACAAACTGCTGTGTGCGCTTTGAGAGCCGATACTGTGTATGCCTCCACAATTATATGGTGTCCTCCTGTACTTCACAGAGTTGGCACAGCATAACTGTTATCATGACTATGCTACCAGCTGGATGATCCATGGTTTGAATCCTGGGAGGAACACATCTTGAATGGCTCTGGGGCCCAACCAGCCTCTGAATCAATGCGGTTCATTCCCAGCAGAAAAGTGGTCGAGGCATGAAGTTGACCACTTGCCTCCAAACAGTACCATGGTTAAAAATGAGTACAGTTACACCTCTGCTCCTCCTGTTGTGTTCAGAACGTGGACAGAGGCAGTTTTTCCATTTTGCCTGCACTTGATATATTACAATTTACTATGACACTAAAATGCTGATATCTTCAAGTGCTTAGGCTTAGTGTGCAGCTCAGATCAATAAAATGTTCTGGATAAATCCGACATCGAATGTTTATGAGAGTTTGCTTCCTGTACTGGTACTTACGTTTTTAACATTTTATCTTCTTAAGAGTTTGATTAAATATTTGTTATGATATCCTGAAGGAATAGATTCCTCAGCTTCAGAATGTGAAAACCTTCAAGCCTGCATAGCAGCCAGCCCCTCAGTTTCCTGAATCTAACAGCAAAGTGACACGTACAAACAGATGAGGAATCAGGTCTTTTGGGATGTGATGCTGTGTCACTGGGTGAGTTGTTCCTGATGTTATGGTGCAAAATACTGCCTTCAGGTGGGCAGTCCAAGAAGATTAATGCACTGAGATCCTTTCAAACATCAGGGCTTGTCACCTAACAGAGCATCACATCCAAACACACTGTGACAACCTAAAATCTTGCACAGCAGAGAAACATAAAGAAAAAATTAACTAACCTGAGTCACAACATATGATCCTTTCCAGCTGAACAACGGTTTGTGGAACATATAGAACTGCAATCGTAGTTTGCCCATATCATCTGCCACTCGGAAACTATCTGCAAGTGTTGTAACCCAATTCACCACATCTTCATTGGCGTAAGTAATGAGGCCTTGTCCAAAATTATGCTTTCCATCTAACACAAAATTGAGAATTCCCCTAACAGAGTTTTCAGTCAGTAGTGTTTCCTCATCAAGATGCACGATCCAATCAGTGTCAGCTAAAATGTTCACACCATCCTCCAAACAATACTGAAGTGCTCGGGCCTTAAACAAAGCCCCACTCTTTGGCTGGTATGAAGGAGGAACCACCACTTCCCTCACCCGTCTATGTGGTGATAAACCAACAGCTTTGTCTGTCACAACCTCAATTATAAAGTTTTCTAGACCAGCCTCTGTACAACGAGTCATGTTACGAGTAACATTTGCACGAACTAATTTAGGATAATCCCCTCTTGTCACTATTCGAATGCACAGGAAAGGAGCCAAGAGAGGTGAACCTTTCAGTGTCACTTTATCAGGGAAAGCATTGTAAAGTGTGAGTCCTGCAAAGTTGAAAATCACTTGAGGAAGTGAGAGAAAGGTTAGAAGACGTAACAGGTACAACACACAAGTTCCAACATATCCATATCTATCCCACGGATCAAATTCTTCTGGACCACTGTTTCCTAATCGAACACCACCAGTGCAAACTTCAAATACAGCAATTACTGTGAAAAGGAGAATGCAGTGCAGAACGTGTTTCGTCCTTCCCGTCAGCATGGTAACTAAAATATAACAAAAATTATGCGAAGTCACTTAGCTACCTTTCGTTTTAAGTGGATGTATATGCATACACATACAATGTTGCAGATAAATTTACTATGCAGTCATATTGATTTTTTCTGCCTTAACTACTTAACGCACGTACTTCTCATAATCGAAAACCTACTCATAGTTCGAAGATAACATTCACATAGTACACTATATCATACTCAAATTAGACTGCCTCTCCTTCCAAAATTCGATACTTTTACAAAAGACCCTCCAGCACACTCACACCTGACGGATACTTCACAGTTCACATACCAATCACCAAGCGACCCAACACATCAACACACCGGCACAATTTGCCTTCAGTTTGTACTAGGCTTCGATTTTCCGAAGGCGTATGAGCGAATCACTGTTCTCATATCTTCAAAAATTCACCGCAGCCCGAAACACAAACACCAACTAAACCATCACCGTACTCTGACAAACTTAAACCTAACCAATCACTCTTATATACGTTTGTGTGTGCATATGTGCATACCCATGAATTTCAAAGTATGCAGAACGATGGGCGGAGTGGGCACCCACGATAAGATACAAGGTGCGGTATCTGATCTCGCAGTGTCATGACCTAGAAGTCATGGGTCTTCAAATGTAATTTCCAACAATCCCTACAGATGGTGCCACCTACAGGCAATTTAAGTCAATGTGTGTGTACACCAGTCAGCGATACGTACCAAACAATTAATTTCCTACACTGCAGCAGCGTCTTAGACGAAGAGCATTTCAGACGTAGGAAATCTGTATGAACGGATGTTGTCCTGTACAACAGTACGGCTGAATTCACCTGTACTCATATCAATAAGGCCCACGTATGTAGTTTATTTTATGACCTTGCTATAATCTCTCCATGCTATGAATGAAGCCAAATTTGAGTCTGCCACAGCACCACTTCTGGACAGTAAAGTCTTTTGAGATGGCAAGCTGCATCGTTGGCTCAAGAGCTCCCGACGACCGATCACCCAAAAGATGGAGGCGCAGTCCTTCGCAACGTCAAGAATGATTCGCCCAAAGACATTGCCTTCGTCTTCATGGTCAAGGTTGGGAATTACCGAATGACACAGCATCACATCCCGCAAGAATTCATTATTCTGTGTGAATCGTGACAAATCACTACCAAAAACAAAATTTCCATGGAATTCAAAGCAAAGCACAGCAGCGTATATTATGCAGTAATAACAGAAAACAAAGAATAGGCATTAAGTCCCATCTGAGTTTATTTTTTTAATATTTTGTTATCTGATGATGACCCTTTAGGGTTGAAACATGTAGTGATAATCAATACAAAGATCATTTTGGTAATAAAAATAGATGTGTTGACTATATGACCTTTAATACATTACATGATAGTTTTTTCGGAGGGGTGGGAGGTTCAACAATACCTTACAAGTAAACAAATCTCACCTTTAGTTTACACTTTCTTATATGCAACAAGCAGCCTATACAAGAAAAAACAACCACCAGGTTTCAGCCACTCAGATTACCATGCCTGATATTAAGTCTTACCCAACCTGAAGATTCCACAACCCAGTCCACTACCAAAATGGCAGGCATTTTATTATGTATATATAGTTAGCTCAAGATACGTCAGACATTACCAAACTGATAACCTTTCAATAAAACAAGATCAGTATTCTATCACAATGCACTTCACAGGGGTCACAATCTGCCTCAACATGTACCACAACTGTGGCAGCAGTGGCAACTATTGTAACCAGGATATAATTCAATAACTCACTGAAATGGCACAATATGTACCACATGTATGTGTGTGTATATACTGTATTTACCCAAATGCAAGATGACTCTAATCTAAGATGACACCCCCAAAAAACACATCTGCCAAAGGAAAATGTGTTTATCCAAACCTAAGATGAACCCTGAAAATAAAATATCTGCTAAGAGAAAATATTTGACTATTAATTTCATACACTTCATATGCACAGCATGTCATAATCTGTCCATCTTTACCAATCAGTCACTGTCTACATTTTCAGTCAGTGACTTCATCCTTCTCACACTCATTTCTACCATCCCCATCCTCTTCACTGCCATTCCACAACATATCATCAATCCCTTCCACTGCACTCGATATACAGCACTTCTCGAAACCCTTCACAGTCACTTTTGGTAAGATGCTCTGCCATGCTATTATGATCCACATTGAATAAATAATACATTCATATTTCTTGGTTTATAAACTTACTTGAAACCAAGAAGATTCACAATTTTCTCCACAGATGGTGTTAAGAATTTAAATACACATGTTCTGGATTTTTGTGTGGTGTCTGTAGTCTGATCAATCTACGTTCATGGCTCTTTTCATGGTTTTTAATTTTTGCATTGGCCCTGGTTTTATTTTTGAGTCTTGTAGTTAATTTTTCAGTATCCATTTTCCTGTTACTACTCTTGGACTAGATCTGTTTTTAGGTATGTATCTTAACAAGTTACTGTTTCTAAGGTGCCCAATGATTAAGAATAGCTCAATCTAAGGGGTCCATCAGAGCTGGCTTTCAAAATGTTGTGCATCATTAAGGAATTACACAATGGATATAGTCCCATAAAAGAAGATTGTGTCAGTTAACTTTCCTCATGGTGTTCTCTCTTTTGGATTTCTTGACACTTGAACATGGGACTGATAGGTTGTCCCAAAATGTCAGTGCACAATTACCATTCTACACTGCAAAATATCTCAGAAGAGTGCAGATCTCATGTTATTTGGCTCTGCAGGCCTTGGTTTGATTCCACATGTTCCGGTTCAGAGCAATCCAGTTTGGCATGATCTGGTTCGGTGCTTTGTACACAAATTTAGGATGAAATCAAATATTTAAGCGCTGAATTTAAGGAAAAAAATCTCATCTTTCATTTCAGTAAATATGGTATATAAAACACATGTTATATTGACTGTCCCATAACTTAGCAACATTCATCATTATGTACCGGGATGCTGATAAGTCCTTAGCCCGACCAGGAAGGAAACAAGCTCAGAAGCATGTCGGGACGCACACGATTTCAACAACATCAAGACGTGAGCTGTCATCTAGTCTTTTTTCCTGCAAGGCAAGGCGACGAAGGAAATTCATGCAAATATGACAGAAACATTAGTTTGTTTCATTCCTGGTCGGGCTAAGGACTTATCAGCACCCCTGCATTACTACCACTTACAACCTGTGAAATATTTTAACAATTAAATCAATAAGAATGCCTTTACATTTCTACACAGCACACACTGTAAGAGTGTACCATGTCTCAGCAACAGTTTTTATTTTTGGGACCTATTCATTTATAACAGCTACAGTGACTTCTAGAGACGAGGAAAACACAGGATATGTGATTACGTTCAATGTTCTATCAACATTTACAATGCAAACAACTTAATGTAGCTGGATACTGAAAACAGTCATGCCATGGAAAACACAGAAACCAAACAAAACAATGCTTAACTGTTTCTTCAGCCATAATTCACTCCTCACAAACAAAATGATGATAACGGTAACAACGGCAAAAAACTGTGCCAATCACACACACCTAGAGTACTGAATTCATGGAGATTTGTACTCTAGATTTAATAGCTATTCTCTTTTCTTAACAATAAGTAAAATGGATTGCAGTACTGAATTTGTGTGAATGCAAGCAGGATGGTAAAGTACATCATGCATCAGCAAACAGAAGACAACAATGAGACAATCTTAGTAATTAACCAACTTAATGCACAAATTCTTGTTTTATAATAAGTTTATTATATGCCTCTACATATTTCGAGCACTATGTGCTCATCATCAGGAGGTCAAAATTGTAATATACAGCATCTGGTATCATCATACCTGTAGGTGGCCGTACTGTACACACAGTGAGAAGGTGTGATGATACTAGATGCTGTATAATAAAATTTTGACCTCCTGATGATGAGCACATAGTGCTCGAAACATGTAGAGGCATATAATAAACTTATTATAAAACAAGAATTTGTGCATTAAGTTGGTTAATTACCAAGATTATACTGAGATGCACGGTCAGCAAAACATAAAAAAAAAAAAAACACTGAGATATTTTAAATTCAATAATCATAATACATTTCAATATGCTAGTAAAAGTATGCAATATTTTAATGGCATATTTAGTTTCCAATATCATACTTAACACCTTTATTGCTTAAAATGAAATACATATATATATATATATATAGTCCACTGTACATTTCAAGTACCCATTTGGTACACAAACAAAACTGAGATCCCTATGTAGACAAGTATGCCTGGGTGTGGAACTGAAGTCGGTAAATATTACACGAATAGATTGCTTCAAGTTTACAAAAAGTTGGTAATTTTGTGAGGGAAACATTTCAGCATAATTATATTTCTCTGCAGAAATGAAATGGAGATAAAATATGGAAATGCGCACTTGACCAATTTCCAACACATGAAATATCATATGACATTGCAAATATCTGTACAAACAGTGCCTGGGGAGCAGTGTAAATAATAAGCTGGTTGGGAAAGAGGAGATAATGCAAAACAAACATGCAGGATTAGAAGGATGATATGATCAATGGAAATTGGTGAATACAAATACTTCAAAACATGCCAATAAACATTCCTTAACAACTGTTATAATGTTACCCTAACACATACAAAAGCACAATGTATGTATTTAACAAACTGTTGTGTGCCTAATTTTAAACAACATTTATTGCAACATTTTTACTTGTCTGTTTCCCAGGACAAGGCACAAAACTAAAGTTCATGACAATTAATATCAAAAACATCTCAGCACCAAGAGGAAAATGAAATAAAAATAGACAAAGTAGAAATACTATAGCAGTTAACATCTTGTTATCACCTGTCTTTCTTTGCATGTTAACATTTTTATATCTTTTGGTGGCCATATTCTGCAAAGCGCTCGAGCATGAATAAGCCCTTGTGGAACAGGACCAAATATTCTTGAATCTGTTGAATTATTGTGGTTGTCCCCTTCAAGCCACACATGACCACGCGGAACCTGGAACAGAATAGCGGGCCATCAGCTCACTGTGAAATCCCAGTACTTTGTGACATGCTAACTCTCCATGCTGCAGAGTCCTCCTTGCAAAGCTAACAGGTCCTAAGCTGGCCAAGAAATTCCCTGCATGTTATGCACATTCACAACAGTCCACCAGCTGTCCCTATTCTCTGCCAGACCAACCCCATCCATGCCCCCCTTCCCACTTCTTGAAAATCCACTTTAATATTATATTCCCATCTATGCCCGGGTCTTCCAAGTGGCCTCCTTCCCTCAGGTCTCCCCACCAAAATCCTGTATGCACCTCTCCTCTCCCCCACGTGCTACATGCACCACCCATCTCATTCTTCTAGATTTTATCACCTGAACAATATTTGGTGAAGAATGCAGAACATTTAGCTCCTCATGATGCAGTCTTCTGCAACCCCCTGTTGCCTTGGCCCTCTTTGGCCCATATATCTTCCTCAGCACCCTATTCTTGAACAACCTCAACCTACATTCCTCCCACATGTGACAGACCAAGTTTCACACCCATACAAAACAACAGGCAAAATTATAGGTTTGTGTATCTTAAACTTAATCTTCATTACACGCTAATCCACATTAAGGAATTTTAAGTAAGTAATGACTTTTTTAATGATTAACTGTAACCTGGAAATAAAATATCCTCTTGTAATAAAGGAATTAATGACAGTTTACTGATGATCTTATTCTCTCAGCTGACACCACTTGGGACATGAGGTATGTCATGACACAAAATATACGTACGTACATCCAAATTTGTCACTACCAAGAGCAGAGAAAACCAAACTACTTTTAGAAAAATCTTCCCATTACCACATTTTACACCACAAACCAAAAGAACTGCCCTAAAATGAAACCCACATCTCTGCAGCTACGTGAACACCACTTTAATAATATCACAAACAGCAACAGTAGCATGCCACACAGTAATTTATAAGCACTTAAACATACCACTTGGGATGAAATCCCCACACATACTGTGTCACCTGGCATCCCTGCAACTCTTTTACAAATATATATTTTAGGATCTGATGGAGATTTGGCAATGATGATGTCATCTTTCTTGATGCGTTGAAACCTTGGAGTTATACGTTCGGTCACGAGTATATCATTTGAGAAAATTGTCGGTTCCATCGAGGAGCCTGTACACTATAAAAAAAAGAGATGTGCAATGCCCTCTACCTACCATTATAATGTACTTCTCATGCAATGAAATTGTGCTTGGATACTCAGTCCTAACATTGTATAACACCAGGCATGTATTGAAGAATTTAATAACTGATGGTTTTATACTTCTACAGGTGTGAAGGTCCGATGTTGCATAGCAAATATGGTGGGTTAACTGCAATATAATGTTACACAAAACTCTCAACAGAAAATAAGTGTGACTAAATTAAGAAGGCACACACCCAGAATATTTAATGTGTGTGTGTGGGTGGGGGGAGGGTAGCCTAAGCCTGAGGCGATTTATAACTTGTTTGATTTTAAAAACTATGTTTTAAAAATCATGTCATATATATAACTTTAACATAACATAATTTGCAACGTCATTTAGGCCGGTACACATACAATCATAAGTTCATGTTCCATGAATCCCATAATCTAATTTAAATCATAATGTCTCATTTTATCTAAGACTTCCTAAGTTTTTAACTTTGTTTTCAAAATTTTACTGCACTACTCACCTGATGATTGCAAATCAATGGAAGGGTAAATCATGTAAAATATTTGACATCATCATGTCTAAAAACTCTACATTGTTTTTAATTTCAATCTGGGGGGAGGGCTGCAGCCTGGCAACCACCCCCCCCCCCCCCCCCCACGAGACCCCCCCAATAATACCACCTTTCTTCCTTAAAATCACCCACTACCCCCA
>Ga0123352_10016561_pt1 | contig 11747 bp, 6 predicted proteins | sample TergutLab28metaG_FD_89700 | JGI IMG/M metagenome (GOLD analysis project Ga0123352, IMG submission 89700) | Labiotermes labralis P1 segment gut microbial communities from Petit-Saut dam, French Guiana - Lab288 P1 | ecosystem: Host-associated > Arthropoda: Insects > Digestive system > Gut ...
GAGATAAGGGGGTAATGGAGGAGACTGCATAACGAGGAGCTAAATGATTTGTACTCCTCACCCAATATTGTGCGGGTGATAAAATCGAGAAGAATGAGATGAGCTGGGCATGTGGCGCGTATGGGTAAGGAGAGGGGGGTGTATAGGGTCTTGCTGGGGAAACCGGAGGGAAGGAGACCACTGGGGAGACCTAGGCATAGATGGGTGGATAATATTAGGATGGATCTCCGGGAGGTGGGATGTGGGTATATGGACTGGATTGGGCTGGCCCAGGATAGAGACAGGTGGCAGACGCTTGTGAGTGCAGTAATGAACCTTTGGGTTCCGTGAAATGTGGGGAATTTCTTGACTAGCTGCAAACCAGTTAGCTTCTCAAGAAGGACTCTACACCATGGAGTAAGTAAGTAAAATATTGTACTGTAATATTCCATATTTGTCAAAAGTGAGCGGGAAACAGCCCGCACTCCTACAAACATCGACTAAATCGCAACCGTGTAGTCCATAATGTTGGCTGCTGACATACTTCAAGGCAAATTTAATTTTATGACAATGACAGTTGTGGGTAAACCTAGTCTTTTGTGCTTCTTATTCCAGGAATGCCTTCCTTGCAAATAAGGGTTTTCCTGTACCGAAGGCAGTGAAGACGGGAACAACAATCGCCGGAATAATATACAAAGATGGTGTAATCCTTGGAGCTGACACCAGAGCTACAGAGCATACTATTGTAGCTGATAAGAACTGTGCCAAAATTCACTATATAGCTCCTAATATCTACTGTTGTGGTGCTGGTACAGCAGCTGATACAGAGAAGACTTGTTCTTTGATTGCATCTCAATTAGAACTTCACCATCTAAATACAGGGAGGGTTGTTCGTGTTGTCACAGCAAACAAAATGTTTTCACAGATGTTGTTCCGCTATCAGGTAAGGGAAGTGTGTTTCTTAATGAGCACCGGACTGTTTTCTTTGTGTTTCAGTTTTCATGGGGCATATTTGTGTATGTGGCACCTCCATCTAGTGTTAAGCTTACGACTGGGTCCAGCTTGGGCTCCAGTCCACCTGTATGCCTTCATGGCTTGTATAGGGAAAACTTTCACATATACATATATGTGAAATGCATTAAAAAACGTGAAGATTAAAGTAACAGAACCATGTGGGTTTTAAGTTTAATATTTAGCCACCAACACAACTGTGGCAGTGCACTGGATAAACTATAATGCAAAGTTGCTGACCAGAACAACAAGCCTAACGTACTAGGCCATCAAGATCCAACTGTATCACACCAACTAAAATACATGTGATTCATCCATAGGTCATTCATTCTTTGATTTTGCCTTTATTTTTCAAAGTAGATTGTACTCTTAGTTGCATGATCACTTTGCAAACATCAAGCTGATGTTCTGTTTCAGTACATCTAATGACATGCAATTTCACTGCTAGTGATGGGCTTTTCTTACATATCTTTACACAAGCTTTTTTTAATGCACATTTTGGCCAAGAGAAATTGAGAAAGTAACTACGGCACACTAAACCCACAAGACAAATTGCACCTGACACCACAGCCTACCATTTAAAGTACAAATTTAAGTTATGTTTATGCCCTTCTATAATCTATCATTGCTTTTTCCTTGAGAAGCATGGTAGCCCCATTCGACTCAAGAAGCTGCTAATGCTGATCAGCCGTGAGTGGCTCTCAGGCCATGCACAGCGGTGGTGGTAGACACAAATACAAGCACTCAGCAACAGTTCCACTGCATAACTTTTCTGTGCAATGGGGGTAAAACAAGGCAGTTGGCAAGAGTGCTGTAGTAAAACAGTAGGACTAAGTGAAGCACACCATAGTGGGGAATACATGTCCTTACATTCTGCCATTAAATGTTTCTGCTTCTGAATTAAATGCCATGCTAAAAGGAATTTCCTGCTCTCCATTGAGGTTTTAAGATGGGCAGCCTTCCCACCATCATAAATTTGTTTACTGTTGTTGTGACATAAAATCCTATCAAATGTTTAACAGTAGACAGCAAAAGTTAAAAGTATCATAGTAAAATTACTTAAATGAACAGAGTATTTCAATTGATATCCATCCATGATCAGCTTTTTTTTTTCTTACTTTCTTCCAAGTAAAAGTTCACATGTGGGGTTTATCGGATCACCATACTCCCCATGCCTATGTTTGTGTCTGAATGAACATTGGAACCAGCCAACTGATTTTCATGCCACATTGTTTGAATATTATGCCATTGCAGACCAATTCAGCATCACACCTTTCAAATTTGTATCACAAATAATAACGGGATTGGCACACAAACTTTGAGATAGCAGTGACATTAATATCACTTTAGGATCCTAAAATGATGCATGATATTAGATCTTGGAAGTAGGCAGTTTAGGTACTGCGTGAGTAGAATGTAAAATAACATGGCAACCCTGAGGGTATTGTTCTTACTATTTGGTGTGATGGAAATTACAGCCATTGATTTTTTTTTTTTTTTTTTTATGGAAATATGTCAAATCTTTTTACTTCTTTTTTGAATTTTTTTTTGCCAGTCAACAGTTAAAAACATGCTAACAAAGAGAAACTTTGAGGCTATATCCAGAAGATTTAACTGGACTGGAAACTTGTGCAGCAGGCAAGTAGACTTAACATGTGCTGCTCAGAACTCCATTTACACAGATACTTATGCTTTAGGGCTACATAGGTGCGGCTCTTGTTCTGGGTGGAGTTGACAACACTGGTCCACATCTGTACTGCATCTTCCCACATGGATCATCTGATCCATTGCCTTATGCTACCATGGGTTCTGGCTCTCTTGCTGCAATGGCTGTGTTTGAGACAAGGTGGAAGCCAAATATGACTGTAAGCCTCCAATCAAGTTTTTGTCATTTGTAGGTAAAGAGAATTGGGGATCACAATACATGTACTCAATATGCATGTTTGATAATCGGCAAGAACTCTTTTTACTACCACAGCAACTATTAGCTTCTGGGCTGTTCTCTGTGGATTAGTTTGATAAAGAGTTGTGCAGTATGCAGTGTTTTGTTTAAACTGGTGTTGTGTATGTGAAATATCAGTCATAAAAGTACTTTGCTGTTTTTATAGCAGATGCAATGTTCATGTATGTTAACATCTTTATGACGTGTTAAACTGATCTGTAAGATTCTTGCAGTCAGTTCTCCACTTACTGAAATGACTAGGATGATGCAGTAAAAGGAAAGTACAGAATAAAATGTTGGGGAATATAAATGAGTGATGAAGAAAACAGTTTGGGATATTAGCATTAACTGTTAACCACCTTGTGTTCTATATATATATATATATAGCACAAGTGTACTGCTACCCTCCAGACACCACATTGTATACTTACTGGATTTTTTGAGACATGTTGCACAGTCTCTGTTCTTTCCTCCACAAAATGCCATGTATTTTGGAATAGTATGTTTTTTGGTTCATAAAATACGTTATATGAACGGTATGCTAAAATTTAAATGTCCAAATCATTCACCGAAAGTTTAAAGTTGATTAGACTGTGTAATTTGAAGTAGTTTCTGGTTCTCATTTCTTAACATTCCTTCCATCAGTAAAATCTTGCATACACTTCTGGTAGTGGTAATGTGTTACTACTCTACTGTGTTGTTGGTTACAGGAAGAGGAGGGGAAACAGCTAGTTAATGATGCCATTCAAGCAGGAATCTTCAATGATCTTGGATCAGGCAGCAATGTGAATATCTGTGTCATCCGTAAGGGCAGCGTGGAGTACATCCGTCCATATGGTGACATAAATGCAAAGGGAAAGAGGTTAGTTTTCATTTGTAGGTGCATGCTTGTCATTAAATGCTTGTTGGATGCAACTCATTCATCTACAAATACTAGTTCTCCCCTTTCATTATCATTCCACCAGTGCTCCATATTCATATTTCATTCATCTCCCATTGTGGTGTATAAACTTAGCAGTTAACAGCACTGTTAAATAAAACACTTCTCTTTAAGAGATTCTTTCTTACATGTGTTCAACCATTCTGAGGACTGATATACCCAAGAGTCTGGGTGTTGGTGTAAATTCTACATCCAGCCAACAGATTAGTCCAGTATTAATTGGCTGCACCTGTGTTTTGGGCACTGTATAAAAAACCCTGGTGGTATGCTGATGAAAGTGCACACCAGGGAAGAGTAATGCAGAATTTGCTGTCGGTGCTTCCACCTGCAGAGATAAGCTAGCAGGAATAAATAACTGTAGAACTTCAGGAACTTTTTTTTTTGTTGTTGTTGTTGTTGTTGTTGTTGTTGTTTGTTTGTAAGTTTATAGACATATAAATTCGTTATGGGCGAAGGATTGTCTGTTCTACTCCCAGGAAGAGGAGAGGCAAGATAGTGAAATTGTAAGACAGAGACATGCCAGACCAATCACTATCTAATAGGTGATTGAGAATCTTGTGTTTATTTTGACAGCTTGACATCTACAGTGCTAGGAAGAGGTGCAATGATTGTTCTTCCATAGTTTGTGCCTTTTAGCCTCTCCCTTTCCACTGTGTGACTGTCTATGCTGGACTACCTGTCCATGGACATTGGTGTGCCTCGTCAGTCAAGTATAAATGCTAATGTGCACTACTGTGAAAGGCTTAAGTTTTAATTGATAATATATGAACTGGGGAGAAGGGAGTATGCAGAGGCCCAGACTGTATGATTATTTGCTTGTATTAATATCTACTTAATCAAATATTTGCAATTAAATTAATGTGAGTGAAAGCGGTGTTTGTCATTGAGGCTCTTTCATTTTCCATCTTGTAAACAGGATTACCAGACATTAAGGAACAGAAACATTGGCATTTGTCAACTCTGTGTTCCAGGCAAGGATCATACCATTACAAGAGAGGTACCACAGCTGTTTTGTCCAGCAGGACTATGCCTGTTGACATTGAAGAGGTGTCCGTACACACAGTTGAGCCAGTTGAATCTATGGACACATCTGTGTAATCTCTGCATCATAAAAGAAACAACTGGTAATTCACTATTCTGGGATGCAATGTCTTTCCTTATCTTTGAGGCATTTGATGCATTAATAAAAATTCTTCATAAATTATTTACTGTGTGCTGTTAAATTATCTTTCCAATATGTGGTTATTACAGAATATTCCATTTGTGTTGCTCCATGTGCATTTTGTGGTCATTCTAACAAATTTAAATCTGGCAGCTGCAATTGTACTGCCATTTCTCCTGAGCACAACAGATATGAACACTAAACTGGAGAAGAGGTTATGTAGGTATAACTTTTGATGTCTACCTTCTGCACCACTCGCTTTTGCATTAGTATGTATTGCAATGCATGTTCTTTAAAGGAACATAACATGCAATTTTGCTGGTTTGCTGGTGATTTGATTGGCTGTCACAACAGTGATTTTTGTGGACTGCTGCAGCCTGTCTGGGCAAAATTGGAACAGTGTACCTCAAAATAGGCAATGGCTTTCCTGCCACATCCTTCCCAATTATTCATTAAAGATCTGCTGCTCAATATTCTCAGCTAATGAAAGATAAGTAAACTACAAATAAAGACTAATAATGAACTAGCAGATTTTGTTAATATTTTCAGGGCTCATCTTGCAGCATGTCCAATGATTTGTGTGAGGGTGGTATCTTTGTAAAAAAGAAACATTCTCTTTTGTACAGATATCTAACTTAGATGCCATTAAGCTGGTAAAAGTCTGGTAACATCTCTGTCTTTTAAATTCACTTTTTTGTCCCTCTTTATCTGAGGTACTTTGTTTTGTCTTGCTGCCTAATGTAACAGCTTTCTGCAAGCCATTAGCTACCGATATCTACTGCAGAACAAAAGACAGCTGCAAAAATCTGGTGCAGCACAACAATCAGTTTCCTTCTGCATGCTGATGTGATAGCCACAGAAACAGCCTTTCTGCCATGAATGTGTTGAAACTAGGAAAATGGAAATCGGGCAAAGTGAATGGTACATGACAAAAACTTTCAGACATACTAATTACAGTGTGAATGATGGACAGCGTATAGAAAATCTGTCAGCACAGTCAAGCTACTCATAGGGAGGCAGATAACTGAGAAGCTGAAGGCACCAGTCGGGAATGCATTAAGGCGAAAGTAACTGATCATAGTGTTATTTGTTGTTTCTGCAACTGCACAGGTAATGTGGAACTGAATGACCAACTCTTATGGATGATGAATTGGAAAGGATATGGACTGGGCCATTGCCCTTGCTAAGGCATTATATTGCCAACTGCTTTAAAAGATGGGTAGGGGAGACTAAAGAACAGGGAAATTTAAAAAAAAAAAAAAATCACTTTATTACAAAAATAATGGTTCTAACTTAAAAAATACCTTCCACCAAAAGTCTGATTACAAACTACATTAAAACAACATTACAAAACTTGTATTGGCATGAATCTTGAAAGTCCACATACAGTAAGTGAAAATTTAAAAGTACAAACTTATAAAACAGAATCTCCAGAATCAGGTAAATGTGTTCAGCTACACAAGTAATGAACAGCACAGAGACATCCACTGCTGAAAGGAAATCACTAACAGAATATGTGAAGTCCCAGAGAAAATTACATATAAGTTCTTCACCCTTCCAGGATGTTACACAGTGCAGGTTGGTATCTGGTTACCCAGGTAAATCTATGCTCGGTAATATCCACAAAGGAAAAAAAAAACCCCATCTGCCCTACAGTACAAGCTTGCAATCTCGCAAAGAAAGAGATTTAAATGCACATTTTATCATCAGTTTGAGGAATAATTTTTTAGGAAACTAATTATTATCAACTTGGCCTTCATCTATATTATGGATTGTAATACATCACCACGCACCAAAATTCATTATGCCTACAACTCCTGTTGCTTTAAATTCCTAAGGTGAAATTTCATTTATGTGACAAGGGTATTCATGGATGAAACGTGAACAAACTAGAAATCTTTCTATTATGCACAAACATCAGTATGACTTCATCAAAAATTGATTAGTTTTTGTGTGATATATCATTCTGCAGATATTCTGAATATGTTCAGTTACACCATCTTTCTCTCACCTCACCTGCCATTTTGCCAAAGCTCACTCACTAGAAGTTGCCAAATGTTATGCCACACTATCAGAAGTTCTAGGTCATCGGATTCTGGTCTAAAGGAGTTGTACTATATTCTGAATTATTTGGCTGTCAGTAATCCAACAGCAATAACATAGCTTTGAATTACAAAATAGCTGTATTTTGAACTGCATTAGAAAGTATACAAAATCCTGTGTTTAAGACTGCGGAATGTCACATACTTTGAATTATTTGGTATTTCAAATTAAAAATGTTTTACCATTTTGCAGTTCTCTTCTCAGTATGAATTACATCTGGCTTCATACAGCGTATGTAAGAGTTCCACAGTCATAAAACTAAATGTATGTTAAATGGGGAGGCTCACCTACACAAGTGCTGAAACATCAGTGTCACCATACATGAATAAGCGCTACTGCAGGCTCATCAGTTTTGGCATTTAAAATTATATGTTACAATTAAATTATATTTAATCTGCATTTCTGTTAAACTTCCAGTGGTCATCCTACCAGTATACAGTAATCTACAGTTATGTTTACTGTTGATTGAATGAAGTTAAAGGCGATAAATTGAAAATTTCATTTAGTGTGTTGTACATGAAAACAACATAGGAACGAGAAAGAAAAGCTGACATTGCACAATGATGAGTACTTTTAATGAGATTTTTCACTAAAGAGAGCATTATTTATCAAGGTACTGTCCATATTCATTCACCTCACTGCCTATGGAGAATGAAGTCCCAGGAGTCCCTCCACCGTAGCCGAAGAATATCTGCAGCTGACAGTGGCGATGTGCCATAACTTAACACCGAAAACCGCCGGAACACTACCAGCACTGCTACCAACCATGTTCCTGCTGCAAGCTTAAACACTGCCAAGCCCAGACGCCAGGATAATGTTTCACTGTACAAAGAAACAGCACACGATACCTCTGTAGGACTTCACAGTCAGCCAACAAAACAAAAAATTCTGTTGTCTAAAAGACCTGTCACTAGACCATTAATGAGCCATGTAATCCACATCTAAGAAACAAAGTAATGAACTCTATAATGTAGGCTCTTCATTTAATAGGTAGCAGTTGCTTACCTAGTCACAAAATCCCATCTACCCTTTATATTTGGCAGCACAAGTTTTACATACTTGCATGTTCTGGTCACCTCTTCCCCCCTGATGTAATTATCCTAATAATGACATGTGACAGGGCAAGTTATGGTGCTTTTATTTATTCAATTTATCCACCCTGAAGATTCAATACTTCTGGGATATGTCTATAAGTTTTCCAGTGGTCCACTGGTTACTGGTTTATAGTTGCCAGCTTACTGTATCATAAACCTCTCAACTTCCTTATCCCACTTTACTTCAGGTTATCGTCGTCTTCCTCCTGGGTACCAGGTCATTAATCACATAGGCCACCTCTTATCCTTCATGTGTACTGTGTGTCCATACCATTTCAACATATTATTTTCCATTCTTCCCAAAATTGTTACCCCCACTTTTTCTCTAATTCATTTCTTACTTTTAGTAGTCTGGAGGTCCCTGCAGCTCTTCTCCAAAAATCCATTTCTGTACTTAACAGCTTTTTCTTTAACTTCTAATCTCGTGTCCAAATTTTCCAAACCAGAACTTTAAAATGCTTGCTATCACTGTACAAAAACTTATTTACTAAAATACAATTACTCCAAAGTAGGCTATTTAGTGCTCTTGTTGCTTTCATGGCTTGCTCATTTCTGTTTCACACTTCTTCCTTGCATTTTCCAGAGTTCATAAAAATAGATTCTAAGTATTTATATTATCAACTGCCCTTAATTTCAATGTTGGCATGTCACCATGCCAATTGTAAATCAAAGCAAAACTGTCATATCCCAGAAGACTATAATCTTCATTAGCAGTGCTGTCAGAGCCCCAAAGTGGGCCAGGGTAACATAGTATAGCAACTCACTACAGGATGGACAGTCCAGGAATTGAATCCCTGTGGGGGCAAGATTTTCCACAACTGTCCTGACCAACCCTGGGGCCCACCCAGCCTCCTGTCCAATGGGTATCGGGTCTCTTTCCCAAGGGTAAAGTGGCCAGGGCGTGGCATTGACCACCCACCTCCATCTAGTGCTGAGGTTAAAGAAAGAGTATAGCTATACCTCTTATCCACCCCCAGGGCATTCATGGCCTGTTCTAGGGTGAACTTTACCATCAGAGCCCCAAACCTTTTTCCATCCTGTTACTTCTTGTTTCATAGACACAAATATTCTCCCCATTACTCTGCTCGACATGATATATTATCATGTAACTGATCCTTCGATCACTCGGGTTTCTGCTCATAAACGTGCAAGTAACTGATCAGCCACATTTTTTATACGTAAACAACTTATCCTCTTGGCTGTAACATGCACTTTCTAATCACAGCAGATTCAATAGTGAGTCTGCTGTCATCTAATCATGATATATCACATTATTAAATCCCAGTCAAATATGTTCCAGGTTCTTCCAATCATCTGTGACATACCAATGGGTCTGCTTCATGTACCTTACTTTACAGGGGTGCTGATACATCCTTAGCCCAACCAGGAAGGAAACAAGCTAATGTTTCTGTCAGAATGGCGTGAATTTCCTTTGGCGCCTTGCCTTGCAGGAAAGAAACCTTCATGACAGCTCGCGTCTCAATGTTGTTGAAATTGCGCATGTCCCGGACATGCTTCCGAGGTTGTTTCCTTTCTAGTCGGGCTACGGACTTATCAGCACCCCAGTACTTACCATGGTGCCAAGTTTGAATATTTAGATGTTATATGTGCATGCATTTACTTCATGAGTAATAAAATAAAACCAACAGGTGAAGTTTTTTTAGGTAAGTGATGATGTGTATGAAAGAATTTGTTGATTCACAACATGTATGATACAGAATCATCGAATGATGCTCTATTACACCATGCCCTCCAAACAATGGAAATGCACAAATGGCGGAAAAGCAGAAAAGATCTGTGGTATTCCTTTCCTAAAGTGGGAGCACACCTACCTACATCATCAATCAATTATGCTAATCTTCAATAAGACATCTTTCATCCCTATTTATCCATCATCCACCACATTCATACAGCACAATTAGAACCCACATCATTAAATGTTCTACAGCAAAAGATTAACTGAGTCTGAATACTCTTCACTGAACACACAACACAGATAATACAGCACAGACCAAATATAAATAAGACAAACTAATACATCAAAAGTTGCAGTCAACATTGTGTGTTTAAACTATGAACAGAACAGTATGCTCAATGAAATGAATTAATTTTAATTCTCACTCTATAATGTAATGAATCTGTTGACCTGCTATATTAAACTTCATGACAATTTGAAAAATTTTATACATGTTATTCTTACACACAGATGAAACTATGGTTCTCAAAATTTAACCAATAATTCTTATATTAAAAAACTTACCTAATGTCTCAAAGTATGTGGGTGAACTGACACAGTGTGCAAATATTGAATACCTCAATATGTACACATACAAAGGCCCTGATGATGACTTAAAACAATAACCTAAAATGCATAGCACAGAGTAGCAACTTCATAAAGGTTTATTATACTAGACTTGAAGTTTTCACAGCACCAATGCACTTAGGCATTTATGTACTGGACCACACAGTACATATTCAAGAACAAAGAAACCTTCATACCAATTGCTCTTTGTCTTCTGGTTCACTGAACAGAACTTTCTCAGCTCCACACATTATAAAACATCAGATCATGAGCTGTTAGGATTTTTAAATTGTAAGGACACATAGAAGGCACTTGTGGCCTAATTGGAGGTACTGTCCCAGCATTTACTTGGACAGAATAAGGAACATCATCAGGATGGCTCATCTGTGGAATCACATTCAAAGCAAGAACTTACCAAATACAAGCAGCAGTGCTTGCCACCATACTATGTTATGTATATATAAAATTTCAGAACTTCAAAGGTAAGTACATAATCCAATATCCTGTACGTATTTGAAAAATTCTGCTGCTGTGAATGGAATATGAAGCAATCAAAACAAAGAGGTGGAATGGTAGTCAAAATATACGACAGACGCAAAATAAACTTACCAAAAAAGACGGTGCAAGTGTTCAATGACAGCAGCCATTAGCAGCACCTTAAAAGTAAAGGCTGGCAAATAATGATGCAGGAACAGTGTACGCTCCACAAAGAAATAAGGCACATAATGGAACAGGAAGCCCAACAGCAATACTTCACCAACCACCACAAAACTGCGCCATGTGTCTGCAGAACAAAAACAGCCTAGCAGATGGAGCAATATCCACAATGTTTTAGATTCCCTAGTAAAACTTCTTTTAAAGGGAAAAGTGGTAAAGCAGGTAAAGGTAAAGAAATCCTGTACAGACCTGGACAGGCCCCTATGAGTTCCAGGAGGTTGGGGCTCCCAGATTTCAAGACAATCGACACATGAAGGTGGTTAGGTTGTCAGCCCTACCCACTGACTGCCCTTACCCCCAGGAAAAATTCCTGGTACTTGTTTCTGTTAGAGACTGAGTTGACCCCAGGGCCATAGTGTGGTTGGAAGGATTATGTCAGTGAAAAATTCCAATGACACCATCGGGCATCGAACCTGCCACCTTCCAGCTTGCAGCACAAAGGGGGGGGGGGGGGAAAAGGGCCTCTTACAAACAAGCTCATGTTACCAAAACTTAAC
>Ga0123352_10016564_pt1 | contig 11747 bp, 7 predicted proteins | sample TergutLab28metaG_FD_89700 | JGI IMG/M metagenome (GOLD analysis project Ga0123352, IMG submission 89700) | Labiotermes labralis P1 segment gut microbial communities from Petit-Saut dam, French Guiana - Lab288 P1 | ecosystem: Host-associated > Arthropoda: Insects > Digestive system > Gut ...
TTTGCTGTTTGCTAGCCACATCGGCCATAATGTTATCCGAAAAGAAGAAAAGAAAGCGTAAAATGTGCAGTAAGAAGTGGTATTTGGAAAGGAATATATCATGCGATATTCATCTGCTGAATGAATTGCTAGAAACTGATGTGCCTTGAGATGATGCCATCGTGGTGTCGGCAGGTAAACTGGGGAAACTGTGGGATTTCCTGAGTGAACTGCGTAGTTGTGTGTGTGAAAGACAACTGGAAAGGACAGTTCTGAGCCCCGCGCTATTGCCTCTCAAAACTGCACAGTTTGCTAGTTTTTCCTTCAGGTATGACGTCACACACTAAAATCGCTCAGTTTAACTGGGAGTGTATAGCGCTCTTTACACTTGCTAACCTGTATCCAATATCGTAAGAGAAGTGGAGAAAACGCACTGCGCTACACTCACCTACATTTTCTCTAGACATTGTCTTAGAAAAACTAATTGCTGTGATGAAACATTCTCCACGGTCTAGGTGCAAAATAAAGTGTTTTGCTTTGTTTGTGTGTGTGTGTGTGTGCGTGCGTGCGCACGCGTTTTTTTGTTCCATACTTCATCACAATCGGTCGATAAACTGTACTTCTTATCTCCCTTTATTAGATCCAATAAAAATTCTATCAGCGGTATTAAAATTGTTCGGCGGGTTCGCAAAATTTGCAAAAAAAGGGCACTATTAGCTTCGTCATGTTGGTCTGTCTGTCTGTCTTGTCAGTCCTTTCGCATAGAATATCTCAGCTCTCTTTGAACGGATTTTCATGAAATTTGATATTTGATTATTTTCCGGAAAAATCTATCGAGAAAATTCAACTTTCATTAATATAATACGACAAGAATATCGGGTAACTTTACATGAAGACTGATATACATTTATGACCCCATCTCTCTGAAAATTCTCAGAATAAGAAATGTTGCATGCAAAATCTGTAGAGAAAATCGCTACACAAATTTCATGTCCAGTAACTTTTTTTCCCGAAAATCGTGCCCTTTTTGATAGAAAGTAAAAATACAGGGTTATTCAAAATGATTGTCGGGGTTTTAAGAACTTGTCATACACAATACACTTGAGATAGGAGTATATATTTTTTATTTAATAGAAAAACATTCCAAGTTTTTGTTACATACCTTACAGGTGCTCTATATGTGCACCTTTTGTGATTCTACAAACATCAAAACGATAATCGATTTCGTTCCGCATGTCAGCGGTGATGGTTTCAATGGCGGTTCTGATTCGTACCTTCAGTTCCGGGATACTTGCGGGAAGTGGGGGAACATAAACCAGATCCTTGACGTAACCCCATAGAAAGAAATCACATGGGTTTGCATCTGGAGGGTATTGTGTATGACACCGACAATCATTTTGAATAACCCTATATATAGTAGATCCAAACAGGCTTACAGATAAAAATATAAAATCGCGCATGCGTGCTGTATGCTGGATAACTAAGTCTACTCATAAATATTCATACCTATTACTTCCCCACGATAAATGAGTACCAGGAGTATTTCTTGGGGGTAAAGGCGGCCGGTGCGTAAGGCTGACAATCTTACCACCATCCTGTGCTGTTGTCACGAAATCTGGGAGCCTTAACTTTCTGGAACCCTCTGGGCCTGTCCAGGCCTGTAATGGGATTTTTTTTTACTTCCTTACTTTCCCGCGGCAAAAAAAAACGGTTACGCGAAAACGTCTAAGTGTTACGTTATAAGTATTTATTGCATGTCTGGATAAGTGTTTATCGCAAAAGTACGAAAAGCGTGTAGTAGGTTCGCATCATGCCTGTCTGTCCGTCTGTCCGCACGGAATATGTCTGCTCCCACTGGATGGATTTTCATGGAATTTGGTACTTGTGAATTTTTTCGAAAGTCTGTCGAAAAAATTCAAGCTTCATTAAAATCGGACAAGAAAAGCGGATACTGTACATGAACACCAATATAAGGGGGAGAATTCTGAAATGTGCCATCCCCGGTGTGTGTATAAATAAATAGTTACAGGTATTTAGTAAATAACACAACAAATAATTCTAATGGATTAATTAGATGATGATAACAACTACATGTTTCGGCCTATTCCGGTCATCATCAGGTTTACATCACGATATAAACCTGATGATGGTCGGAATAGGCCGAAACATGTAGTTGTTATCGTCCTCTAATAAAAACCATTAGAAATATTTGCTCTGTTATTGACTAAATACCTGTACCTATTTATAAGAGGGAGAGTCAAATGAAAACCTTAAAAGTGCGATAAAAATTCCAAACACAGTTCGATTGTCTTGTAAGTTGACAACAATGATACTCATGGTTTGAAGAGTGGCTGACAGTTGGCAGTATGATGCAAGAATTTAACAATGCAGCGCAATAGTAAAGATGACGGCCCCGCTTGCAACATACACCAAAGAAGAACAGCGTTCTGTCATCCGTTTTTTAAGTAGTGAAGGGGTGAAACCCATCCAAATTCATCGACGAATGAAAGTTCAGTACTGTGATGCATGTCTGTCACTACAGCAAGTGTACGAGTGGACTAGGAAGTTCAAGAACAGCAATAGTTCTGTAACAGACTCTCCTAGACCCGGTCAGGCACACCCAGTAGTGACACCAGAGGCCATTGCAGCAGTTGAAGCCATCGTGAAGGAAAATCGCCTCGTAACAGTGAATGAAATAGCAGCACATCTTGATATGAGTCATGGATATAAAGATGTAAATATTTGGGTACAAAAGTATAAAAGTATTTAATGTTTTCATTTGACTCACACTCGTACTTTTATAGCGATAACTCAGTAAATTCTTTTTAGAATGAGAATGTTCCAGACATAAACGCAAGGAATATAAAAAACACACATTTCATGTTCACTAACTTTTTTTTTCGAAAATCTGCCGTTTAACAGATAATTTGACAAAATACAGGGCGTTTCACAATGTACTCCGGGATTACAGAAATTTATTACAGGAAAGCCGTAGGACACGTGAATCTTATGTTTATTGGACCGTGCATCATCTTGATAGTTGAATAAAGACAGAACAACTTGATGACACTTGCTTTATTACTTCATTATTTAATGCTCAACATGTTTCGGATGTTAATACATCCATCCTCAGAAGCTTGCGACCTATTTGTTGAGTTATTTCATGGGTTGTATTCTTCTGGTTCGATGTGTGTTGGTGTTACATTGTGGTTTGGCTGGGGTGGTGTGGTGTCCGTATGCAGGCCGAAGCCTGCATACGGACACCACACCAAAGAACTCCACCCCAGCCAAACCACAACGTAACACCAACACACATCGAACCAGACCAATACAACCCATGATGTGGTATCCGTATGTATTAACATCCGAAACATGTTGAGCATTAAATAATGAAATAATAAAGCAAGTGACATCAAGTTGGTCTCTCTTCATTCAACGTAGGACACGCATTTACGAAACCTATACGGACAGAAGGAACAACTGAAAAATTTTTTTTCCCAGTAATTTGTTTTTTTTATCGTAGTTCACATTTATGCCGCTAGGCGATGCGAGTGTATGTAGTGAGAAAATGGCCGCTCCGGAGGAGAAGTCGTTTTGTGTGTTGGAATATCACACGAGTAAATCTGTGGTTACTGTGCAACGTGCATTTCGTACAAAGTACCATTGCCACGTGACCTCGCTGACCTAAAGGCACGGATCATTACAGCAGTGAAGAATATCGATGCATCCATATTGACACGTGTGTGTGCCAAGAACTTGAATATCGTATCGATGTGTGCCGTGTCACCCGTGGTGCACACACCGAACATCTCTAGTTGTAAAAAAAAAAATTTCAGTTTTCCTGTGGCTCTGAACAATTCCATTAAGTTAGGTCCTTTGGGTTTCTTGTTATAAATGTTTGTAATAACGGAATGCATTATGAAACGCGCTGAATGTTATACACAGGCCACAGATGGCAATATGGCGCGTGCTCATTGCGTGCTGAATACCGAAGGCTACAAACACTCTCATTACTTACAATATTTACTGCTTTCCCACTACAACACGGTTCGCACGAAACCGGCACAATGTTACGTTATACGTACAGCCTGTCTTGTGTGTTCTTTTTTATCTTTAGCTACTAACGAATACGATCGCGCGCTGCGCTGCACTGCCATGATTGATGGTCTGCGATGCAGTACGGTGTCAGTGCACTCTAGTGGCAAGAAAAGACAACGCTTGAGTAGTAAAAGAAAAAGACGAACAATAAGAGCAAGTTCACTGTCCAGTCGTAACTCTGCGTGGGAAATTTGCTCCGTGGTATAAATGAAATTACACGGTGCCTGGAAAACAGGTTTTTAGTTCCAACAGCTGCAGTACAAAACACGCAGAACAGGTCATTAAGTGCCAATTAATGACATTTATGATTGTATGTAAAGAACCATTAGTAATTCCAAGTGTTTATCATGACAGAAGTCAGATATTAACTGCTGGGCCTATGATTTAGCTATCTATAATTTGCACACGCTAATTATTGTATAAACTATAGATGAAAAAAGTGGTAAATGCTTCTGTATTCGTATTTTAAGTACATAACTTCCAAGTTAAGGACTTTTTGCAGCTGAAGACTTACTTTAAATACTACTAGTTTTAAAAATCAGAAATTCTGTGTTCTGCCCACAGTGCATTTATGTGTTTTGTGTGGATCTCAGAACAAACAGCGATTATTTCTGTATACATCATAAAATTGTCATGTTTTTATAACCGAGGCAGAGAGTGTTTACTGCGCGGTACGGACTGGGTATTTAAATCATGTTTTTATAACCGAGGCAGAGAGTGTTTACTTCGCGGTACGAACTTGGTCTTTAAATCTGATACAGTTTCTTCCTTATAGGGTTATTGTCGTATCATGGTGCACAGTCATATAGTGCTCATATTGTTTACGGCATAATGTAGCGTGGTAATCGGGAACCGACTTTTAGGTAAAACTTAATGCCCCATTCTTCAAAGTTTAAGTACTGGAAGTCAGTAAGTTCCTACGAAGTGTTAATGGCTATGTAATGTCTTATGGTAGATGGGAACCGACTGCTTCGTAGAAGGCAGTGCATGCAGTACCTTTGTTCTAAACGTTGTAGAAAGAAGTTTCTGCCGAAACGATGCTAACATCTTACCACACTCTCTTATACAGGGTGGCGCGGAGCCGACTGACACATTTCAAATTTGAATATTGCGCCGGCGCGATAGCTTGTCGTGGTTGGCGGAAGGGGAACGGTAGAGGAGAGGACGCCATTTCATATGGTCAGTCGCAATGAAGCGTTGGAACGTGCAACAATGTGTTACCTGTGTTCGTAGTTTCGGCGACTTCGCTTGGCCTGCTCGGTCGCCCGACCTTACTGTACCAAATTTTTTCCTGTGGGGGTTCCTGAAAGACCGTGTGTTCCGGAGGCTTATCATGACTATTCAAGGGCTCAAATAAGTCATTGTTGACGAAGTTGCGGCTATTGATGAGGAACTACGGAGGCGCGTGTACGGCAACTTCCAGACACGCTTGTAGCATTGATATAAATGGAGGCCATCTGTCTGGTGTTCAGAAAATAAGCTTGTAATCTGTGGGTAATAAATAGCATACTTGGACGTATTTATAGACGGTTTCGCTTAATTTCCCTCTTTCCATCTATTATCTATGACCATTTGAAATGTGTCATTCTGCTCCGCGCCAAACTGTATTATAACCAGGAAGATTATAACAGCTGAATTTTGTAATCAATCGTGGTTTCGTTTGGTATTTAAACCCTTAAAATCCGCCTTTTGACGCCTAATGTCAACTATAGTGGTCGTACCGCACCGCTAACCTCTAAAGTTACATTTTATGTATTTATTCATCAAATATAGGTACTGAATATTTTAAACATGGTATATGCTCTCCGTTTTTTTCTCTTCAAAATGCAGGTTGTTTCATAATTCTAACGTATTTGGTTCTTGTATTATTCACATTTTATATACAGGGAGTGCTAAAATTTAAAAAAATAATTCCGGCGCCAAAAGGTTAATTAAACGTCTTCTTCCTCAGACCTAAGAAGGAAAAGGAGTCCTTCACTAACCCGCTAATATCTGGGTCCAAAAAATTAAATTCCCAAATTTTACGAGCTTCTGTCTGAGCCATCCTGTTTTCTCTTAACTAACACTCTCAGCACTCGCGAATGTACCTGTCAGGTTCCTCGCACAAAATTCCACATCAGAGACTGCACTAAATTCACTACTATCCCCCTTTCGTAAAAACGAAGCTAAGCCTCACTCTAGAACAGGCCATGAGGACGCTGTGTGAGGGTGGTTGGTCAACGCCACGCCCCGTTCTGTTCTTTCACCCAAGGAAACAGACCCATCACTCATCGTACAGAAGGCAGGGTTGACCCCAGGGCCGGTATGGACAGGACCGACTTCGGAACTGACACAGTCTTCAGTGACTACCGGGGGTTCTTTTCCGAGGGTAAAGTGGCCGGGAACTGAAGCTGATCATTCGTCTCCATCTAGTTCAGAAGTTGAGAATGAGTGGAGCGATACCTCTACCCCCTCTATATGCTTGCACGGTGTGGACAGAGAAATTTACCTGTATACCTATCTGGAACACACGATCGTGTTCTTCTTTTGAATGGCAATGTATCAGCTTTGAAGTTTTGTGACAAACAATATACGGCGAGTAAGAAAAATCTTCCCTGTGCTTAATTAAGCATCTTTCAGTTTATAAACACTGGAAGGGTAAAGGGTAAGGTTGACCCTAGAACAGGCCATGAAGGCCGAGAAAAGGGTTAGAGGTATGGCCTTACTCTTTCTTCAACCTCTGAGCTAGATTGGGGCGGGTGGTGGACGACACGCCCTGGTCGCTTAACCCAGGGGCAAGAAACCCGGTACCCTTTCACAGGAGGCAGAATGTGCCCCCAGCGCGTTATGTTGACAGACGTGAAAAATCTCTCCCTCACCGGGATTCGATTCTCGGACCGTCCAACCTGTAGCGAGTCGCTATACCGACTGAGCTATCCCGTACGAACTGTGATTTAACCCTTTAAATTCCGAATTCAATCCCACCTGCCATTTGCAGGCATTATTAGGAGCTCACCATATTCTACACTTTAGCAGGATAAGTGTTAATGTACCCTACGTTCTTCAGCATGCATTTCCTTTCCATTTTTATTCTTCAGTCGGAAGTCGGTACAGCAAACAAGCTACCAGCTGCGTGACGAGTGGACCGCACTTCGACCCCCCCCAGAGACAAAATATTTATCTCCAAATCGTTATGCCCATATCAGATGTGAATCCCACCCAACTCCTATTAAATGGTTGATAATGGAGTTTTTCCTCTCGCAGTTAAAGCGTCCGGAGTGTGAAGCCAGCCAATCACATCCGTTTAGTGTCGAGGTTAAGAATGGCGGAACCAAACCTCCACTCCCACATACGTCTTAAACGGCGATAGGAGTACATGTATTTTTTTATTTAATAGAACAACACTCCAAGTTTTTTTACATAACTTACAGGTGCTCTATATGTGCACCATTTGTGATTCTACTAACATCAACACGCATCTCACCATCCCCGACAATCATTTCAAATAACCCTATATAACCGCTTACCAGTATACCACCGCATCGGGCAACAAAACCGTTGCATTTGTGGCGCTGAATATGGTTATATTGATATGTTTGATATGGGTTTCATAGCGATAATTTCCATATAGGGAATTATTGTTCTGATAATGGGGGATGGCAGGGAAATTGCAGCAGTTCATTGCCTGGATTAAATTGAGTTCCCCAAAAGTTACTTTCCATGAATTTACTTTTAATTTTTTTTTATTTTCAACATTCCTTCGCCTTCCAGTTCCATCTCAGTTTCTCTTTACCGCAACAGAAGGTACTACATACACCAAACAATTTTTGCCTCATTCTGTTTTGACAGCAAGGTTCAGGTACAGGGTGTCCCAAAAATAGCACAAGATTTACTTTGTAATAAAACACAACATTTATTCAAAGAAATGCTGATATTTTTATTTCATTGTAAAGTACACACACTGCGATTGATTGTGGAATGGCAAGTGACAGACGTTAAATTTTTCCGTGCCGCCAACCTAACAGAACGACAATAGCGCGCACTTTAAATCTTGCACTCTTTTTGGGACACTATTATTTATTCGTTTATTTATTTACTTTTCTTCTTATTCATTCTTATGTTTATCTAAAGACGCTGCCAGCAAATCAATTTGCACGGCAGAGAGTAATACAATAATTATCAGAGTTGGTATGCCAGAATTTACTTATGCTCCATCCAGAGACGTGGCAAGTCAATCAAATTACACGATAGAGAATAATACAATAATTCTTACAGTTGGCATGCCAGAATGTACCATTGGAACTGAAGAAAACCACGCAAATCTGCAGCGGCACCGTCATTTTTGAGGCCCAATTTTTGAACACCGGTATTTCTGGATATTTGTTCGCTCTACCGCCATATTTGTTTTTAATTTGCTGGGCCTAGAGCTTTCAGTATTAAATTGCTTTACAATTTCCCAGTAACTTGTATTATGAACTAAGCCCTGGTGATCTAAATATATTCAGTTTTAATGGACGAAGAATTTCGGAGTGAATTCATTTCGGCATAAGCTTGCCATCACCTGTTCGGATTTTTTTTTATTCCCTTTGGATTTTTCTATCCTGCGAAACGTACAGACAGGCTTTATGGCCCACGCAACCTCCTATTGAACGATACCGGCGTTCTTTGTGGGATGGTAAAGCGGCTGGAGTGTGAATTTGATCACTCACCTTCATGTAGTACCAACACGAAGAATGAGTGGAGCTACACCTCACCTCTCTGTATACGCCCTATTGCGTGGACAGGAAAACCTTTACCTTTAACATGTCTCTCTACAAATGTAACATTGTTAAAACGCAGAAAATGCGTATTTCTGCCAGTGTGACTGAGAAAAATTAGACTCTCGAATTAAAAGAAGAATATGGACGAAGAGATTTCGAGAAATATCTGCTGAGTAAAATACTTGGACGGAAGAGAATGGATGTAAGAGGATACTGGAAAAATTTCATAATGAGAGGTTTCACAATTAAGACTGGACATCAAAGTATCGTTCAGGTGACGTAACAAGGAGAATAGAAAAACATACAAGGATTTGGCGGGAGAAACATGAAGGAAATAGGCCACTTTGAAGACCTAAGAGTAAATGGTTGTATAATATTAAAGTGAATCTTAACGAAATAAAACGGAAGGGCGTGGAATGGGCTCATGTAACTCAGGAGAGGGGCTAGATTTAGTCACGGTATTTAATCCAGAAATTGCAAAATTAACAAAAAGATTTCATTTTTCGATACAATATGTGCCTTCTACGTTTTTCGGTATGGCCATCCTCAGGGAGGTCTGGAACCAAATAATGTCATAATGACAGGACCTGTTACGGGAGTGTATTTGTGAAATCATAGTAGAATGTTTCAATTAACCTTTTAAAGCCTACCGGTCACGTGATGCACCAACATTTTAACATTCAACAACTGTACGCTCTACCCTCACTGTATTTGTGTTTTGTATTTATCTGAGAACAAACAGCGACTTGTGCCACTTACAGCATAAACTGATTGGTTTTTATAACTGAGAAGAAAAGTGTTTACAGCGCGGTACGGACTGGGTCTTTAAATAAAGCTGTCTGCGCTTCGCCTTTAAAGGGTTAAACAACTGTACAAAGATTTGAGGTTTTGCTGACCGTGCATCTCAGTATATTTATCTCAGTAATTAACCAAATTGATGCACAAATGTTTTGTTTTACAATGAGTTTATTTCATGCCTCTACATGTTTCGAGCACATGTGCTCATCATCAGGAGGCCAAAAATTGCATTACACAGCCTCTGGTATCAGCCCAGATGAAAAGTGTTTACAGCGCGGTACGGACTAGGTCTTTAAATAAAGCGGTCTGCGCTTCGTCTTTAAGGGTTAAACTGCAAATAAAATATTAAGAAACTGTCTAATTACAAATACTTCATTTACAAATGTTTTGTATATATGATCTGTCCGTATAGATGTTCGTAACGAAATTTTAATCATATTTGTAATTAGTCTTTGTTTTCAATATTTTAACAAAAAGGTAAAGCAATCCCATTACAGACCCGGACAATCCCTGAGGATTCCAGGATGTTGGGGCTCCCAGATTTCAAGACAATCGACACATGAATGTGATAACGTTGTCAGCCTCACGCACTGGCCGTCTTTAACCCCAGGAAATATTCCTGGTACTCACTTCTGTTAAGAGGCTGAGCCAACTCCAGGGCCATAGTGCGTCCGAAAGGATTATGTCAATGGAAAATTTCAATGACACCATCGGGAATCGAACCCGCGACCTCCCGGATTGTAGCGCAATGCCTCAATCAACTGCGCCACCGCGTACCCCTAATATTTTAACCTTTTGGCGCCGGAATTGTTTTTTCAATTTTAGCACAACCTGTATATAAAATGTGAATAATACAGGAAACAAACAATTTAGAATTATGAAACAAACAGCATTTTGAAGAGAAATAAACGGAGAGTACACACCATGTTTAAAATATTCGGTACATATATTTGTTGAATAAATATATAAAATGCAACTTTGGATGTTAGCGGTGCGGTACGTCAACTATAGTTGACATTAGGCGTCTAAAGATTAACAATTTCATTCGAAAACGTTACATTTTTGGCCCCCCACGTATGTACGTCTTTAACAGAATCTGCTATTACCATGTTCCTTTCTTAGAGACCTCCGTGAGGATGACCATGCTAAAGCCGAAAGATGTAAATTTGAAGGGGTCCATCCCGTTGTGTATCATCAATACATATTACAATTAGTACGGTCAATACACAACATATATAAAAACCAGATGCTTAATTACTGCTAGGTTATTCTTGGCGACATGTTTCGGCCGTTATACGGCCATCCTCAGGGCAAATTAAAGCAATGTTGTTAAGGTACAAAGTTGACTGTACCTTAACAACATTGTTCTGAGACGACCTGAGTTAAAACTTTGATGTAAACAATCGGATCCCATTGGATAAAATTTTACTGTACCTTAACAACATTGTTCTAAGTTGGCCTGAGGTACATTCAAAATTGTTATCCAGTGGGATCCCACTGGATAACAATTTTGACTCTACCTTAACAACACTGCTCTAAGTTGGCCTGAGGATGGCTGTTTAACTGCCCAAACATGTCGCCAGATATAACCCAGCTGTAATTAAGCATCTGGTTTTTATAGATATTGTGTATTGATGGTATTAATTAAAATATATACAGAAACATTTAGCTGGCACTTTGTAAACTGATGATTATTTGTTATTCGTTATGCAGTTCTGGATTTAAATGCTGTATAATCAGTATATGGAATGGAATATGGATAACATTAAGCTGAACCTAACAGCCCGGTTACATAAAACAGTTTCTCAACAATACGGTCAATGTACTATAACGTAATATCGAGGCGCGTTCGTGCAACCATTGTTGAAATGGAAAAGCAATGAGTGTTATACAAACTGAATGTGTGTATTTGTGGCCTTGAGTACCAAGCATGCATTGCGCTTTCGACATGTCATGTGTGGTCTACCCCGCTCTACAATATTTTTCCACATGATCTTATAAACAGCACGATTTTCGGGGGGGGGGGGGACTTTCTGAACACATAATGGGTTTTTAGATTTTCTCTAAAAATTTCTCTTTTTAAGAACAAATAACCGATTTATGACCAAAAATATGTCCTCGTTTTATAAAAAA
>Ga0123352_10016565_pt1 | contig 11747 bp, 7 predicted proteins | sample TergutLab28metaG_FD_89700 | JGI IMG/M metagenome (GOLD analysis project Ga0123352, IMG submission 89700) | Labiotermes labralis P1 segment gut microbial communities from Petit-Saut dam, French Guiana - Lab288 P1 | ecosystem: Host-associated > Arthropoda: Insects > Digestive system > Gut ...
CCCCCCCCCTGCCAGTACGTAGTGACATGTCTCATAATGCGCGCCCAAGTTCGGTTACGCACAGAAATCTGAGAACAGAAACAATTAGTTTTTCCAGCAACCTCCATTTTGCAAATGCTTACATTTTCCTCCTTTGAATGCCATATGATACTTCACTGTCACGCCCCTTTCCTGGAACACTTGGTCAACTCCGTACATATCAGTATTTACGCTCTGCTGCATGTGCAAGAGCTGGGTGTGAGCTGAGTACACATTTACACACCGCTGGTTCACACTAGGCACTTAGATGCAAACCTTTCATGTACAGCGGTAACTTTATGAACCACTTGCTTCAAGTTAATGCCCACACTTCTTCTTTGTTTCATACAATTCTCACAAACAAGACGGATTTTTTTCCTCACCCCCCCCCCCCACTAAATAATCGACATTTATAGTAAAAACGATGATCATTTACTTTGTGGGTAGGAACTCGGTTTTTAAATATTTGTTGCACTGAATCCGCGTTGCGAAGCCCCGCGCCGTGACGCAAGCGGTTAACCACCGTCCTCTCATCGCGATTCTAGACATGAATAATTTTACATGATTAAATCATTTTCTAGTTTTTAGTACAAATATTCTTCGACATCCTTAAATACCATGGTTCCATATTGTAGCCGATCATTTATAGTACAGTTGCTTCTTAGGATTGCTGGCGTAAGTTACGGACTGTTCATGGCCACGCGTTGTAAGTTAATCTGTCAATGTGTGTTGAGGACCGTTGGTGATAGGAAAGAGGGGAGAGATTTAAATGAGAAAACGTTAGCAGCGGACAACGGACGCTAGCAGTCCAGTGCGAATTCAGTCGCGTACGAGTGTGGTATAGGTGGGAGTACAGAGAAGTGACTGTGTTGTTTTGGTAAAATGTGGTTTAGTTGTTTTTAAGCAATCGCGGCTGCCATGGCTGCCAATCTGTCCACCACAACTTATTCCACACTTTGTTAAAATCAATAATATTTTATGCAGTATATGACTTAGCTGATTATTTTTAGTATAGTTGTTTATTAGGATTGCTGGCGTCAGTTACGGACGGTCTATAAACGTATGTTCAGGAACCGTTGGTGATAGGCAGGAGGGGTTGTACGGGGAGAGATTTAACCTTTTGGCGTCGGAATTATTTTTTTAATTTTAGCACACCTGTATATAAAATGTGAATAATACATGAACAAAATATGTTAGAATTATGAAACAAACTACATTTTGAAGAGAAAAAAACGGAGAGTATATACCATGTTTAAAATATTCAGTACCTATAGTTGTTGAATAAATATATAAAATGCAACTTTAGAGGTTAGCGGTGCGGTACGACCACTATAGTTGACATTAGGCGTCAGAAGGTTAAACGAGGGAAAGTTAGTAGCGGACAGCGGAAGCTAGCGGTCCAGTAGGGAAATCAGTCGCGTACGAGAGATGTAAGTGAGGGAGTACAAGTGACTGTTATTTTATTAAAATATGATTTAGTTGTTTAACTTGATACAGCACGACTTTTTTCATTTTATCAACAATAAATTGAGTAAATAAAACAACAATTAAAAACGAAATAATTAAAACTATGTGTGATTCGGTGAACCACACCCGTTTCCCGAAAGAGGATCACCTACCAGACTGAGAGCGTCGGGACAAGAAAGTACAAAGGGTGATCGTGCAGAATATATGAATGGTGTCGGTAAGTGCACCTGGGAAATATAGGAAATATATGCTAGCCCAATATATTTGTCGCAGACAAGCAGATGTAAAAGTTTCTCAGGTTCTAATATGGATTCTCTCAGTATCAGTGTCCCAGCATATTGTTATGTTGCACGATATAGATCATACATTATATATGTAATCATCATAATTATCATCTAGCTATCATGCAGCTGGACCACGTGTTGACCCGTTCCGGTTGCACGCATCAAGAAGTATCTTCAAGGATCTCCCCTGGTTCCTTCTGCCTTTTGGTCTTAAGTTTTTTTTTTATTATCCTGGGCAATCTCTCATGAGGCATTCTATGAACTTGTATCCAATTTCTTCTGTAGTCTTGTATTTTGCCTAAGATTGATGTTATATTTAACTCCTTTGCGATCTCTGTATTTGTTTTATAATCTGTATCTGTTATATATATATAAATATAAATAAATAAATATATATATATAACCTTGTAGCCTTATACACCAGTCACCTTTACCCCCAGGAAATATTCCTGGTTTTTTCTGTAGAGGCTGAATCGACTCCATGGCCATAGTGTGGCCGACAGGATTAGGTCTATAAAAATCCCAATAGCCCCATCGAGAATAGAACCCGGGACCTTCCGGCTTGTAGCGCAGTGCCTCAAACCACTGCGTACTAGGACGAATAACGAAAGAACGCCAAAACAAATAGTGATTGTCAGAATTGGATGAAAATGTAAAAAAGAAAGAACTCGAAATAGATGGACTGATGAGGTTAACGAGGAATGGAAATGGAAAGAAGTAATTGACAGACTGTGGCCAGAGACCGGAAGGATTGGAGGAGGAATTATTGGAAGCCAAGGTCCACAACGGACTGTAGTTCACGATGATGATGATGTTGATGATGAGGTTTATGATGATGATGATGATGGTGGTGGTGTTGGTGGTCGTGGTGGTGAAGATGATGCTGATGGTGAGGAACAATATTGAAACTGGGCGATTCAAACACGTAAAATCAAATACTTGTTAAAAAGCAACTGGGAATAAGGAATCGATTTGAATCCAGAGATGAAATGAAGCAGCTGTTTTAAAATATTTATTTAAAAATGTTAAAATTAAAAAAAATCTTTACATTTTGTTAATAACAATTACTAAAATATATTTAATTTTCTATTAGAATTTGCTCAGATTTAACCCTCCTGCTTTTCCTGACATAACCCCCCTAAAATTTTCTGGGGCAGATGACAGCAGTCTTGAGCCTCAGAAAAAAAAAAACCAACTCTGTGGAGCACAGACGCTCAGAGTCGCTCAGCCTTTCAAAAAATTTCGCGCTTCCATGAAACCAGTCTGTGATCACAAAAGGTCCATATCCTAATCGACATACGTACAGCTCAAATTTTCAAACTCATTCTTGAAGATATAGTTGAATATTCTCCTCATATGCTGCCAGTTCTAAAAAATGACCACTTTCGTTCAGGTTTCCAGACCACAAATTTTAGAATATTCTACTTTTTGCCATTCCTGCTACTTGGCTAGACCATGTCTTCCTGCTTTGTTTACCCTCGAGTGCTGGGGGTCTAATGCCAAAATGAAGATCCCCATGCAAAGTGTATAATTCAAAAGCATGAAATTAAGGTATGCTACAGGTCCTGATGCACTAAGCAATTACACCACAAAAAAATTTAAGTGTGGTGAAGAGTTGGCAGGATCCTACAAAGAAATGGCTGTCGTTTTGGGCAAACGAAATTTGTCCAAGTTTTCCCTGGCGTGGGTTGACAGGTGTGCGTGAAAAACGAGTTCTGAGCGAAGATATCTGGATACGCTGTAGGCTCGTTCGTAAAGCGGTTGAGAAAAGCCACTACAATTTTCATCATGCCAGTCCATTGGTCTCTCTGCAGGGGGCAGCGTCACTCCGAACGGATGGGTATTCATGAGGTTTCACATTTGATGTTTTTACTAATATTCATTGATATTTGTCGATTTTTACTTAACAGTTAGGTAAGAAATGTAACCTGCGTTTTATAAGGACTCAGAACGTACCGCGCAGTAAACACTCTCCGCCTCGGTTATCTAAAAGAAACCGAGTTGATATCGTATAATGTAAAATTTGCAGTATGTTCTGAGATCAGTACCAGACACATAAACCCAATGTAAGCACCATGTAGAATTTTTGGATGTCAAACCTCTTTGCCTCAAGAAACTGCTAGGCTTTAAAAGGTTAACATCGGACAGCAGTAAGACACTTCATCCGAAATATTACGTTCATATACGATAAAATATCACCGTGTTTGAGATGGACGCTTCTCTCTGAGCGCGAGCTAAGGCTGAATTGACAGCGATACAAAAATAATAATAATAATAATAAAAAAGCACAGGAACACCAACGTAGGATTTATGATTGTTGGCCTGTTCACGCATTATTCTGACATTGACCTGGCTAGACAAACAAACCTTATTCAAGGAGCCGAGTGTCAGAAACTAGAATGTAACCTATGACCTCTCAAATATGGGGCAGGTGTGCCAATAATTAATGTCAACCAAACGGTAGCGGTTAATTTCAATGCTAACACGTTAATATCATGACGTAAGAAGACAGGCAGTGTACGTAATGAGTTGCGTTTTTGCAACTATTGTGCAGTGGAAAAGCGATAAGTGTTTTACTACCTGAGTGTGTGTGTGTAGCCTTTCGTAAGCAGCATGCAATGCGCATGCGTCATATTGTCATCTGAGGCCTGCCCCGCTCTGCAGGATTTTCCCACATTATCTCATAAACGGCTGTATTTTCGAAAGAAAAAAAAAAGTTTTTGAACACAAAATGTGTGTTTTGGTTTCCTCTACAACTTTTCTCTGAAACGTTTCTCAACATAAAAAGAGGTAAGCGAAATACGATTTAAAAAATGTCTATTGATCTTTATGTATAGAAGAGTCATTCTTGTCCGATTGTAACGAAACTTGCATTTTCTGCGCAGTTTTTCGAAAAAATACTCAAATATCAAGTTTCATTAAAATCCATACAGTGGGAGCCGACGGACGGACGGACAGACAGACAGACATGACGAAGCTAATAGTCGCTTTTCGCAATTTTGAGAACGCGCCAAAAATTAAAAAAAAAAAATTGCAGCTACTCAACAGACTACAGAAGGCAGAGTCCTTATTGAGAAGCTAGTTGTTTCTCAGCTAGTCTTTTTTTTTTTTTAAAGAAAGAAAGGTCTAGTGCCACGTTCACTTGAACCCACCACACGTTCCTATCCTGAGCCATCATTTATTTAGCATTCCAGAGATCCACCAGAGTGGATATAGAACTTGTCATTAGATAACAACAGGCATAGTACAGAATCAGGATCTGGACGTCCGTCTTGAACCTGCTCGCAAGCTGTCAGCAAACCCGTATGACATATACCATTGCTGTGTGTACAGTGAAAAACTCCTGATGATGGACAGAGGAACTGTCCGAAACATGTAAAGTTTCATTCCAAAAATACATTTGAGAAATTAGTGCATCTAGTTGGTTTTATTATAAGAATTTATCACGATGCACGGTCGCCTGAACGTCAAATTCGTGCACTTCTTCAGTTGCCTGGACCTCTTTTGCGAGTACTCTTATATCTGCGTGAAGTTGATATTGAAAATGAAGCCGGAGGAATACTGTAAATAACTGCACTTACAGTGCCTGACCGTTATACAGCTAGTCCTCTTTTTACAAAATTTCTCTCATTGGTACTAACTTTCTTAATTGCGTGCATACTGTCCGCTTGGCTCGTCATCGGAACGCGTACTTGCTCATCCTAAACTCTCCGAACAAAGTCAATGTCCTGGGATAATTTAAGCCCTCTTCTCGTAGCTTCTGTAGAATTTCTTAAACAACTGTCGCAAGCAAATCTGATAATCTCGATTTTCCGTGGGCTGGACGGTCCAGGGTTCGAACCCCGCTGGGAGCGAGATTTTTCCTGCTTGTCTAGACGGGCCCCGAGGCCCACCCAGCGGGCTTCTCAGTGGGTACGGGGTCTTTTTCCGTGGGTAAAGCGCCCGCGGCATGGTGTTAACCTCCCACTGCCATCCAGCGCTGAGGCCGAAGAAGGAATGGAGCTATACCACACTCTTCCTCTGGGCCTTCATGACCTGTTATACGGCGAAATTTACTTTTCTATGTAGTAATTTAACACACCACGCGTCTTAAATATTCCGTTTCAGACAATGAAGTTCTTAACTTCGAATATTTTCTGGTCACTTTTTGATCGTTCAGGGACATAACTTGAAAAAGTCATTGCAATTATATAAAACAGTGATTCACTGTACGCCATTCTGCTTTCTGAGCTCTTTTCAGAATCGTAATTGGGGCTGCCTCAAAAACCATTAATAAAGTTGCTAATCACACAGGGGTAGCAGGGGGCCTCCTTCTTGTTACGAATATGATTATGGTCACCACCGCGACCGCAGTTATTAGGGCAAAAGAGACAACAGCAAAACCACCCCACAACAACACTTCCAAAGAAACGCCTTCCTCCGTCGCTGTAACTGCACTGTCTCTGAGATCTGCATTCGGTGTTCCAGAAAAAGTGGGATTCACATTACTATAACTTTCGTTTCGTATGCTTCCACCCCGTAAAAACACTTCCAAAGAAACGCCTTCCTCCGTCGCTGTAACTGCACTGTCTCTGAGATCTGCATTCAGTGTTCCAGAAAAAGGGGAACGCAAATTTCTATAAGTTTCAGTTCTTATGCTGTGCGGCGTTCTTCCACTGTCAGAAGCTGCAGTAATGCAGTTCGTGGATGATACAGAGTCACACTTTGTAACACACTGGACATTCCGCGTACTACACCAATTTTGAACATGACGATCTTCACTTTCACATTTGTTACACATTATTGGATTAAACGACAAATTTAACAATTTTAATCCACGCACATCATTTAATATATCAGCGCCAATCTGTGAGATATCGTTGACGGAGAGGTCTAACTTAATTAAATTATGCAGTCCGCTAAACACGTTGTCATTTGGGTCAGCTTGGCCTGGCAATTTCAGATGGTTGTTATCCAGCAATAACACTCTTAGGTTCAACATATCTCGAAATGTGTTGGATGACAGTGACGTGATACCACAGCAACCTAGGTCGAGTTTTTCCAAAACGGTTGCTGTAAATAAAGACTGGTTTGCTTCGATTTTCAGCATATTTCCACGTAGGCTTAAGGTTTTGATCCTGGTTTTTGAAAACAAGTTACGATCCAGCTCTGTTATACTGTTATGACTGAGGTCAACATCAGTAAGTTTTGTGTTCGCCTCAAAAGTATCCGGGGAAAGTTGTCTTATCCCGTTTGTGCTTAGATTCACACGTTCCAGTTCACAGTTCTTTAAGAAAGCCTTTTGATCAATGTCAGCAATTTTGTTGTCACTGAAGTCAACAATTTTAAGTTTGTTGTTACTGGACAATAATTCTTCATTCACACAGGTTAAATGATTTTTTTTCATGTTTAAAACTGTAAGCATCTTGTTCATCCTAAAAGTTTCATTATGAATGTAAGCTATACTGTTATAGCTCATATCAATCGATTTGATACCAATATTCTGGGAGAAAATATCCTTGTTTAGTGAGCTTAGCTGATTATTGCTCATGTTCAGATTTTCCATTTGAGAGTTGTACTTGAAAATGTTCCAGTCAACATGTTCTATGAGATTGCTACTGAGGTCCAGTGTCTTTATGTAAGTGTTACTACGAAACAAGTTCACTTCCAGAGACTGAATTTTGTTGTGACTTATATCCAAATACGTCAGCACATCTGCATATCTGAATATATCAGGATGAAGTATGGCAATCTCATTGCCGCTCAAATCCAATTTCATTATTTTTTCGTTATGCCGAAATATTCTGTGATCCAACTCACTTATCACATTTCTGGACAAATCTATTTCCATCAGAGCAGACACATTTTTAAATGTGTATGCATGGAGTCCTTTGATTTTGTTGCCTCCGATTACAAGTCGAAAAAAATAAGTGGCATATTTCAGTACGTTCGGATGGAAATGGCTGATAGAATTGTGTTCCAAGTTCAGCTTGAACAAATTGATATTTTTTCTGAACAGATTTTCGTCAATGTACTCAATACGATTGTAACCCAAATCTACTTCCTGAAGCATCTGAACAGACAAAAATGCTCCAGTCTCCACCTGAGAGATTTCATTGTATCTCAGTACAATTACTTCAAGCTTTCTTGGGGAAGTGAATGTGGCATTTGTTACAACTGACAGTTTAGTGTGACATGCAACAAGTATGGTTATATTTACATTCATGTTGGCTGGCAACTCTGTTAATAATGCCGCTGCTGTGAGGTTCAGTATGGGACGACGAATGTTCTCATAGCTGTTACAGGCGTCCTGGCTGCTGGCTGTCACCAGAACGACCATCCAGGTCATTAGGACAAGCTGACAGTTAACAAGCATGTCTGGAAATAGTATAAAGTATCTTAACATTTGTGTTCGGATTATTTTAAATAATTATTCTTAAAGTCATGTCGTTTTGAAACAAAAAAGAGCACAATTTCCTATAGTGAATTCGATTCTATATAATACCCCTCAATCTCCATTTAACTCCTTCATGTTAAGCCTAAGTATTTCCCTCAACACCTTATTCTCACAGGCAATGTCAGCCTATTTTCCTCTTTCGATGTGAGGGACCGAGGTTCACAACCATATAAAATAACAGGCAAAATCATATCACACCGAAAGACAACAGATTGTGTACGGAAAGATGCCAGCAATTCCTCGAAAGTTAAAAAACAAGGTCCAGAATATCCCTCTTAGGGTGCAGGTTCTGGAAAACGTCAATTCCATTCTGATGAACTGTGTTATGTTCCACGTCACGCATTAAAGTAAATTTATATCATTTAACAAACCAACAAATGCACACTGATAAAATATATTTAATTTTATCATACATTACTATCCATCGACGTGTTTCGGTAGCTTCTAGCCAAATCACGAAGGTGTCACGCAAGAACACAATTTTTTTTTTGTAGCGCTGCGGCCCAACGCGGGCCATGGCCTCCTCATTCTTGATGTTTCTAGATCACACACAACGACACATCATAGTCGGTAGGAGTCATCTGGACGAGTGATCAGCCCGTCGCAGAGACCTCTACCTGACGACACACAACAATCACAACAGACAGACATCCATGTCTCCGGTGGGATTCGAACCCACAATCTCAGCGGCCGTAGACTTAATTATAAAACAAATAAATGCATAAAATATATAATTAATATGACCCCATGTTACAGTCATTTTCTTAAGCGCTTCTTCTGGTCATGAAACCTCGAACTAGGTTATGGTTAAAATCATTTTGCGCATGCGCATTCATTTGTTACATATTGTTTTGTATTCTTGTGTGACACTCTGATGGTAGTCGAAAAAGCGATCGAAACATGCCGGTGAATAGTAATATACGGTAAAATAAAATAGATTTTATTGATTTGCGTTTGTTGGTCTGATACATATTATAAATATCCATTCTGTTAGTTTGATAATGGAGTCATCGGTAGTGTGCAGACAAACTTCTGTACCTCAACCAATACTGTGCACTAAGGTGATTGAGCTGCACGTCACTAACAACTATAAAATAATTTAGTACCGGTATTATAAACTGTTACCTGTTATTGGTCCTTCTGGCGGTTTGTTTAGCGACGCTGTCAGTAACTGGACTGTATCGCGTCAATGGTAGATGAATGAATTTGAATACGGAGCATAGGTGGAATTTTACTGTCAGGTTTAAACCGACGTACTTGGAGAAAAGTCTGTAGTAGTGCCACTTTGCCCACCACAAATCTCACACGAATTATCCTGCAATTGAAGAAGCGCCTACACGGTGAGACTATATCCAAACAAATAAAAACAATGGGCAAATCACTATAAAAATAACACTGACCTCAAAATGATAGGTAGTACGTTTTCAATTTTTCTGTACCTTTAAAACTTAAGCAGGGAAAAATGTCTTTTTTTCTTTCTTTATTTGTAAAATATGTATTATTTGAGCGCTAATGTTTCTGCAGAATACAGCTCTCTATAATTTCAGTTCGTACCATTTTTAACCTAAAATTTTGCAGGTTATTCTCTTAAAAAAAATTAATTTCAAACTCGAGAATTTGATGGAATTTGACATCAAGAGTAACTCGGCAGCGGAATGTTTGAAGGGCACAAAAAAAAGCAAGGAAAGGCAAAAACGATTGAAACAGAAACAAAGAAAAAAAAAAAAAAAGCGAAGAAAAGAAGGAAACCAAGGGACATGAAGGAAGGAGAGCAACGAAAACGAAATGAAATGACACGTGGAATCAAAATAACTGCGTTGTGCCGAAAATCAGAACCGCTGGAACGAAAGTCTACGGCTTTGTATTGTAAAATGTGTTTGGTTCTCGGAACATTTTTGCCTAGGAAGACACTGAACAGAGTAAAAATAAATAAGGCAGTAAACGTGCAAGTAAAGTAACATTGTGGAGTGTTCAGATCTTGGCTTCCTGGACTTTCCTCAGGCAGTCATACCACCTAATTCACTGAGGTTCCACCTTTAATTATTTTACACGATTGTAGATCTTTTATAGAATCTTTTTAACCTTTTGACGTCTAATGTCAGCTACAGTGGCCGTACCGCACCGCTAACCTCTAAAGTTGCATTTTATATATTCATTCAACAAATATAGATACTGAATATTTTAAACGTGTTTTTTTTTCTCTTCAAAATGCAGTTTGTTTCATAATTCTAACATATTTGGTTCCTGTATTATTCACATTTTATATACAGGGTGTGCTAAAATTTAAAAAAAATATATTTCCGGCGCCAGAAGATTAATATTACTAGTTTCAGTTATTTTTACATTTCTTTAGAGAACCTACTGTTTATATGTTCACATTGACTTTGACTATGTTCCATTTACCGGCTGTTACCTTACAGTTTAACCCCATCAAAGTATCTTGTATTTGTTGCCCCACCAATTACGTTCATTTACACAATTAATACGTAGGCCTACATTCATAAATATCTGCCTACTCAGATTTCATATTCCCAGATACAAACAATAAATACATGATACTGCAAACGCATATTATGTATTTTTATCCTAATTACCTGGCATGAAACCGCATCAATGTATCGCCGTCTTCTGCTGTTACCGGTACCAGGTACAACAAGAGGGCTATGATCAGCCTCAACATAAATATCCTATCTCTACCGGAACACGTTAGTAACTGACTTGTTCATAGGAAGGCGTTGTTAACCATACCCCGACTACATAACCATCCTATCATTATACCAATACTTACAGAACTAAGGAAAGCTGAACAAAAGACTGTATTATCCCATGACTCAGCCTGTCTACATCACCAATTTACGTTTCTTGTAAAACCAATTAAATTTTTAACTCAATTCAAGGAAAAAGCGATTATGTTAATTTTATGTCTTATAACATGTATTTTATCCTGATAATGACCCTTAAATTGTCGAAGCAGTTGCATTGAACGATCTACGTTTATTTACATAACAAGTATATGATAGCACAACAAGATGTCTAACCTTAAAATATCAACTCTTTCTTCGGCCTCTCTGATTTTGTTGTATTTTGTGCACTTATCTCGGAAATGTAAAAAGATTTTCATTACAAGGTCTCTTATTGATTCTGATCGACAGATATCAATAAAAACGTACAATATAATATTTCACAAAAATCCTTCTACCTGGAGCAGAGTTCCTTGTGGACTGCTGGCGACGTACGACATAGCTAACAGTCATTTTCCGCAAGTTTGCGAGGGGACTGGGCGCACAGAACACTACAGATATTGAACATTGCACAATTTTTTGTTCTTTTATTTCTTTTAGATTTTTATTCCTGTTCTGTTATTGGGACCGCCTCTGTGGTCTAGTGGTCAGAGTTTCTGGCTACAGATACAGAGGTTTCGGGTTCGATCCCCGGCGCTACCAGATTTTCTGAGTAGTAGTGGGTCTGGAACGGGGTCCACTCAGCCTCGTGAGGTCAATTGAGGAGCTACTTGGATGAAAAAAGTAGCGGCTCCAGGTCTA
>Ga0123352_10016567_pt1 | contig 11746 bp, 7 predicted proteins | sample TergutLab28metaG_FD_89700 | JGI IMG/M metagenome (GOLD analysis project Ga0123352, IMG submission 89700) | Labiotermes labralis P1 segment gut microbial communities from Petit-Saut dam, French Guiana - Lab288 P1 | ecosystem: Host-associated > Arthropoda: Insects > Digestive system > Gut ...
ACTGGTTGCTCGCCTTCCATTGGCTCCTCCACTTGCCTGCCAGAACCCTGTCAGGTATAAATACACCACACATCCCATCCCCTGTCATACTTCATCCACCTGCCTATGAAGATGGAACTGATGGAGTGTTCTAAAACGTCGGCTATTAGAACTCAGACGCCAGGGAAATACCCAAAAGAAAACATATTACATGTATGAAGTATATTAAGGCAAATTACGTAACAGTACTCTATATGGATTCTTATACAACATGCATAACGTGCATGCCTCATCCATTTATCCACTGAATTTTGAATTTTCAATATGGGACCTACTGTTTGATAGAATGTAATGTGATAAGATACCCAGTGGTGAATATATGCAATAGAATGCCCATTTAATGTCCCTGAATTTTAACATTTTCTGTTACTTGACATTCAATTTTGGAGCGAGGACAGCATAGTCAGTAAGGCTACTGATGGCTAAGGAATTGCAGTTCAATTCTCAGTAGCAGCAAGGGATTTTTCTCTTCTCCAAACTGTCCAGACCTGCTCTGGGGTGTACACCTGACCACTCATCTCCATCTAGCACCAAGGTCAAGAATGAGTGGAGTTATACCGCCAGTCCCTCACATGCCTTCAGGGAGTGGACAGGGGGAACTTTAATGCCCATTTAATGTTCCTGAATTTTCACACAGTCTTTTATTGAATATTCAATTTTGGAGCCAGGAGAGCACAGCAGTTACTAGGCTATAGAATGGATGACTGAGGAATTGCAATTCAATTGTCAACAGTGGCAAGGGATTTTTCTCTTCTCCAAAGTGTTCAGACCAGCTCTGGGGTGTATGCTTGATCACTCATCTCCACCTACTACCAAGGTTAAAAATGAGTGCGGCTATACCTCCCCCACATACCTTTATGGAGTGCACAAGGATACCTCTCTGCTGAAGTTTAACTTAACCTTAATTTCAGTAATGCACAGTCAATAATCTCGGTGTTAAGTCTCCTCAGTCTAGTCTCCAAGTCCAATATTCCACAAGGAAATGTTGAATGGGTACTTTACTGCATATCATGCATGTGCAAGTATGCTATTAAAATATCCAGCAGACATCTGTGTTTTTGTAATGAATGAAGGTAATTTAATTGCAGATAACTTACAGATTAGTTTATAGAGATGTTAAGTAAAAAAAGGTACGAAAATGGAAATACATTATATTTAATACCATAACTTTATTGCTAAGCCTGCATAAAGTCCGAAACTTGACACAGACTGTGTTTTGCTCCAGGTGTTTGTTTGTACTCTTACACAATCTCATAAGTAATGAAACATAGAAGATTAAAGTCATCTGGGCTATTACACGTTGTCAAGTGATAATTAGTTACCTATGTTTTGGAGGAGCTTGCTGCCTCCAACTTCAGGGTAGGCCAGGATCAGTAAGTTGTTTGAAACAAGTAGTTGCATTATACAGGGAGTGTGGGTTAGGCACTGAGCATAGCAAGCCAAGAGAAATGGAGTGGGTGAAGAGAGAGAGTGAAGTGCTTGAAGAAGGAGCATATGCAGGAACTAAGAAGGAAGAAGTAACTGAGGAAGTAAGGAGGACAGACAGCCAGGGCCTGTGTTCCCCAAAAGGGCTGTAGTGCTAGAGTCGTTTATCCTGGTTGGGAGGTTTTCATCACCTGCTCAAGACAAGGCCATCCTCCCTTTTCATGTTGCAATGGAGCTGAAACTCAGTTGCCTACCCAATGATACATTCCATTATCATGATTTCATGGAGAGAATCCAAGTGTCCTGGGTGGAACATCATATTGAACTCCAAGACGTGAAGATCGTCAGGGAGGTGATCATGATTCCACACCTTCCAAACAGCATGAACAGGGAGGATTGTCTTGTACTGAACAAGTCGTAGAAACCTCTCATTCCTTCCCTGAAGGAATGGAGAAAATCTCCTGATGAGAACACTTAAGATTATGGCTTTTTCAGGGCCAACACACCCAGGCTGTACTTCCTCTATACTTTCATTTGATCTGTCCTTGATTTCTTAATTTTTGCACTCCCTTTCTCCATTGTGTTATAACCATAGCTCCACCTCCTCCATAAGCTCACTTCTTCTTTTGGCTCACTATACCTATTGCCTACTCCACTCCTTCCCCATATAAAATAAGCAATTCTTCCTTGCAGCATGATGCTAACACCTTCAGTGGTCACAACTGAATCACTCTGGGTTCAAACCCCAGAAAGGCATCTTTTTTCCTTCCCAAAAGGATATAATGTCACTTGCAGCACAAGTCTTTAGTGTGACCACATAAAGACCCTCAGCCAAGATGGAAAAAATGTTAACCTAAGCAAAAGTCCCAGTTATGGTTTTAAGATTTTCATACAACAAGTCCAGTGATGCATCGAATGCCAAAGTATGGCTAAACAAACCAAAACATGTTCCCTAGCACAAAATTAAAGTTTCTGTCTTTAGTTGGTTAGTCATTTGGCATGCAACTTACCCATCTTGGACCACCTGAAAATGGCGAGAGCAAGCTCCTCTGAAACAATGAAAACTAATTACAAATGAATAAGGCATCATATCCCAGAAGACTGTAACGTTCATCAACAAAACCCTCAAATCATGTACTGGAATATACTTTATATTTTGTCATTCTTGCTGTAGTCAAACTGTACTGGAAATATGAGATTTAGAAGAGAGCATGATTTTTCCAACAGCAACTCCTTTTTGACACAAGCCATCTAGGCCTTACCATCCTAAACATATCCCATAATAAGAACTCAAAATGGAGTCCACAACCAAGTAAGTTATGTGTTTAATTACATCATTTGCACTTCTGTGACAAGCATGTAACAACTGGTTTAGCACTCAGAAAAAGGATTACTGAAGATCCATATTACAAAATTTGCTCAATACAGTGAGTGCATGGGTTCATGCAAGAAACGTATTCAATTTTGTATTCTTTTGGATTAATGTCATATTGCCTTCAGTGTGCATGTGTAGTTATGACTAGTTGTACCATTCCAAGGAAAGTTTAACTGCTATAAATTCTGAGACCCTTTCATCCATAAGGACAAGGCACTTTAACTGCTTCAAGCACAGTGGTAATGTACCACCTGCTTTAACATGTACCCATAAAGTGTTATTTATGATTTTATTTTAAATACATGTACTGTGCATCTTTTATTTTTTTTTATTATAACCAACAAATGCTCAATTAATATCACAACAGTGTCTCTTTATATAATCTATACTCCTACATGTTTTGACATTTCCATGTCATCAGCAGGGAGTTCCACATCTGCAGCTTGCTAAGTTACATAAATTCTTAAATTGCAGCTGTTAAAATTACAATTTCATAGAATTATTAAAATATTATTTGATCATGTTTACAATAAAATCTGTTCAATGTTAGTCTCTTGTGCAAACAGTGTGTATATGCAGCCACAAATACACACTGCTTGCACAAGAGACTAACATTGAACAAATTTTATTGTACACATGATTAAATAATATTTTAATAATTTTATGAAATTGTAATTTTAACAGCTGCAATTTAAAAATTTATGTAACTTAGCAAGGCACAGATGTGGAAAACCCTGATTATGACATGGAAATGTCAAAACATGTAGGAATATAGATTATATAAAATGACACTGTTGTGATATTAATTTGAATTTGTTGGTTATAATAAAAATTAAAAAAATGTTATTTATGAGTTTTGTATGATTCACATAATCAGCTATTATTACCCTAAACGGGTTATAATTTTATAACACATTATTACCATGTACTTCAGTGTATCAGGAAAAAACTAAGGTACACTGTATTCTGTTTTTTTACTATGGATTCAACATGTTTCAGCCAAAATAGCCTTCATCAGGAGCCAACCCTACTACACGTTAAAATTGTGTTAACATTTTAACAGTAATGTCTTGAAAGCTTCTAGCAGTTTTGTTGTGATCCCTGATGATGGCCATTTAGGCTCAAGCATGTTGGGTCGATAGTAAATAAATGGCATGTAATGAACCTTGTTTCCTAGTATAGTTATATTTAGTCTTTGCAATGGATATGCATTGTTTATTCTGTAAAATATGGACCAGTTTTTAAAGCATTATTTGACGACACTCTTCATGCTTCATATGTTTGATATATAACACAGATATGGCATTATCAAAGTACAGCAAGCAGTTAACATTCCAGCACTAGCACTCACTTAGCTTAAGTAATAAATACAATATTCAAGCTTGTTTGTATGCTTTGCATGTATATGTTGAGGTCAAGTTCTTTTTCAGACAATTATTAGTCATGTACAGTTAAAAGTTTCACAGTGATAATTGATGTGATGTGATGTCATATACAATTGTAATGGAGCATGGACACATGCATGCAGTGTGATAAGATGAGCAATGAATTTCTCAATACTCATGTTGTTACCACAAGTTAAAAATCCAGCCTTCAGCCCCTGTAGTAAAAGGGACTATCACATTCCCCGTTTACAGAGACAGAAATTTAAAAAACTGCATTTTTTCAATTGGCAAGTACAGTGCTTGTTTCCAGAGTAATTTTCTGGCTTCAAGTAATCCATAAAACATTTAAGTCATGTATGTAAACATAAGATGTTTTAAATATAATTATATTTGTTTAGCAGCAACACAAAAGTAGATGAACTTACTTGAATTTACCTCGGTTAATTGACTTCTTTATTAAAAAGTCTATCGAAGGCTAACCTAACAATGTGTATATTTTCAAACTGAACCATGATAAATCTAAATAAAGCTGAATATAAATAAAGTTCTATTAAGATTATTAATCTGACAAAGGGAAAACCAACCTGGATAATTAGCTACCATGGAATACTTTTTTGAGTCACTCTAAGTAGATGCTGAATTTTACTTTAAAACAGACCAACAACTCAATGGCTTAGCCTAGGCTAAAACATGTTGTGCTATTAAACACAACAGAAATTAGCTGTGTTTAGACTTTTATCAACTTTGTGTATTGAGTTACCAAATAACACAATGGTATGTGACACACCAAAAATGATAAACAACCATTTTTCTCACACCCTTAGGTAAAAATTCTTAGTCTTAGATGTATGTTATACCTGAGTCTTTAGCAACTTCTCCTTTTCCTACATAGTTCACTTTGTTGTTGCACAATGTTCAGCATTAGTTGTGCTTTTCTTTTGAATGTGAATGTTAAAGTATATAAACACTTAAATAAACAACTGTATGATGTACACAAAAGTCAAATGCAGCACAAAATATATGAACTGTGTAAGGCAACATATGATAATTAATTCATCCTTCTTTAGATTTTTTTGGTCAGAGGAGAAAGAGAGGAGTTCCTGTTCTCCACGAAGCAACGATGAAGCTGAAGAGGTAAAATATTTAATATTTATAATTAATAAGTACACAGTGTACCTCATTTTAAAACTTACTGGTATAATGTCGTAGAGATTAAAGAAGAAAAAACTTAAATTTTTCAGTAATATATGAGTTCCAGTTACTGACCCATTAAAAATCCCTTGGACTTTTATTATGCCTTTAAACAAAAACAATATATGGTGGACCCTCCATTCAGTATTTCTCAATGCAAGGTTAAATTTTACTGGTACAAAGCTAGTAATTTCAGTGTTAAATGCTCCTCATTAAAGATTTTTCTCAGTTTAATATTCAAATCCACAGATTGTCCAGAGAGGAAACCTTAGAAGAGGAATTGGGTGCACGGGTCTTGTATGAATTCAGCATGTTCTTTTAGGGGAACTATGTGAACTGTGCCTGTTCACAACTCAGCTGGTATTTTCAAAGACTTGTTTTGCACTGGCATATTTTAGGTCTTTGGCCTGATGCACTTTTCATGTGATCTGTATCAGAACCAGTTTCATTCTTCTTTTCAATTTTATACACAGTTTCCAGCATTATAACCAAAACATAACTTAAGTTGTGTCACATTTGAAAATTGTTGAGTTATATTTCTTTCAAGAGGAGTTATATTTCTTTCAAGAGACTGATCATGTAAACTACTTAAATGAAGTTTGATATGTTCCATATTCTATGCATTAAATAGATGCATAAATATATCAAAATCTGAATTAGCTTATGAAATAAAACTCCGTCATGCATATGCATAACTCCCAATCACCAGACCTCCTCCCAGACACTACAGTTCTGAGCAGTTCACTATACAGACTATATCATCACTCAACAATCTCGTATATACCTTCATCAACTACCACTTCACCTTTCTCAGTACTTCCACTTGCCCAATATCTAATAACGTATTAACTCAGATTATATATATATATATATATATATAGCAATGTTATTACAGGATCATAATTCACTACATGTATCTTCTATGTACATCATTCCACATACTCCAAAAAACATTTTTTAACTTCTGACAATTTATGCTCATGGCTATTTTATTTTACTATTCAACCATGAATTTTAACAAAAAATGACATGTTTTCTAAACTTTTGAGTGACTTAGACCAATTTTAATCACATCTGAATTCCTGTTCTCACCACCCTGAAGATGGCAACATGAGTGGCCGAAACCTATTGGTGATCGCTATGCAATAAAATTACATCCAGAAAACCAAAATGCATTTGTTGGTCTTTCAATATATTGTATACTTAAACAAAAACTGCATTTCTAAACAGAGGAATAACAGAATGCTCATTTTCATTTTTCATTTAGTAATGTAACTTGTCATCAAGTAGTACAATATGATGATACTTATAAAAAAAAACACACGCGCACACCTGAAGCATACCAGAATTTCTTACAGTGGTCATCTGTATTTGTGTGCTGATTACATTTTCTTTATGACCTCACCATTCATGTCTGGATTATTATGCATTCTTTGCCTGACATGCATAAAACTAACCAATACAAGGAATAACCTTCATTCATGCCTACATTCTTAGGTTTCTTTACAAGAGTTGCTGCATAGATTTAGGAAAAATTTGATATTGGGTATCCTTACCAAAAAATAAAGTATTGGGTGATTCTGATTTTTTAAAATCATTATCATAGAAGTTTGGTTTATGAGAGAATAAATGGGATAGATAGAGCATTCAGAGTGTCATGGTGCAGAGAATGCATATGTCTTGCGAACTCTGTTTATTTCAATATGGGTGGCATCTTTCCAGTCTTGCTGTGTTACAGTTTCAGCATACAGTACAAGACAGAATGGAAGACTCAGTAGAGATGAAGCAAGAGTACATGCTGTTAGCTATCATATCACACAAAGGTGATACTCCAAACTGTGGTAGGTACTCTAATTAACTCATAGTAAGAAATTTATGTATATGACCCATACTACTGTGATAATATAGTTGACTAAGATCTGTAATCCAAAGCAATGAATACATTTCTTGATCCTGGCACATGAATATTTGAATGAAACTTTTCAAACCCAACCCATTTCATTATGATCACAACTTCTTTCAGCAAAAGTGTTGTATTAATGCATTACAATACGCTGTCAGATGTGCAGGTGTCTTTACTGTTAATACATTTCAGGTATTGTAAACCTTTTAATGAGCACAACAAATTATCACCTTAAACTCAGTATCCTATATGAGTTTTTACACTAATATGAATTAAATCTTTTCTCATACACTGGATATTCCACTTATGACAAAGCTGATGGCTGACACTGTTTTTATGTATACTGTACCAGCCGAAACACTTATATGCAACAGTACTCATAAGAGTCTAATGACAATACAGTATATCACTATGTTTCATACTGTTCATTAACTAAACATACAATTTTTAATCACCACATATATGGCTCATGAAGCAATTATTTTAATTTTTTTATCAATCTATGTATTTCCTTGATTCAGTCCCTGTCAGAGATTTGAGTGACCTACAGCACAGTTTATGGTAACTGGTACTTTATAGGAGATGTCTTGAAAATTAAAAGCTTTAAGTTAAAGCATGCTTGTAATTATGAAACAAACTGCATTATTTATTTCATTTTAGTGAGTGTTAAATGGGAGAAAAAGGTTTCAATTTTTGATTGCAAAGATTTCATTGCAGAAACACTGTAGTTCCTTATTCTACCTCCATCAACTGTATGAGTATATGAGAATGCCCTTTCACACAGAAAATATTTTTAACTGATAATTAACACACTACTAGTAAGTGAGTCATATGTTTCTTCAAGTATATTATTCTGATCCAAATACAGTACTGTGGATTCTCTGGCCAAAATTTTCAACTCTCTCACATGCTTTGTAATAGGTTTGTGACTGAAAGAATGTGTTCTGCTAGCTAAAATGGGCAGTAACCCTGTTATGAGGCAAAGATGCCATGAATGGAAACTTGTGTGATAATGTGTTCTATAACTGACACATTAATTCATGAACATATTGTTTATATTATTTTAACTAACTAACTACATGCAGAGAAGTCCTCCTGAAGAATCTAATAATCCTTCAGTACTGTGTCGAATATGGTGCTTTGTTGCCGCATTCACTATGGTCCACCACCTGTCCCCATGTTGAACCAGATCTGTTGAGTCCATGCCCTTCCGATTTTCTTTAAGAGCCATTTTAATATTATCCTCCCATCTATTCCATCTTCCAAATTGTCTATTTTCATCAGGCTTACCCACCAAAACACTGGACACACATCTCCTCTCCCCAATATACATCACATGCCATGCCATTCTCATTCTTCTTGATTTGATCACCTGGATGGTACTTGGTATGAAGTACAAATCATTAAGTTCCTCACTGTGTTATTTCCTCCAGTCCCCTGTTACCTCATCCCTCTCAGAACAAAATATCTTTCTCAGCATCCTATTCTTGAACATCCTCAGCCCAAATTCTCTCTCCGCTGTGAGAAATGACTTTTCACACCCATGTAAAAGATACACAAAATTATAGTTCTGTTTTAATCTTTACATTTTTTGATAACATATGGGAAGAGAAAAGATTCTGAACCAAATGGATTAAGGCATTCCCTGAATTAAATCTGCTCTTAATTTCTTCATGAACACAGTTTTGATTTTTTAGAGTTGTCCACAGATATTCCGTTATTCACCCACTGTTACTACACACCTACAAGACACCAGAAGTCATTGTGTCATTCATGTGGTTAGACTTCCTACAGAACATAAGGTTTGAAACTCAGTCTGTACATGTAAGTTTTGTTGTGGAAAAGCACCACAGAAAGGTATACTTTTACTCTTTGATATCTAAACCATCATTCAACCATTACCACCACTGTGAGTTAGTCCTTCAAAATATCATCCTGACAGGAACTGGATAAATGAAGGAAGCTATGTCATGTAAGCAATTTGTAAACTGTCTTTTTGAATACCTAGTGTTAAGAGCAGAATACAAGGAATAGCAATAGAAATAAGATATAAAGAGAATAAATGTACAAACATGTTTATTTTAGGACATTACGAAGCAGATGTATATAATGTAATAACAAGAAAATGGAATCATTTGAATGACGAAGTCGTAACCAGTGAAACAGAAGAGGAAGTGACAGGATTTTCTCAACAAAAAAATGGTTATGCCTTCCTATACATCTACAAGTAAGTGTCTGTTCATTTGATAGTATACCCCTTCACAGAAGCTGCTTCTCATGTTCCCTTAAGTCTTTACCATCATCCTCAGTCCTAGTCTTAGGTCTAGTTATACTATGATTGTTAGTAAAAAGCATCTTTTACAGATACTTCTGTGATTTTAAATCTTTGAACATTGTATACTATAACTATATATGTCAACATGCTTAAAATTTGTTATTTTCTTGATATGTAATTATGTCAAAAGATTGTAATCTGCTATTCATCTCATAAAACACATTTCAAGTGATACTGGTGAAATGGGGTGTGAAGAGTCAGTCTGTGTGATGTTTAAAGTTCTCATACCAGTGACCATGGTGATTAATGTTTTCTAGAATCTGAAGCCACTTAGTTTGGTACTAAATGCAAACATTTTAGAGAAACCTGTCTACCAAACAATACAGTAATATCCCAGAAGAATTCTACTCAGTGTTGGATCCATTACGTACAATTACAAATATCAGAATTGTTTTAATAATACTGACCTAGTGTACCAAATTCTTTGTAAGTAATTAAAAATTATCTTTCTATTACAGGCCACTTTTCATTCAGCTTGTAAATGAGTGTGAGGTGCCAACGAGCAATGAAAGTCAGTGAAACAAATTCCAGCGTCTGAAAATCACTACAACATCCTTTATTTTTTTTAACAAGGATTGCGGAATTACTTCTAATCATGTTGCAATTACATGTATTAAGCCTTCGTAAAGTTTACAGAAATTTGTTATGTGCAAAATTACCATTAAAGACAAAGTTTCTACATATGTCGATGTAACATATTATATGAGACCATATCCTATCCCCATTTCTATATTTTATATATATATACACACACACATATGCATACATACATATACATGACCTTTGACGTTTTCTATATTGCATGGTCCCCTGTGGTACCTTCTGTAGATCACCTGAACATGAATAAAACTATTAACTATTTTAGTAATAAAATAAAGGGTTGTTGCATCGCACAGAAACATGTTACGAAAAGCAACATGAATATGATGCAATAACACGGAACATACTTTTAATGTTGTACTCATACTGACAACCAGATATTACTTCAAATGCTCCTTTCGGATTCATGACCTAAAGAAATAACGTCAAAATCGCAGTACAAGAATACACATTTCTCTTTCCTATCCATTTAATGCCAATTATTAATTACTATTTTTAACACACAGCCACATACGAATAAAATCACACAAACAGGCATTCAACCGTCTACAACTGTCAGTGCTGTGCATTCGGAGCCACATGTCGGCTTCTACTAACGATTAACAGCATGGCCAATAGCATAGCAAATATGTCACTAACTGCACAAGACCGTTCTGTTCTGGGAAAATTCGACTGCATCGGAATTCGTGTTTCACATTCTAGTTACACAGTATCTTAGTTTGAGTGGATAAGTTCAGACCTTATGTGATTTGATTTGATTCCATTCTTCAACAATTCAACCACTGTTGCGTTTTCGTACAAAAGACAAACAATTGGCCATTACCCCTAATGAACGAAATTTTTCGTATATAACCTTATGACGCAAAGAATGGCGAAAAGTACAATATTTCTAAGTTATCTGGTTTTATTGTATAGCAGATATGTGGAATCTGACGTATTTTATGATGTACTGAACAAGGTGGATCCATGCGAGGCGTATTGTGAGAAGACATATCCCGGAATTACAAATGCAAATGTAAGTAGTGATGTGCCATTATTCTGTAAATAACACGTCTTTGATTCCTTACTGACACGCCCTCTTTTGGCAGTAGAAATAGTTGATGTTGTGATTCAGATGTTATAAAGGGATTCTTACATTTTACGGGACTGGAGCTATGCGTGTTTCAGTCGCATAAAACGATTCTAGCATTGTGAGTAACAGCCACTTGCAATTCATCATGTAGCTTCATGACTAACGAAAAAAGGCATGAATACCTACAAGGGAAGTTGGCTGACGCACACTTCCAACATGTATTCGAATCTCGGACGGGAAGTCCCAAAGGCGTGGGTGGGTTTACTTATTTATTACAGTTAAATAGTAGAATAGTAAATTGTGGAGTGAGAGAGAAAACCAACAAGATGCAACAGTTAGATGTTTATTTTTAACAATTTCTCAACATGTTTCGGGCTTCATTATGCCCATCTTCAGGAGAACAAGACGTATGTTACTGCAT
>Ga0123352_10016570_pt1 | contig 11745 bp, 7 predicted proteins | sample TergutLab28metaG_FD_89700 | JGI IMG/M metagenome (GOLD analysis project Ga0123352, IMG submission 89700) | Labiotermes labralis P1 segment gut microbial communities from Petit-Saut dam, French Guiana - Lab288 P1 | ecosystem: Host-associated > Arthropoda: Insects > Digestive system > Gut ...
ATGTACCACTTTAAGAGAATTACTTAAACTTAAAATGATTTTTTCTGCTTAATTTAATTCAATAACAGATTATGGTATAATATAATTCAAACGTAAAACAGAAAATAAAAAGAACTTTTGACTAAAAAAAAAAAAAAAAAAAATAAGAATTATGACTGGATCTGAATCTAGAAACCTCTTGCAAACCCATATTTCACTCAAGCTACAGTTATTCTGTCAAACAAAACAGAGGTTTATTTAGAATCAAGTTGCAACTTTCCATGTAGGCTACATATTTCAACCCTTTATTTTAAGATCTGCCTCTTCAGATTCTTGTATCAACTGATGGAATGATAATCACTAATAACAGCAATCTTTATGGAAGCCCCGTTGCGTTAACTACCAAATAAACTACACTCATTCCATTGAACACAACACAGGTTTACTTGAAATCGAGTTGCACCTTTACATGTACACTACGTGTTTTGGCCAAAATGTGTAGTTTTCAGCTGCCACTTACTGTCGCCTCCTTTTTCACCTACCTACATGTGTGGTGGAATAGTGGTGGGAAGTGACAAAACCATAGTCATCAGATAAATTATTGATCCTATAAAATGCAGCATTCATCCACTAATTTTTGAAAATATCTCACAAAATGGAAATCTACATTTGCCATGCACACTTACGCAGTATCCAAGAGACAAACTGTTTGCAGGATAGTCTACAGCCAAACATCCCTCTGGAAGTGTTGACTTTAGAAGTGACATATTGTGATATCAGCTGGTTTAAATAACATCCAGTAGCAGTCACTAAGTACAGTAAGTACATATGCACAAGAAACACAGGATCTATGCAGCTAACCATGAAACATGTCCAATGGCACATTACATTCCACTGGCTACAGATCCTTACTGTGCTCTGCGCTACACCTCCACACAACATAATGAAAGGGCGGAAATGAACTATACCACATCCCCTTCCTGTTACTGATAAACAGTAGGGCAACACTGATACTAAAGTAGCGGCAAGTATCAATTAAAAGCCCAGACTATACAGCCAGTCTCTTCTCTGGACAATTTAACAAAATATACAGTCAGATAATGACTAGGCCATGTGATGGATGACACACAACTTGATTCCTGACAAGGGCAAAGTTTTTTTCTTCTCCCAAACGTCCAGACCGGCTCCACAGACAACCCAGCCTCCTAGTCAATGGGTACCGGGCACTCTTTAGCCTCGGGGCAAAGCGGCAAAGGGAGCTATACTCTGTCCCTCCATATGCCTTCACAGGACTTCACATTTTGCACAACATGCAGAAGCAGTACTAATCATACGCTGTAAGTTTCGGCACTTATATGTTACTAAAAATTAGACCACGCATACAAAACATAAATAAGCAAGGAGTTTCAGTGGGGCAAAGCTAAAAACCTACAACCATTTAGCACAAACTCTGCTGCAAATTTTTCTCTTTTGGTTTGTTTTATGATGCTATCAGAGACTAACTAATTCCACACAGCAAAGTCTACCTCTAGAAGCTAACAGCTCCTCAGTAAGTCAGTAAACTCCCAACACTGTATGGAAATCAAAGTTACATGCCTGTATTCACAACAGCCAGCTAATTGTCCATATTCTCAGCCAAATGAATCCGCACGCACGCACGCGCGCACACACACACACACACACACATATATATATATATATATATAGAATCCATTTTAATATTATCCTGCCATCTACACCTCAGTCTTCCAAGTAGCTGTTTCCTTCCTGGTTCCACAACAAAACTCTGCATGCATTTCTCTTCCCCCCCCCCCCCCACCCCTCTCCCCATATATAACTTCCAATGATGACAGAGCAGCACAAGGCAATATTGTACTCAGTATTATGGGGAATTAATACTTTAACTAAGCAAATATTCTGATCATAAAACTGCAACTTGCAGTACTTGTAAGACAGCAAGTACAAATAACTTGGTCACTGCATAATTTATGCATACCAGTATGCTGCCCAAATTTATCACAGTGATTACTGAATCACTTTCAGATTTATGAACTATAAGAAGTGAAAAGAAAATTAAAAATTTTAATTATGTAATTGAAAAAAATATTAAATACATCTAATACAAGAGAAAATGCTTACTAATGTCATATCAAGACCTGAGGGGTTGGCAGCATTGTATTCTGCAATAAGAAGTCGTAGGTGTTCAGGGGAAACTTTCAGGCTCGTCCCGGCATCTTCCTGCACAAAAACAAACAACAGCTAGAAACTTACATGACTTACAGTTTACTCTTGAAGTAATTCAATCATCTGTACACAATGACTGTACACTGTTACTGTATTATCAGGCTGTGAATTATGAAGTGTGTTTTAATGAATGATGCTGTCAATTAATAATATTATGTAGCAGTGGTAAGAGATGATAAATAGATGAATGAATGAATGAATCAATCAATCCATATGGAAAATTAGTGGGATTACAATGACCAGGGAAAACCGAAGAACTTGGGGAAAACCGAATAACTTGGAGAAAAACCTGTCCCAATGCCACTTTGTCCACCATAAATCCCACAAAGATTGGCTTGGGATTGAAACTGGGCCTCCCTCATGACAGGCTGGCAACTAACCGCTTAAGGCACAGGATGGACTGCTGAATTATGAATAATTACTTTACCAAGCAATCCAACGCTACCTCCTACCTAGTGCATAGAACAAATTTTTATGCATGAGTAGATGTCCTCCAACCCTTGCGAAGCCGAGGTATGATCACAAAAATCTTCATTTTTTCTGTCTTACGTACATCAATGATACACCCCAATTCATAGAAGTTACATTACAAAGTTTACATGGTTCATTTGAAAGCGGACATCTGTTCGTAGTCTCAAAAACTGAGTGTCCTTTAACCCTTTAAACGCCGAGTTAAATCCCATTTGCCCTTTGCTAGCATTATTCGGAGCTCACCATATTCTCCATGTTAGCAGGTAAAGGGTTAAATATACTTTAACCTGAATCTAGAACCTCCCACTTAAAGACCACTAACCATTCGTGATATTCACATGGCTTTGTTGTGTGTGAGATTTAGAGGTTGAATACCTCTGTTGTTGTGGGATGTAGCATTATATCTCCTGTACCTGTCACTTCAAATGCAACAACAACAACAACAACAACATGTCAATATCAGTATGAGTTCTGGGGGCATAAACCATCAGTTTCTGAAACAGTGACTCGCTGTGTCAACCCGACGACATGGCTTGGTGCCCGTGTAGTAATTTACTGAATCCCCATATAAAATATCTGCATTCATACTCACCTCAGAGGAAACTTCCTGTAGTAGGGGCTCTAGACTTGGATCTGTTATCTCCTCAAGGCCAACAACATGCTCCACACTCTCGAGTTCTGCATCCGGTTCTGCGGCTTCTTTCAGTTCACCATCACTCTCACCACGGCAGTTGAGCCTTACCAAATTCTGACAGTGTGGATGGCAGGTATAGTGACAGTCTGCAACACATCAAGTTCATAACCTGTATTAACCACAAACCATATGTGCAGTCATGTATCAGGGTCACCAGGGGAAATGAGATGTACCCTTGTTCAAAACTAACAATGAACAAAAATATAATTGCATTTAGGCATATTCCAAACATCCAACTTTCCATTACTGAAAAACAGGTGTCAAGTTATCCAGTCCAAGGGCATGAGGGCATAAACGGGGAGCAGAGGGTAGATCCACTCATTCTTAGCTTTGACACTAGATGGAGGTGTGTGGTTAACATCACATCCTGGCCACTTAATCCCTCGCAAATGTTCTCAGTACCGACCGAATAGGAGGCTATGAGGGCACCAGGACTCGTTTGGACAATATGGAGAAGAGAAACAATTCTGTTGCCCCTGTTGGGATTCGAACCCCGGATCGTCCAACCCACAGCATAATGATTACACCGACTAAGCTAAAACTCGTTGCAAAAATCCAAGCATAAGAAAACTGTAAGGAAATATGTTTTAAGTATCTTATTATTGGAAGTTCAACGTTCAAGCTGGCATCAGCCATCTCTTGTAACGGCAGTGTGGCTGAAGATGTGGAATGTATCGCTTGGAAATTACTTCCCGATCCTTTGAAATATCAGGAACAACCCGATGACATAGCATCACACACTGCAAGTCCTGAATCTTCAGCAACACTGTGAGAGGCTCAAACCTTGCCCAGTAGTAAAGTTACTACTCAAGCACACAGCATAATTGCAGCGCTTCTGATATCTCCCATTTGAGGATGAGATAGGTGGGTCATGTGGCATGTATGGGGAGAAAGGCATACAAGGTTTTGATAGTGAAACCTGAAGGAAAGAGACCACTTGTAAAACACAGTCGTAGATGGGATATTAAAATGTATAGTAAAGAAATTGGGTGGGAGAGAATGGACTTGATTCATGTAGCTCAGGAAAGGGCCAAGTGGTGGCTGCTATGAACAATGGAATGAAACTTCTGGTTCCGAAAAAGGTGGTAAATATCTTCAGCAACCGAGGAACTATTAGGTTTTGAAGGACTATGCTCCATGGAGTTAGATGGGTAGTTGGTTCGCAAAGCCTACCAATGGGCCTTGCCTTGAGCTGTCCGACTACAGCCCACAATTTCACCCCGGTCATTCCCACACTGTTCCTTACGGCTGTCCCACACACGTTTCATTTTTAAAATTCCTTCTACAATTTCCGTCCTTTGATTTAATCATCCTTACACCAGGAACTGTCACCTAAACGATTTTCGGGCGTCGCGCTTGAGGAAAGACACGCAAGACATGCATTAGAAATAACACATATTGGATGGATCATTTTTCTGTCCTTAGAACCAAAAATCGGTCGGTTTCAGTTAGTTATGGGTCTCCTTTGTTTCGACAGTGTTTTAAAACGCCGTTCACAGACAGCCTGGTGTGCAAGCACACTACCTGGACAACATTCTCTTTGCTTGAAAACTGCGCGATCCGCGTGGTGATCACCCCTGGCACACACAAATAATTAAACGTCCGTACAATAACTGAATAGACAGAACCTGTACATTTGAGAACACAACTTGAACTTTTACAGATATAACAGAAGGCAGGCAATGTTCGTACAACGTAGCATTGGGGAGAGCTCGCGCAACCACTGTCGTACTGACCAAGCAGCAAGTGTTTCGAGTGTGTGTCTGTGTATGTGTATTCTTGCCTTAGTTGCCCGGCATGCAAACAGCATCTTTTCTGCGCGGCATTATGCCGTCACACGTGGCTTCTCAGGCTCCCCGCATTACCTCATAAGCAGCGCGATTTTTCGTGAAAAATTATTGAACAGAAAATGTGTGCTTTGATTTCATCTACAAATTTTACTGAAACGTTTCTCATTCTAAGGCGAGTTCAGCGAGATATCATCAGAAATGTACACAGTTCTTCACGTAAAGTAGCCGATATTCTTCTTAGATTTTACTGGAACTTGAATGTTCTCGACAAATTATTGAGAAATTCTCAACTATTCCAGTTTCGATAATCTTCATGGCTGCTCCGTGCATTAGTAATATCAAGTCCTTTGTTTGTCCCAACTAATACAAACAAATTATTTTAATTTTTAAACTGTCAAAACGCTTAAAACTATAATAATTGCTCCAACACGTTTCGGTTTACATAAACCATCATCAGGGAGCTACAGCCTGCGCTTTGCCAAAGTTATAGTATTGATTCAAATCTACAAATCGTTGTTGAAGTATTCACTACTATAACTTGTAAGTGTGTCATCCCCGTTGTGCGTGTGAAAATTGGAAGGGGTATGTAGTCAAACACAACTATGTCAATTAAAATGTTTAATAACGTACTAGATAACTACATGTTTCGGCCCCTACTGGCCATCTTCAGGTTGTCTTCAAGAGAACTTATATAGTAGGACCTTAAGTTCTCTTGAAGACAACCTGAAGATGGCCAGTAAAGGCCGAAACATGTAGTTGTCTAGTATAATCATTAAACATATTAACTGAAATTGTTGTGTTTGACTACATACCTTTTCCAGTATTCAGTACTATGGCTGCATGTTTCGTTCAGTACTGTTGTGCGTGTGCAATATGCACTGTGCAGAATGAAGCTTTGTTTCATTCTGCACAGTGCATAATGCACACGCACAACAACACTGAACGAAACATGCAGCCATAGTACTGAATACTTCAACAACGCTTTGTAGATTGGAATCAATACTGTAACTTTGGCAAAGCGCAAGCTGTAGATCCCTGATGATGGTTTATGTAAACCGAAACGTGTTGGAGCAATTATTATAGTTTTAAGCGTTTTAATAGTTTAAAAATTAAAATAATTTGTTTGCATTAGTTGGGACAAATAAAGGCCTTGATATTCAGTTTCGTAAAAATCCTTCCAGTGGGAGCCAAGTTGTTCCATCCATCCAGACAGACAGACATGACGAAGCTAGTAGTCGCTACTCGCAATTTTGCTAACGCGCCTAACTAGGAGGGATTTAAATATTAAAATTCCGGATGCTTTAAAGAAATCCTACTGATCAGACACGAGAGCGCACAACTGCAGGAGGGGTAACAGCTGTAGCAACAGCTGGGACGCCGCTTGCTAGAAACTGTGCTGTAGGTGGGCACGTTTCCAAAAGATGTTGTGCATTTGCTTACCGCCACCAGCTGATAATGCAATGCGTCTGGCAAAGAAAGGCACAATGTCAGAATTGAGGCCCAGGTCCGGCCAATTAATTTATATTTATACCCAGGCAGTTATGTATTCCCTCAAACCTCCGTAGCGTAACTAATCTACATTATGTACAAATAATGGGTTCATACCTCAAACAGAACACAGCGAGTAACCATTTTTTATTTTTATTTGGCGCAACAGCCCCCAGTAGGCCAGGGCCTCCTCATTCACGAGGTTTCTAGATCACACTCAGATGCCCTACACTCGGTAAGGATCCTCTGGACGAGTGATCGGCCCGTCGCAGAGACCTCTACCTGACAACACACAACACTCAAAACAGACAGATATCCATGACCCCGGTGGGATTCGAACCCACAATATCAGCCAGGCGAGCGGCCGCAGACCTACGTCTTAGACCGCGCGGCCACTGGGACCGGGGAGTAACCATTAGAAAAGGGAATTACTGAATGCTGCCTACAGAAATAAGGGAACCGCGGTGGCACAGTGGTTAAGGCGCTGTGCTACAAATCGTAAGGTCGCTGGTTCGATCCCAGCTTGTGTCATTGGAATTTTTTATTGACATAAAATCCTTCTGACCGCACTATGGCCCTGGGGTCGACTCAGCCTCTAACAGAAAAGAGTATCAGGAGTATTTCCTAGGGGTAAAGGCGGCCGGTGAGTAAGGCTGACAACCTTACCATCATTCCGTGCCGTTGTCACGAAATCTGGGAACCTTAGCTTCCTGTAACCCTCTGGGCCACTCCGGGCCTGTAACGGGACTGCTTTGCTTTGCCTACAGAAATAAAGGCTGTTGATTGCAAGAATTACAGTAGACACGTAATAGCACTGAGTGGGTCTGCGTTTTGAGTGTTAAAACCTGGCCGTATATACATTAACCAATATCTTTAAAAGGGGTAACAAACCACTTTACCTTAAGGTAATTGCATTAATAACTAAGATATGAATGAATATTGCAATCACTGAATATAGTGTTTGTGTTGAATGAATAAAACATTCACTTTCAAACTTTTTATTTATTTCACACGCCCGTGAGATCCTCACGCCTTACACAAACACAGGCAACACACACAATTAACGTAACTTTTTAAAATGTAATTACATTTTAAAACGTTAGCTTCGTACATCAGTTACGATTCCACAGCGCTGATGTTTAAGACCGGGTTGTTGCGCCGAGTAGCTGGATTACTCATTCCCGACGTTTCAAGGGACAGTTCTGTTTTCTTCTTCCAGGATCGAGGGTTCCTAGAAGTCCTACGACACCTAGATAACTGGATATGAAGACGGAACGTTTCTCCGAAACGTCGTTAATCATTAACACTGCTACTCAGCGTACAAATATCTAAAGTGTGAACTCTAAGTTACCATTTTTCCTCTAATCTCTATATAATGCTGATCCTTTGTTAAAAAGACGTGAATAGACCTGTCACCTAAAGATATTGGGAAGCCTTACTGTTGCGGCAACTTCTCCGGCTTCGGTGTCTGGCAGGGTCACCGAAAACCAAGGAGCAGCAATACTTACTCCATGGTGCAGAGTCCTTCTGGAGCAGCTAACTGGTTTGCAGCTAGTCAAGAAATTCCCTGCATTTCACGGAACCCGAAGGTTCATTACCGCACTCACAAGCGTCCGCCAACTGCCTCTATCCTGTGCCAGCCCAATCCAGTCCATATACCCACATCCCACCTCCTGGAGATCCATCCTAATATTATCCACCCTTCTATGCCTAGGCCTCCCCAGTGGCCTCTTTCCCTCCGGTTTCCCCACCAAGACCCTATACACCCCCCTCTTCTCACTCATACGCGCCATATGCCCATCCCATCTCATTCTTCTCGATTTTATCACCCGCACAATATTGGGTGAGGAGTACAAATCATTAACCTCCTCATTGTGTAGATTACTTCATTCCCCCGTTATCTCGTCCCTCCTAGGTCCAAATATTCTCCTCAACACCATGTTCTCAAACACCCTCAGCTTTCTTTCCTCCCGCAATGTCAGCGACCAAGTTTCACACCCATAAAGGAGCAGCAATACATATATTTAATGAGAATGGGCATTCCACAGACGAACGAGACTCTTAGTTGCTCTGCTCTGTACATCGAAATATGATTATGCGCCAATGAAAGGATAATTATTGTGTTTAAAGTAGCAACACAGTGCACGGAAAACCGCAATTCTTAGCCCAGACAGACGCACTAAATGGCAATTCGAAAATCACACATACACTTCAGCGTTACGATACTTTTAAATCCCTTATTCAACGACGCTGTCACATGCTAAGATGGTAGAGCGCCGGTGATAGAAGAATGAATATGGAATATTGGCGGAATGATAATGACAGGGGAAAACCGAATTACTAAAAAAACTGAACCATAAGCATTCTTGTCAATCACAAATCCCACACTCACTGGCCTGGGGCTAATAGGACCCTACGCGGCGAGAGGCCGGCAATAACCTCTCAAGCCACGGCGCATGACCGCGTACATCTGCCTTCATTTACCGCCATTCACCTAACACATAAGTGAACTTACTGACTTTTCCCTAGGCTGAGAGACCTTATTCAAATATGGCTCATTAGAAGCTGTTTTAACCCTTTAAACGCCAAGTTAAATCCCATCTGCCATCTGCTGGCATTATTATCAGCTCACCATATTCTTTTTTGAGCAGAGGCATCACGATGTGCTTATAAACGTAATATGATATTAAATAACGTACGTCAGCACAACTTTTTTTTGTGGCGCTGCGGCCCAACGCGGGCCATGGCCTCCTATTCTTGAGGTTTCTAGATCACACAATACGACGCATCACAGTCGGTAGGACTCCTCTGGACGAGTGATCAGCTCGTCGCAGAGACCTCTACCTGACAAAACACAACAATTACAACAGACATACATCCATGCCCTAGGTGGGATTCGAAACCACGATCTCAGCAGTCGAGCGGCCGCAGACCTATGCCTTAGACCGCGCGGCTACTGGGACCGGCCTACAACTACTTTATTACACAAGGTAATTACATAGACCTCATGTTTCGACTATTAATCAGTCATCTTCAGGCCTATTTTGTCAACTAAGTCACAAGACGCTATGCACACACTAGGATCCCATTTTTCTCACAGGTGTGAAGTGCACTGCACTTCACACCTGTGAGACAAATTACTTAATTTTTATGTATTCCATGAATGTAAACACGATGGGATCCTAGTGTGTGCATAGCGTCTTGTGACTTAATTGACAAAATAGGCCTGAAGATGATTGATTAATAGTCGAAACATGAGATCTATGTAATTACCTTGTGTAATAAAGTAGATGTGCTGACGTACATTATTTAATACCATATCACCATATTCTCCACGTTAACAGGATAAAGGTTAACTGAAAAGCGGTTACTGATGAAGAGACGGAAGCAGAATGCATCTGGAAAGAGCGGGTCACGTTCTGTTGTACCGCAATATACATGCATTAGCTGAGGGACTGTAGACAGTAACGATACATTTCGGAACGTGTGTGTGTGTGTAACCCGAATAAGTCCACGGCATGACGACTACACCCGGTGGTTTGGTTATTTTCATTTTGGTTTAGTTTACTTATTAGACCGTCTAAATTAATTCTTATTGTCCACAAACATCTCGTACGTCAAACGCCATGAATGTACCTATTACAAAACCCGGCCATATTCCGTCAGTCACGCCCACAATTTACACAATTAACGTAATTTACGTGAAATGTACTCGACATGCTGGCCATAAGGCAGGATAAAATCATAAATTTAGGGCTGAAGATGCTATCATTGGAAGCACATTTCACAATACACTTTACGCAACATGACCAGGAATGTAGGGCAAGACTGGCTGCACTTCAGAGGAAGAGTTACAAAATAAGCACGCAGCTACTGCAAGAAACAAATCCTGAGATGATAAAGAAAAGTCTCTAGCTGCCTTACAGAAACGTGATAAAGACAATAATCAGTTCAAACAACACTACTTCAGCATAACTAAAATTATAAAAATATACACCGTTTATGAATCGCATGACTTCGTCCACGCTCAAATATTTACTGTGACAAGCGTCATATGTTTTCAATATTTATTCACATAAACTCCACAATATTTATTCTCAAATGTAAAATACAGGGTGAGCATAAAGTCTTTCTCCGATTACAAACATTTATTACAAGAAAACTACTGTACGTGGAATACAAACTTTTTTTTTTCAAAATGTAACTCAAGAGGTTTTCTTTACAACACATTAGTACACTTCAACATATGCTCCTTTTGTTGCACGGAGTACGTCTAATCGACAATCAATTTCTCTCCACGTGTTCTCCAACATGTCTTCAGTTACTGTAGCAAAAGCGTCTGTTATTCTTGCCTTCAAATTTGTAATATCTGGAACTGGTGTCGAAAACAATTTGTCCTTAACATACCGCCATAAAAAGAAGTCAAGGGGGGTGATATCCGGTGATCGTGGTGGCCAGGGTGTAGGACCATCTCTCCCAATCCACCTGTTTGGAAATGTTACATCCAAAAACCGACGAACATGTGAACCCCAGTGTGGAGGTGCACCATCTTGTTGGAAAATTATCCACGGCTGAAACTCTTCTAACTTATGTGCAACGTAAAGTTCCAACATGTTTTCTTGTAATATATGTTTGTAATAAGGGAAAGACTTTATGCTCACCCTGTAGTATTTTGACTAAATGTTTGTTAGTGTATAAAAAGAGGTGGCAGGAACCTACGTTTCACTATCTTCATGTTTGCACCGTGCATCAATGATAATTAAACACTTTATTATCCAACTAATGCACAAATATATAATTCGTAGATTCAATTAAAATTATAAAATATTTAAAAGTGCTCCATAATATTTTATAATTTTAATTGTATCTATATATTATATATTGTGCATTAGTTGGATAATAAAGTGTTTAACCTTTTGGCGCCGGAATTATTTTTTAAATTTTAGTACACCCTGAATATAAAATGTGAATAATACAGGAACCAAATACGTTAGAATTATGAAACAAACTGCATTTTGAAGAGAAAAAACGGAGAGTATATACCGTGTTTAAAATATTCAGTACCTATATTTGTTGAAT
>Ga0123352_10016572_pt1 | contig 11745 bp, 7 predicted proteins | sample TergutLab28metaG_FD_89700 | JGI IMG/M metagenome (GOLD analysis project Ga0123352, IMG submission 89700) | Labiotermes labralis P1 segment gut microbial communities from Petit-Saut dam, French Guiana - Lab288 P1 | ecosystem: Host-associated > Arthropoda: Insects > Digestive system > Gut ...
CATCCTCAGGGAGCATAAAATAATGTAGGACTAAAGTTACTAAGATCGACTGTATACGAGGTTATCTGGTGGCATGCCTGTGAAATATACAAAAGTATGAGCTGATTTTTTCCCCCAAGAATTCTTGGGGGAAAAAATCAGGTTTTAATAAATATTGTTATCACATTGCACGGTAATAAAATGAAAATAGTGTACAACCAATATTCCCTTGCATAAACATACACAGGTTAGTTTTGTTTTATTTATATATGTATATATAGTTTTTAGTTTATTGATTATTACTGACTTATTACAACAATAATTCTAGAAAAAAAAGAGTGTGGCGGATGTGCCAACTCGGAATGACGTCAGTTAAATTAAAAAAATTACATATTAGAAATTTAAAAACATAACTTTTATTCCTACTGCTGTTAATTAACATGTCCTGTTATTTTTACAATCATGCAGATGTTGATATTTAATGAGAAATATGGCAACCTTTATGATTCACTACCTGTTAAATCAGCTTTAATCTGGGAGGTAAAAAAATTCACATTGAGTTCTCCAATGAGTGTTAGTTACTTGGGTCTTTATTTCGGATTTGACATTCTTACTCCTTGAAAAAAATGTAATTGGGAATCTGTAGCTAGATTTTCCAAGTTGGCATTTTGATCGTTGTCTGTGATGTATGGTTAGTTGTGATTTCCCACTTGCCAGGAAAATTAAAAAAAAAATGTTCAAATATAAGAAAAAGCTCTTTTGTTTCGTATTACATTCAGTCATTACTCATAATCATTTTGCAATTCTGCCATACATTAACGAGCCGGGTCATTGAACAGGCGGTCAAGCGTTGGCTTCCAATCGCATCGCGGAAGTCCGGTTTCGATCGCAGACCAATGCATGTGCGGTTTGTGGTGGACGAAATGCTCCCGGGAGATCGTCTCTGAAGTTCGTCGAGGTTTCCCTGTCACTTTCATTCCACCAATGCTCCATATCCATTCACTTACGTAGACTCCAGTTGAATTGTGATGGTACACGGTGACGAACGGGAGGGGAAGTGAAGGGGAAACTGGCGAATGAAGTGGGTAGCCAGTGCCCTTCACACTACCTCGGAACATGGTGTATCCAGCATTACTACCGCTGATGCGCACATCTCGGCTGCCAGTACTCGACTGAACTGATGTCCCCGCCGATTTATATGGACTCGTCCGTTTCGCCGAAAGACTAAATCTGGTTTCTGCGCGTGTGCCATCACATTTCAACTGGTCTCTGCCACCAGTGCTGTATAATCTTAGCTTGCGAGTTCTTCGTTTAACAAACACCCATCTCTTGCTACAAAAAAAAAAAGACAAATTAATAATTTTTAATTATGAGAAATTCTACCTCTGTGTTAACGGAACTAGTTCATAAACTGGAGCATCTACAGAAATACTTCTATCTTGCCTCTGACGGCCACGCTCTCAAGTACCCACTCCGCAGTTTCACGGTAAAAACGAAATTGGAGTTTTTACCGAATACGTTTAATGTCATTTGTGGCTGAAAAACCCCCTGTAAGAATATATGCTGTAGCATTGTTCAGCGAATTAAATGTTGGGGGTAGTGGAAAACATTTATATCATACTAATGCTAGAAATTTATTTGGTAGGAATATGGCTGGTCGCTGATACAGTATTTACAAAGCGTCGCCGGGTCTCGATCAGTAACATTTCATTAACGCAAGGTGTAGCTGTTGAAAAGATGTTAGCGTCCATCCGGGATTTGTGGGATGTAAGAATTTGAAAGGATAATTTTTGGGCTATTTCGCAAAACTGCGAAAAGCGATTATTATCTTCGTCATATCCGTCTGTCCGTCTATAGTGGAACATCGCGGCTTCCACTTGGCGGATTTTCAAGAAATTTGATTTTGGAGTATTTTTGGACGATCTGTTGAGAAAATTCAAGTAGCATCAAAATCTGACAATAACAACGGGTACCGTACATAAAGACCCGTATACATTTTAATCACCCATTTCGTCAATTCTTACTGAACTGACGAAATATTACAGAAAAAAGTTGTAGCGAAAACACATTTTGTGTTATTCTTAGAAATGAACCAACTTAATGAACAAATTCTTGTTTTATAATAATTTTATTATATTCCTCTACATGTTTCGAGCACTGTTGTGCTCATCATCAGGAGGTCAAATTGTATTATAAAGCATCTGTTATCGTCACACATAGTTGTGATGATACCAGATGCTGTATAATAAAATTTGAACTCCTGATGATGAGCACAACAGTGCTCGAAACATGTAGAGGAATATAATAAACTTGTTATAAAACAAGAATTTGTGCATTAAGTTGGTCTGTTGCTAATATTATACCGAGATGCGCGGTCAGCAGAACATAAAAAATTTTGTGTTCAAGAACTTTTTTTCCCGAAAATCGTACCGTTTATGAGAGAATGTGGAAAAAATATGGTAGAGCAGGACAGGCCAAAGATGCCAAAATAATACGGTGCATGCTCATTGCATGCTGAATGCCTAAGGCTACAAACACACACTCAGAAATTGTGACACTTATTGCTTTTCCTCTGTAACATTGGTTACAAGACGGCGCTTCTATTCTCCTTTATATGTTTATTGTCTGTCTTACTGTATTTACATACATTCTGCTTCAAATTGTTTTCGTTTTTACTAAACGTAATATCGCATTGTAAGTCTGAATCCTTGAATGTTCCCGTAAAGGCCGAGGCAAAGCAACTTAACGACAAGTACACAGTACAACTTAATACGATTTTCTAAACCTTTCTCCGAGTTTAATTGTTGCATGACGTAAGACATACCCCTTCCCCTCCTGCTTCCCTATCCTTACACAACATTCTTACAGTAAACATTCAGACACCGGGTAGTTAGGACGTGCCCTACTCTCTACACAACGCGCTACAAAAGTGTGCCTCGTAATAATTATTTCGTAAATACAAGAAACAAACAAATCGATAAGGAAATAGAACTACATTCCATTGAAAGACCGTGTAAATGTAATTTTCGATACACGTAAGTTTTTTGTAGTTGGTTTTTATTTACTTCCATATAAGGTGTTTGATTAATCTCATCCCCTGTTAAAATTAGTGTAAATAATAGTCTACTATTTTCAGATCCTCTAAAATGTCAATGAAAGGAGGCCCCAGTCAAACGCATTATCGCCGAAAGTTACGCCCTCAAAAGTGTTCGATACCACTGTGCACCTTACACTGGTCATCCTCTGAAGAGTAACCTTCGCTTTTACCGATCAGTTTACATTTTTAATTTATTAATTATTTATTTTCATTTATATATTATATTATATATATATATATACGTACTTGAGCCAGTGTTTTAAGAAGTATGTACATAAATTCTATTTTCCAAACGCCATTCTAACCATATAACAGTACAATTTGTCAAGTTGTGAGTTCTCGATTCAATAGAATATATATGTATATGTATATATACACTCGCTCACTCACTTACTCCGTGGAACAGAGTCCTTCTTGAGAAGCTAACCGGTTTTCAGCTAGTCAAGGAATTCCCCGCCGAAGGTTCATTACCGCACTCACCAGTGCCAGCCGCCTGTTCCTATCCTGCAGAGTATCAGTCCAGGTCCGGGGTTTTCTCTATGAATATTTCGTAACAAGGTACGTCTTTACGGAGAGGAGTTGTTAGCACCTCGCCCAACCTCCCAAGCTGTAGAACCACACCGTGTCGGCTGTCCGCGACTGCTTATTCAATATATTCGCAGCAACCCTCCATACCGGAGGCCGTTCCTCCATCTGCAACCTGAGGACGCCCCATGCCGTGGTGACAGGGACCGACTTATCACGGATATATATATATATATATGTATACACACAGGTACTTTTATATATATATATATGTGTGTGGGGACCGCAGTAGCACAGTGGTTAAGGTACTGTGCTACAAATCAGAAGGTCTCTGGTTCGATCCCAGCTAGTGTCAGCGGATTTTTCATTCACATAAAATCCTTCCGATCGAACTATGGCCCTGGGTTCGACTCATCCCCTAACAGAAATGAGTACCAGGAGCATTTCCTGGGGGTAAAGGCGGCAGGTGCGTAAGGCTGACAACCTACCACCATCCTGTGCCGTTGTCACGAAATCTGGGAGCCTTAACTTCCTGGAACCCTCTGGGCCTGTCCAGACCTGTATTGGGACTGCTTTATATATATATACACATTTATTATATATAATATATATTTATTATATATATAATATAATATATATACATTTATTATGTATACATTTTATTATATACACATTTATTATTGTTTTTAACCTGAGGATGGCCTTGTACGGCGAAACGTGTAGCTGGAAATAATAGAATAAAGTTGTTATATTTTGACTGGACTTACCTTATTTGTAACTGGACTTCAGTCGCATCTGGGTGCTGAGACAGTGTTGTGTATAGCACCCTGGGCTATAATTGTTAACAAGATACAGGAGCGTAATTGGTACGGACCCTTATGATAATGACTGTAACATCATTACTGTCGGAAATTCAGAAGACGTTCGGCTGAAGAACGCTATTATTTACAGGTAGATTTTCAAACAGTAACAAGAATACTTTACCAACTTCGACAAGGCTTAATGTTTTGTAGACTTTCCTCCTGTCAGGATATCGAGGTATTCCTTTCATATCCCTTACTGCTACGATTCTTGGCTACCTCCTATTTATACTTCGTGTGCACAGAGTGCTCTTAGCATGAACACTGAAGTATTACAAGCCATTACGAAATTAACGGAACACGAGAGAATTGATTGACAGGAGAATGGCCTAGAAACTTTCAGCAATTTATTAATTAGCCCTTAAAAACCAACTCCGTAAAACATAGCAGGGCTGGAGAACCGGGAATTCGCGTCGAAGTTGCGGTATTATGTAGAACCTCAATATATATTGCTTTGTTCACAGCAGCTGGATACTGGCCCATATTATGAGCTTTTTTTTTTTTTACAGTTCACTTCCTTACAATACGCTTCCTTAGGATCCAGATTAATGTTATCCGACCTGTGACTAATTCTTCCAAGTGGTTTCTCTCCGTCAGGATTTTCAATTTATGTAAATTCTCTATGTATGTAACTCCCTGATCTTTTTTATTTGATCATCTAAATATTTGATGGAGAGTGACATTTTGAACCGGTCCCAGTGACCGCGCAGTCTAGGGCGTGGGTATACGTCCGGTCGCTAGCCGGGATTGCAGGTTCGAATCCCGCCGGGGGTATGGAAATCTGCCTCTTGTGATTGTTCAGTTTTGTCTGGCAGAGTTCTCTACGTACTGTCTGATCACTCGTCCAGAGGAGTCCTAACATGTGTGGTGTGTCTGAGCGTGATCGTGAAGCCTCGAATCAGAGGAGGCCCTGGCCCACTTGTGGCTGTTTATATATATATATATATAAATTGTAAAGCACCCCATTATATATTCTCTTTCTGGCGTACCTAAAATCATTTAGTTTAAAAGAATAAACTCTCAGAACTAGCAATTTTAGTTGAAGAATAAGAGACCAACTTGGTGTCACCTTGCTATTTTATTTCACTTCTTATGTGCTCAACATGTTTCGGACATTAACATATCCATCGTCAGGAGCTTGCGACTATTCTGTTGAATCACCACATTGGTCGTGTGTTCTTCGTTCGATGTGTGTTGGAGATTCGGTGTGGTTGGCTGAAGCCTGCAACACGGATACCACTCCAAACTAACAAAGGGTATGCAGGAGCACATGCTCCTGCATACCCTTGTAAATAACCAACTTGACGCACAATTTTTTATGTATGTTTATTTATATTCTCTACACGTTTCGGGCAGCCATGTGCCCATCATCAGGAGAATTATTGTATCAAAGTTTGTCACTCTGTGTAGGTGCCCGTCTCTTATGCATACCAGACGGTCATCTACACAGAGTTACATAAATCAGTTGTCACATTGATACAATAATTCTCCTGATGATGGGCACATGGCTGCCCGAAACGTGTAGAGAATAGAAATAAACATACAGGAAAAAATTGTGCGTCAAATTGGTTATTTACAAGGATCAAGTGGCGTTATATTTGTCATACGTTTCATGAATTTCATTATAGTACTCCACTTTGCTGTACCTGAAAGCTTTTTAAGCTCTTGGAAAATATTTTACCACGGTATGAATACTGTGAGTTTCCTCCGTACCTTCCAAGTTACTGAACGGAATAGGCCGAGTTTGGTTAAACAATTGTTACCAAACTCAGCCTATCCATCAACCTGGTATGTTGACAACCTGTTCCCACAAGATTAATCTGAATTCTGTCTTTCCCTCTACTTGCAGGACTTGGAATTTTCCGTTTTCAAAGGTGATTCGCCACCACAGTTTTGTATACAGTCCAAATGTTTTCAATCCTTGCTAAATATACTGCCCAAGATGTAGGTTAATAGTTAGACTTCGCCATGAAAAACATTTGTCTAAATTTTATGTTTTCCAATCCAACCACGACAACAGACAGTCATCTAAAAAGAATAATAAGTACCAACTGTTGTATACATACGGTTGTACCTCCTGATGATAGGCACAGATATGCCTGAAACGTAGAATTTGACGAAATACGCGTACACTAAGAATAAGTTGTCCATCAAGGTGGTGCTTTCTTTACACGATCAAGTACTCTGTATAGTTTGTTTCTTGCACCGTGCAGTGTAATAAACCAACACAATGCACATTTTCTAAATTAATATTTGAATTATTATGTCTTCTACATGTTTCGAACCAGAGGTTTCATATTTTGGAAGACGGTTGTACGTACAGATAGAGTAGCGAACTACCTAAAAGACTGTTTAACCTGATGCATGTAAATATATAATATTGCGCACCTGTACGTACAACCGTCTGCCTGAAGATGAACCTTCTTATTCGAAACAAGTAGAAGGCATCATACATTAAAATATTAATTTAGAAACGGTACATTTTGTTGGTTTATATTGCATAGTCTGTGTATATCTGTCTCGTATATATCTTGAAGCTGTTTCTAATACTGTTCCATAAATTGATTTTTAACATTGAGATTATTTTATGTGAATGTTTAGTAGGCATGATAATGGGGCCAAATGGAAATACAGGCCTCAGCACGATTGGCTCCTCTGTAGACGTCTGCACCTAGGCAACTGGTCTCAGCGAAACGCCGTACTGTTCCATATTCCTTCCTGTATCGTACCCTGATGTGGAGGTAGCGGTTTGGGTGGTTCGGTGCTTTTATTTATATGACAAGTTTGTTGATTTATACCAAGAGAGATCGAGCGGGAGAGAGGCAGGTTGGATAGATTGATGGAGGGGATATGCATGTAATATTTCGCGGAAATTCTCTGTACTGGGTCCGGCAGAGCCGTAGGGTTTGGTTGTTGTTCGGTTGGTTACTACGCACTCTGGCTACGTCGATATTTAATGGAAATGCCAGGTACATTCATGAGATGCATAACTCAATGACAAGTCAGCGAAGACTTGTCATGTTAAACTGTTATGGGAAATACAGCTTTTATAAATGATGCTTCTACCCTTACAATGCGAAAGTTTTGAATTCTATTCCTAATGCATTGGGGTTAAAAATGTAACCAGATGAAATATAGAATCCTATGCCTCTTTAATACGTTCGTCAGCAAATATACAACAGGGAAATTTTGTCAGATATTTAGAATCTTCGAAACGGATATAATATAACGTTTTCAGACTATTATGCAGGTGTATTCAGCTGTATAGAAGCAGTTTCGTGGCACGTTGCAGATTTGGTTTCAGATCAGTCGAAAGGCCAATCCATAGAAGGTTACCCTTAAGTAGAGAAATCGATGGACCTTACTTCTTGAAATATGTTGTCATGTATCATCGTCGTTTTTATTGTTGTGGTTGTTGTTGTTGTTGTTGTTGCGGCTGGTGGTGGTGGTGGTGGTGGTGGTGGTGGTGGTTGTGGTTGTGGTGGTTGTGGTTGTGGTGGTGGTGGTGTTGGTGGTGATGGTGTTGGTTGTGGTGGTGTTGGTTGTGGTGGTTGTGGTGGTGGTGTTGGTTGTGGTGGTGGTGGTGGTGTTGGTTGTGGTGGTTGTGGTGATATAAAAGGTGCAAACACACGTGTCCTATGAATTCTGAAGTGTCTGTATTGATGTACGTACCGTGCATCTTGTACGGTTCATTATCCAGACCAACAAATGCACAACATATATATACATATATATATATATATATAAACAATATTTTATATTTCTTAAGCACTTTTGGATGTTTCGATCCACTCACATCATCTTCAGACTTATCATTCTACTTTGCTAAGGTTATAAAAGTCATTAAGGTTACAAACTCAACAAAATCAGTAGATTAAATTGTTTACATACGTCTGCGTTACAGTTGATATTAAAATACTATCTATAGAACTCCGTGCGATGTGTCAACTGTTGTATTTACAGTACATGGAAGTTGTATGCTTGGTGGCTGTATGTGCAGTCTGGGCCTTCTTGTACATGTAATCCCCATGTTGGTGTTCCTTGTATGCGTGTATGATGAGGACTGAAATGTCCTTTCATGTTTAAGTTGTGATGGAAAAACCGCCTGACCTAACAGTTTCAGTGAAGTGTGTTCGTCAGTGCTAAATGAAAGTCTGGCATGTACTGACGGTTTGTTATCTTAGCTGTAATGTGGTGACTGTGAAAGTGGTAGAGAGATGAATACTGAGACAACCATATCAGGGTTCTGGGCCGGGTAGCTCAGTCGGTATAGCGACTGACTACGGGCTCGACGGTCCAGGATCGAATCCCGGTGGGGACGAGATTTTCCGCCCGTCTAAACGGGCCCTGGGGCCCACCCAGTCACCTGTAAAAATGAGTACCGGGTCTTTCCTGCTGGTAAAGTGCGGCCGGGGTGTGCTGCTGACCACTCATCCCCTTCTAGTGCCGCGATCATGGAAGAGTAGAGCTATATACCACAAGCTGTAAACACAGTCTAGTGCTCCTGAGGATGGGCGAAATTATCGCCCGAAACATGTTAAGCTGATTGAAATTATTAATAAAATTATTATTGTTGCATCTATTTGACTGTTTATATTATTGTAAAAGAACGTGCCTTTATTTGGCTTGTTTTAAAGAAATATCTAGTAGTTAAAACAGTTACAAATAGTTTAAATTGTTATTAAATACAGCAGTTGGGGTTGTTTTAGAAATGGTGCTGACGGCAGGCAGTGTGGATAGTACGGTCTGCTATTTCAGCATTCTGTAGACTTTTTTTATGGGGGATCTTTCCCGGTGGTAGGAATAGTTTCTGTATTAGCGCTGGGCTAAGCCGTCATGAAGCGTCCACTATTGTTACTGGTACTTTACCCATAATGCAAACGCGAGTATCGGTCTGACAAAACTGCAAAAAGCAAGGCTTTTCTTTATTTATTTTCAATGGCATATCTTACTTGCGTTAGCCTGAAGATGACTTGAAAGGTCAAAACATGTCGCTTTATTAATCACTTAAAACTTAATTGTGTCGACTACTTTTTACGTAAACATTAGCCTGGTAATTACAAAGAGGATGCCCTACCTTAAAACTTTATGTTATGGAGACGTTAAGGCAGTGAATTCTGAACGCCTCATCATGTAAACCCATGCTGGCTCTAATTCTCTTAGCAGAATATAAACGGAATTCTGCACTTCGAATTGATTGGTTACCGTCCAGTTCTTGGGAAGGAGACGCTCCATTTTGCTGTTTAACATTTGGCTTTATGGTTGGCATTTCAGTGTAATGTTATGTTCTTCATCTGAGATAACAATATGTACTAACAGAATGGTCCATGGCCAACTTTATACAACCCTCAAGCCTCGTTCAGTCTTCTAACGGAAGTAAATTATGCCTAGTAAAGCCGTTCTGTAATTTGATGACCGGTCACTTCCGTGTAAATTCAACACAGGATACGAACGTCAATTTAATAAGCTGGAATTAGCTTCCAGAAACGATAAACCGGGCTCTGATAATGAACAGAATTTCCAGTAGGCATCTAAATTTCATCATGTCATGCTTATTTGCCCTTCGTGTTTGTTGAGGCTAAATACTGTTCTCAAATATCAGCCGTACAGATTTGAATATTATAATAACTGGTAGCGCACGAATAGTCTGAACTTAGAAAAAATGAAATATTCGAACAAAAAAATTATGTACAGGTTGGGCCAAAAGTAGGTATACATTATATAGTTAATTACTGTATACCTATTTTTGGCCCACCCTGTATTTTTTGCAACTTCGTAACACTTCTACAGGGATGCTGATAAGTCCTTAGCCCGACCAGGAAGGAAACAAGCTAATGTTTCTGTCAGAATTACGTGAATTTCCTTCGGTGCCTTGCCTTGCAGGAAAAAAAAAACTTGATGACAGCTGTCGTCTCGATGTTGTTGAAATCGCGCGCATCCCTGACATGCTTCCGAGATTGTTTCCTTCCTGGTCGGACTGAGGACTTATCAGCACGCGGTAAGTATCCAATGTTTTATGTTGTAATCTCTGATTTTGTAAACGTTGTCGATGCTTTTCAACAATTACAGCAGTGATGTTGTAAAATGAAGGGGCTCGGGAAACGCCACATTAGACCTGGCCATGGGGAAAAAACAGGCGATTGTAAATTTATCCTAACACGTTGAAGCGCCTGGCCTTGAGCCTCATTATTTGTCACAGAAGCCGCGATTTTGATCAGAAATTTGCAGTTCTGTAGTTTTCAGCTGGTGCAGAAAGCAGAATATAAATAACGTTAATTCTCGGTTTTAGTGTATGCCGTTGTAAACCTGATGGTGAAAAACTGTTCAGAAGCTCAGTAGGATACGGCTGTTTGACCGCCTTTGTGATGTGGATTCTGCATTATAGTAAGTCCCGAAATAGTCTTTAAAGTTTCGCACATTCGGAACGTGCATCTTGATATTATCAAAGTTTTATTTATTCACCAACTGATGCACCAGTGAGTTGTCTTAAAAATAATATTAAAATTTACATTAAAATTTATATTAAAACAGTTTCGACATGTTTCGGTGTTACTGCCGAACTGTGCAACATACAGACACCAATAAGGACCTAATTTATGCAGCCACACCACCACAGTGTTAACCACACACCGATGTATTTTAATGGACTATGTTAACAACTGTAACTTTAGTAAGTACAAATTAATGCGCTCCCTGATGATGGTGTAACTGTAACACCGAAACATGTCGGAGCTGTTTTATATAAATTTCAATGTAAATCTTAATATTGTTTTTTAAGACAACTCACTGGTGCATCAGTTGGTGAATAAATAAAACTTTGATAGTCCTTAAAGCGTTTACGATCCATTCATTTATTTCGGCACCGTCTTCGTTCTTTGGATTCCAAATTGAAATGTTTGTTCAATTGTGTGTGTTGATTCCGTTAATGTAATGGGTTTGGAAATTGGCAGTGCTGTCTCGAGCGGAGGCCGATGGAGGTACATGAAATATGGCAGCTTCTGTAGCTTTCCGTGGAGGCAGCACTGTCAATCTTTAAAGCTGACCTTTTTTCGTTAATGACAATTTTTCGAGTAGGAATTGATAATAACAAAAGGAGGTAACCATCATTGCCGAATCATATGCTTTCTGAAAATTTTTGTCTTGAAAAGGTCGGTTCGGTCGTTCAGCAAACCGCGATGCCGGTGACATACATTGCCCTGTTATATATATATATAATGTATATACACATACATATTTTTATGTGTATACTTACTTACTCACTCCATGGTGCAGAGTCCTTCTTGA
>Ga0123352_10016574_pt1 | contig 11744 bp, 2 predicted proteins | sample TergutLab28metaG_FD_89700 | JGI IMG/M metagenome (GOLD analysis project Ga0123352, IMG submission 89700) | Labiotermes labralis P1 segment gut microbial communities from Petit-Saut dam, French Guiana - Lab288 P1 | ecosystem: Host-associated > Arthropoda: Insects > Digestive system > Gut ...
ATTACACTAGTTGTAACAAGCACAATGCAAGCAGTACTACATTACACTAGTTGTAACAAGCACAATGCAAGCAGTACTACATTACCGGCTATATACTGGGATGTCAGTTTTCGTCTATGGTCAGTCGTAGGCTTCAAAATCATATCCCTTTTTCATCTACGAAATAAGCAGGTAGCTCTAAAGCCAGTCGAAGGAAATATCTGAGTTCGTCCACTGATCGTTACTTACATTTTTCTTTAGCCAATCAGGTTCGATTACCACGTTTATAACTGATCCCTGCTCTTACCGTCACCGCTCAAAGTTTCCAGCTGTCATTCCTCTCGTTCTGAGAGAGATATGCAGATAGGTAAGAGAATCAGTTGGACCCTTACCGGTTCTTGCACTGTCGTCGGTGCTCTAACGTCACCATTTCATGTACCGGTCTGGGCGTCAACAGATCGCTGCTGTCTCGTAGGCCTAATATTGAACTAGCTGGATATTTTTTCAGGATGATTGCAAGGGTGAGATAATGACGCATGTCGCGCTCACTCAGTCGGTAGGTGGTGACGGACGTGCATTTATTATTATTATTATTATTATTATTATTCACAGACGACAATAAACTGTATCAAAACAGCAGCAGTCTGCAGCTCTGGGAGTCTCGTCACTCACACTTACCGAAATATTTCTACCATCCTCACCCGATGTCAATTAATTCACAGTGAAGATTAACCTTTTGACGCCTAATGTCAACTATATTGATCGTACCGCACCGCTAACCTCTAAAGTTGCATTTTATATATTTATTCAACAAATATAGGTACTGAATATTTTAAACATGGTATATACTCTCCGTTTCTTCCTCTTCAAAATGCAGTTTGTTTCATAATGCTAACGTATTTTGTTCCTGTATTATTCACATTTTATATACAGGGTGTGCTAAAATTAAAAAAAAATCCGGCGCCAAAAGGTTACAGAATATCAAAATATGATTTACGTAGAGTCAAGAAGGGTTAATTTTCCTGCTACAGTGACCAACATAACAAGCCACGCTGATAAGCGATTGGTAAATGATTTAACTAAAGATCATGAAAGATGAGAAATTTCTAGGTTAGAATTTGTTTCCAAAGTTCGTTACACATAAAATCGGCATGGACAGACTGTAGTTAAACAAATAGTTAAGTGCCTAATGGTTGTAATTATACTTCATAATTAAAATAAACGAAGGCTATTTTGTTGAAAAATAAGACAGTCAATGTACGTATAACGTTATATTGTGGAGCCTTCGTGTAACCATTGTTGCAGAGGGAAAGCAGTAAGTATTACATATTTTGACGTGTGTTTGTACACTTAATTATGTAGCATGCAATGCGCATGCGCCATACTGTCATCTGTGACTTGCCCGGCTCTACTGTATTTTCCACGTTGACTTATGAACGGCACTATTTTCGGAAAAACGTTGTTGAACATAAAATGAGTTTTGATTTTCTCTACAAGATTTGTCTGAAACATTCCCTTTCTAAGAACTGAGAGAGATATGATCAAACATGTGTATTGGTCTTCATGTAAAATACCGGCTATTCTTGTCATATTGTAATTATTTTTTAAAAATACTTAAATATAAAGAGTCATAAAAATCTGTTTAGTGGAAAATGGGTTGTTCCATACGGACGGACGGACAGACATGGTAAAGATAATAGTCGCTTTTCGCAATTTTGCGAAAGGTGCGTAAAAAGTGTTATTTTATTTTAGTACTTGCTGTAATTATATTTATCTTAAGAACGTCATTAAACGAAGGCTAAACTGCTTGATAAAAAAAAATTGCAATATTAGTTCAGTTCATTGTTTTAATCAACGATTTCTCATTCCACTTAGTCAACTTTATTTCAAACAATCTTCTGCCACCCGAAGCAAATGCTTTTTGCTCATTCGCAAGTTACAGATCGCAGACCAAAAAAAAGTATATATATGCTCCTACGTACAGTACAGGCCAGAAAAATGTGACCCCTTTGGAAGGGCAAAGTCCTTTAACCAAAAACATTTAGTTAAGCTTATTTGTTTTTAAGCTTTATTTAATAACATCGGTTTTATCTGAGGATTACTGCTGTCACAGCTTGCTTAATATACCAGCGAACAAACAGTACAGCGTAATATACTAGCACTTAGAAAACAAGGAATTACGCGAATTACAACTTCTACATTCACCCACCGTAAGAATCGCATTTGTACTGAGTTGTCTCGTTCCTCCAAGCGGCATGTTAAAATTATATTCCTAACGTATGTCATTCCATTACAAAGAAAGAAAGATAAAATTAATTTTAGACGGAAAGGGTAGTATGTTCTTTGAGCCTTAGTGGAAATGTCATTTAGACCTTCAGCCACGCATCCAGCAGATTGATGAATTCCTAGCAATCTGTACTTACATTCGAGATGTAATTAGCTGTCCTGAGATAGTTCTTGGTTTCTCCTAGTGTCTTCACAAGGATTCCAGATTATTACCTTCAAGTATACTTGGAACCCACTCTTCAGAGACGCTCAACGCTCTCTATTCGTACACGCTGACGAGTGCTTACCGTTCCGCACCTTATTCATAAGCTCGTAGGCCTGGGTGTGAGTCTAAAATGTTCACACATTTTAATGAACTCTGTTAACATAACAGATAAATACACAGGGTGGGCGGGGGAGGGGGGGATTCACAGTGCGTGGCCAAGCGCGGGATTGCAAGGGCACATTGCTTGTTGCTGTAGGTGCTCACTGTCTTCAGAACAGAGCTGTCAGAGGGTTATTGTTCTGTTTCACAAATACTGTTAGGACAACAGCGCGGAACTCTTTTAATTTCATGCCCGAGTGGCTGTTGCGTAGCTTGCTGTATCCTTCAAGTGTGCGGACACGTAGAAAAGTGATGGTGGGGATGAACTAGGTACAGCAGTTCACATACTGTAACTGAGACCCTTTAGTTCCGTCTATTTGCTTTAAATATCAGGTACAATGAATGAATTCCAACACAGGCAGCATGTAGGTAGGAATACTAATACCTCGTTTAAGAATTTCCCAGAAAAAAACGGCTCGCACGATGTCATAGCTTCATCTACGAGTAGATGACAAGGGGCACTGAAGAAATACCCTTTACTCAAGAGAATCCAGTTGACCTACACAGCGCGGGTACAGTCCCTTAACGCTTGCGATGTCGGACGGGGGAAATACTTGTAAAACAGATCCTGTCAAAAAGCATGAGTCTATCACTGCAGTCTCAACTGCTCCACGACAGCGACAGGTAGCAACAACGGTTGACTAGTGCCAGATGCTGTAGATATAGATATTTGTGCTCCTGATTATGGGTGGAGAAACCACCCGAAACATGTACAGCAGTTTACAGATAAAATGAACTGTTTATAGCTGCATCTTGTTGGACATTTACTGACACAGAATTGCGATGCACAGTACCATGAACATAAAATTCTCTATCACTCCATGACATTCTTTGTAATGATAACCATGTTTCGCTTATAACCAGTCTAAAGTCGCATTTCTGAGAATCGGTTAGCTTCTCATGAAGGACTCTTGCTCCAGTGAAAGTACGTAAGTAAGTAAGTAATTAAGTAAGTAAGCATTTATGCAGAGGTCTGACAACATATAGCACTACAGAACATAATTGTATTACCTGACACGCACGAAATACGACAGCCTCTCAACCCAATAAATTTTAACTGGAACACATCGGTTACTGGCCACAAGCAATGGATGGTCGGCTTTCCCCAGCGCAAACAACTGCCAAGGTCAACTGCAAACTGCACAGTCACTATGTGTAACAACCTATAGTACAGGTACAGCAAGAGAGCCTTACTATCATCAGGCCAGCAATTGATGGTCATTTATGCCAAGTTCATAAACCGACCAAACTGAAAGCAATGGGTTTTCCGTACTTACATAATTTTTGGCTCGGAGATAAAGCTTTATTCATAATCATGAGTTATGTAAAAATATTTACGAGGCACGTAACATTCCGGAATTTCTGAAAACGCACAATGAAATAAAAGCAGTTACTATTCGGGAAATGCCTTCCTCCTTTCAGTTTGGAATCTTTTATCCTAACCTGTCCTATTACAAACCCAGAGATAAAAATTCACGCTTACATCAGCGGTTCAAACCCTTATTATCTGCTGGACACTAGTGAGTAGGTCTTTTTTTTCCGGAACCCATGTAAAGCAAAAGGACACTTTTGGGTGAAAAATAAAATAAAACTTATTGAAACAAATTCTTGTTTAAAAAATAAAACAAGCAAATGTACCAAAAACAAAATTTTCTAACTGGAAATTTACACCGCCAAATAAATCCCGTTTCAATTATGCATAAAGATTGGGAGATATATCTGTAAAATGCAATGAGATTTAATCAAGATTATATTTAATAATTTCAGTATAAAAGAAATGTGCTGGCGGAACCCCTGAATATCGCCCGCCGAGCCCCATGGTTCAGCTGAATACAGTTGGAATACAAGTAGTCCAAAGGTTAAACTTTTATCTGCTGTTTCGTAAGACCATGTAATTGGTCTCTTGTTATAAGGGGCGAATTTGTGCTAAGCGGCTCTGAGCATAAAGTGCGGAGGGAAATAAATGGATTTGCAATAAACAGGAAGTAATAGAAAAAATACACATCACAAAACTTTAAAATTTGTACTATTCCACAGACATAAGTAGGTTGATAGAGTGACGGGTGAGTTATGTGCCATGAATGCAGGTAATGAGAAAAGGAAGCAAACATATAGGTATTAAAATCTCGAGGGACGAAAACACTTCCAAGATCTAGGTATAGATACAAGGATAATATTGAAATGGATGTTAAAGATTTCGTGTGCGAAGAGATCGACACCATCTACCTTAGGAAGTAACATAGGCGTTTGAGAACAGGGCAACGAGATGTCTGGTTACTGAAAACAACGCATTTTGTAAAAGTTCAGTAATTCTTAAATCGTTTAATGGAAACAGCAAAACCACTTCTGTTCGTCCGGTTACGCTAAGTGAGTGGCAGGTAATGGGCGATGTCCGCATGGTAAGACACAAGACACAAACAACAGTGACAGAAATAACGTTCCCAGAAAACCTCTGGAGGCCTGACAGATTTACTGCTCTCTTCCACATGAACGTTTATCTTCCCAAGGGACGTTTATACAGTCTTATGACTGTATACAGTACAACTCTAAAATCAACTTTTATTGCGTCCAAGTCCTGCAAGCTTCTGCTACTTTACGTTACGCACTGCTCTGTCAGCAAAGTAGACCCAATCTCTTACACACCAAATCGCCTCTTCAGTTTAATGCAGAAGATCCCCCACACATTTATAAAGTACATTTGTTCATGACATACGTCTTCCGCACAAAGTTTACAAGACGAAAACACAAAACAGATGTACCTATCAAATACTGAAACATACCCGAGTGACGAGATGTGGTAATATGGGTCAAAACCAGAATTTTCGGGCAGAATTTAGTGTTGATTCGTCCAATATAATGTATAATTTACATAAAACTCCAATCACGAAGTCCACAATTAAGGAATTACAAGTTCAAATAATTAATAGATAATGCCAAAAAATACACAAATATTAAAAGTGATCTTTGACGTACCACCCACTAACACTCGGACATGTTGAGATCTTCTTCAGATCGTCTTCAGACAAGCACATACAAAACACAGACGAATTACGAAAAATATTAAAATTATCAGCATCATGTAACAAATAAAAAAATGCACATCAGTAAAATAATTTTATTTTACCATGTATAATTATTCACAGATTTTCTAATTTCACTGATGTGCATTTGTTGGTTTTAGTTACATAATATAAATATTCAGTAACGCACGGACATGCAACATATAAAGACTAAAAGAATTAAACCTATTTCAAAATTTGTCTGTGTTTTATATTTGCTAGTTAGGTGTACAAGTCCCTGAAGATGATCTGAAAAAGGTCGAAACCTGTCATAGTATTCGTGGATTAAATGAGAAAGTGTACTTTTAGTACTTGTGCATTTACTGGTATTATCTGTTAAACTGTTCATTAAGGCACGGATATGAATACTTAAGATTCCAGATAATTTGTCGTTCTGAGTGCGAAGGGTATACGCAGTGCAATAGCTTTGCTACAGGACGTCTTTCTATTGGCAGTAAATGAACTCCAAGGCAGTTAAAGCGCACAAAACTCATAGCAAATGGTAGGAAATACACACGTGGGCTATTCAATTTATAGTTTGATACAATATCACCTGTCTTCGGCTTTCTTTTTTAGTTTTACGTCAGTTATATCTGCTTGTGATCATTATTCACTGCTTGTTTAGCCCACAGAAGAGAAACGCAAAATTTCGGAATGAATGAAATCATTTTCAGGAAGGTAAATGTTGTGGAAGTTATAAAGTAATGTGAACATTACTGTGACGTAGAATTATTGGATCAAAGGTTAAACTGAAGTGTTAGCAGGATCCGAGTCAAATTAATCTCTATAACCTGAAGAATGTAAGGCATGATATTAGTGCATACCCTAAGAACAGAATACAGATATCTAATGGGCAAAATTAATGAGTTTGTAGAAAATGCAACAACGCAACTTCTACAGTTTCGTATACAGGCGTAACTGCATTTAAGAAGAGATTCCAACTTCGAAAAAACTTCGAAACGGACGGAAAGGCAGCCACGATTCAAGATTCCCATAGTATTCTGAAGAGCTTGAAGAATTACTTTTGTCAGTGCTTCAGAGTAAAAGTGGCACAAGATACCGGGCAAACGTAAATATACGGCACACAGCTGGCCAACGCTACCTGGGACTACTGACTTTTAGACTCAGACTACTGCTATAAATTCATAAAGTTGTAAATCACCAGATGCTGATTAAATTTCAGTACGAGCGCTCCAAGCAGAAGATCTGAGATCCACAGACTTTGAATTAGTAACTTTACTTGCAGTTACAGAGATTTTTTGCAGCAGCGGGAGAAATGTTTAATCGTATCTACCGTATGAGCAAACAACAGGGCGACAGAACCGTCTGTATTAACTATTGAGGTATGTCACAGTTACATAATTCATATAAATGTTATCCTCCCCTCTCTGTTCGTATACACAATTAGTGAGGATATTAAGTCTGTATTTCTACGTAATAGACTATTCTACAGTATCAATAACAATAATAATATTAATTATATTGTAAAACATGGAAATAAGATAAGACATACACTAGCTGTTTATAGACTTCAGTGAAGCCTATAATTTAGTTACTACGTTCCAGAGAGTGGGAGAGCAAACCTTCTCGAAAATGCATTTACACCCGGGAGGTACTTAGCTAGTTCACTTCCACATGCAAATTGGTCATAACAAAGCATCACTAAGAAATTTCACTCAATACAGCAGATTCTTCACCATGACAGAATACTGGCTCAGTTACATGAAAAGCGAAGGCTAATTGTGTTCACACCAACATGCCGCTGAAACCTGCCATAAATGAGATGAATCCAGTCCACATATTAAAATCCTGCTCCCTTAGGAACCATTTTGATATCATCCATCTCCGGCTAGGTCCCCTATTTTGCAGGCAATTTGTAAATCGCCCGTGCAAAAGACATGCCTACCCCTTACCATCTACAATAATTTCGTCACCTTTCGGATAAGAAATACAACACACTATATCCACTCAAAAACGTACTGACAAAAAGAGATGTGTCTCACCTGTACAAAGTAGTCTCTGCAAACAGGCTTGAAAGAGTTGGTTCCACAGACGAGCAACTTGCCCGGCGCAGTTCGTACCAGAATACGGATATAGTTCTGGCAGTTCTCCTGCAAGCACAAACACATTTAATTAGCAGAGGGCTTATTAAAACTTTACGTACACATGTCGTAACAACCTTCCATTTGACAGAACGTAACCAATTATTATTCTGCTCTACATGATTCTTAGAACTACGTACAGCAAGGGACCATTCAAACGAATGTCCCGTGCTAAAGGCTACAGCAAGAAACTTCCAATTACGTTTAAAAGCGCAGGGATTTTGAATTTAATTACCAACCTGCCATCCAGCAAATCAGTACCTAAATATTTTTGTTTTACGGGCTTGTCTTTCTCCAAATTATTATGTTTGTGTAATTACTGCAATTATTATAAAAATAAGGACGGCAACGATCATCGTCATATCTATCTACCGTGTTTGGATAAATCGTACGTTATTTAAAGAAGATATTTGAAATGAAAAGTCAAAATAACCTGATGGGAAATTGGAAAATCATCACAAAAGAAAAAACTGGTAAAAAAAGGGGGAGGAGGTTATCGCAGCGCATGAATTAGGATTATTCATGACTTCATCTGGAGACGCTATATGAAATGCTACAGGCCTATTAAGAAGAATGGTTTAAGTACGTGTTCTTGGCCAAGTTTCCTTCGTAAGGTAAAGTGCACGGAAATAATGAAACTGCTTATTTATTTATTTTTTCTTTATTTCTTTCTTTTTTGACGTTCACGTGACCGTGCATCGTGATAAATTCTTATAATAAAACCAACTAGATGCACGAATTTCTCAAATTTATTTTTGGAATAAAACTCTAAATGTTTCCGACAGTTCCTCTGTCCATCATCAGGAATTTTTCACTGTACATGCAGCAGTGGTATATGTCATATGGGTTTGCTGACAGCTTGCGAGCAGGATCAGGACGGAACTGCAGTTCCATCCTGATCCTGCTCGCAAGCTGTATGATATATACCATTGCTGTGTGTACAGTGAAAAATTCCTGATGATGGACAGAGAAACTGTCAGAAACAAGTACAGTTTTATTCCCAAAATAAATTTGAGAAATTAGTGCATCTACTTGGTTTTATCATAAGAATGCTTATTTCTTGTATCAAAACCAGGGTAAATACGAGTATACTAGATTTATCTTCTGATTTCACCTTTCACAAATAACAAATTAATCATCTTCAGTGCCACAGGGAAACTGGTATAAACAGGCAATAAGAAAGTTACTACTTCATATAAACTCAGGTTCCAACAAGTTAAAACAATTTGTACATATCCTAACAATTATCGGGCGTTTGCTGTCGTTTGTTCAAGAATATCGAACGAAAGGACATTTAAATTACAGTAAAGTGACAGATTGTATAAGCACGTTCAATTAGCCACATTTCAATAAGAGACATTTACACACACGCAGACCTACAACTGCAGGTAGCAGGAAGCGCCGTTTAATTACTGAAGACAACACAGCTCGGTAAACTTCGTGCGTGTTCGCAAGGCCATTACTAGTGTTAAAGGTAACAGTTCGGAAATGTACGCCAGTTCACAACTTTGCACAGTTCAAAGCATTGTTCAGTTATGTTGAAAAGTCTTACAACCGAGGAAAGAAGAAGGCTGGACATAAATATTTGCTTCATATTTCTCCACACCTTCCGTTCGAAATATTTTTCGCTCCTATTAATTTTTACCGAGTTACGCTGCGGGTGAGCTCGTACAGAGTGTCTGTCATTTCAGTCAGAAAATGTCGACAAAGTACTAATCTCCGACATCAAATTTTATGAAACACGTTAGGCGAGTCTCGAGCAATTTCATGCATACGTACGCAGTTTTAATCGGCATTCCGAAGGGACGTCAACGTTCCCAAAGATGAAAGGACGCGTCATAGATTGCGATATAGATTGCAATACTAAATAAACGGCTTTACGCAGTAAAATGTACAAGATTAGATCCGTCGTGACGAAACAGCGGTCGGAATCGATCGCTTTATGCATTACAAAGTACACGGTTCCCTAAGAACAACCAGGTGGACAGGATGGAAGGAAATTAGGACACAGAAGTCCTGATATTACACGTGCGTCAGCCAGAAAATAATTTTATATGACGCATCATTTCGTGAATAAAAACCCTGCTAAATCTCGCATACAGCTCTGATTTGGCGAGCAGCAATTATCATCTATTTCCAAAGCTGAAGCAAGCTCTTGGCGGCCATAAATTCAAAGATTATCACGAGGTGGAAGCAGCTGCGACACAATGGCTGATGGGTCAGCACATGGACTTATATCAACAGAGAACAGAAAAGCTCGCCCCACGGTATGAAAAATGCCTCAGTTGTGGCGGGAATTATGTGTAATAGTAGTGAGATAGAAGTATAATTAAATCTGAACTGTTATTATTAGAGCTGATGACAAAGAACCCATAATATGTGATTCATAAGCCCTTTCTCCGACTAACCATCGTACACGAAGATCAGGTCTGTCGTTACAGGCATGTTTATAAAAAAAATCGAGGGTTTGGAAGTAATTATGGTGGATACAATATTTGAAGATGAAACTTGGAAAAAAAAAAATGTATTCTAGAGCTCCGAGAGGGACATACAGTAGCTGCACAGCAAGCAACACGGTACAAAGGCGGCACAGATTGGGGCTGATTCATACGCTTGGCTTCGCGTGTTTTTATTGCAGTCAAAATTCATCATGCATACACAAAGAAAAAAATGACTATTCATTTTTCAGATGTCTTAACGCCCACATTCGTTATTTTAACGTACGTAAAGCGACGGTAAGTATGGGTAGGCTAAGCTGTACAAGTGTGGTAACTGGATAGGTGTGAAGCGATGGGCCTCACATCGGCACAGAGCTGCTCAATATACTCGTACAATGTTTTGCTGTAAAACGGAGGTCGGTTTAACGAAGTGTCCGTAACAAGATCGGCAAAGGTAGGCTATTCGCGCAGCCTAATGTCAGGTCAGGGTGACAGGGGCTGCGTAATTAACTGCAAACAACTGTGTGTACACAAGACGTGATGACCTATTTAGAGCGGAAGTTTGAACACTGGAAAGTGTCACACCCATCAACAAAGCCATATATAGCAAATCACTCACGCACTCTACAGGGTTATAGCTACTTGTCATAACACGTGCGTAATTTGCAAGATAATGAGTTTAAATTACAAGTGGCAGTCTGGCAACAATGTGAGAGTGCTGGGGAGAATATCTGAACCTAAAGGAGAGAGGAAGTAATAAGAGGCCGAAGAAACTGCTGATGAGAATCTGAAACTGACAGATTAAGGACTGGTTGTTCATAATCACACAGAATTAATATTAAAAGGTAAGTACAGTATCAAACGAACTGATACAGATGTAAATATCGTAGGCATATGTGGGGAATGAAATGTTACGTTTGGAACCGACAGAAATATAAAACAGGTTTTAGGAAGTTATTTCGCAATCTGCAAATTAACGGTTGTTTGTAGGGAGTAGAACCTTGGTCTTGCAACAGGGCACTACGCAACAGAGTTCCGTGATTTACTCAAATCACCTGGTGTTCTGGGGCAGTGAAAATGCGGGCTGGACATTCCAGTCAGATACAGCAAGAAATTAAGAGCAGATTGAACTCGGGGATTGCCTGCTGCAGTTCAGTCCACAATCTTTTGTCTATTACTCTGCTATCGAAAATACAAAGACATTAACATACAGAACTGGAATTGTACCTTTAGTTCCAAATAGCTATGCAAATCTGCATCTCACATTGAGGAAGAAATATAGACTGAAAGTGTTTGCAAATAGAGTGCTGTGGAAGATGTATTTGGACCTTAGAGTGACGAGGTAACGAGAGAGTGATAAAAAAAAACATAATGAGGAGATCCTTGACCTGTATTCCTCACCAAGTATTATTCGGGTAATCGAGAAGAATGAGATAGGTAGGACATGTGACACGTATGGGGCAGAAAAGAGATAGTTTTGGTGGATAAATCTGCGGAGGACACTTGGAAGACCTAG
>Ga0123352_10016575_pt1 | contig 11744 bp, 11 predicted proteins | sample TergutLab28metaG_FD_89700 | JGI IMG/M metagenome (GOLD analysis project Ga0123352, IMG submission 89700) | Labiotermes labralis P1 segment gut microbial communities from Petit-Saut dam, French Guiana - Lab288 P1 | ecosystem: Host-associated > Arthropoda: Insects > Digestive system > Gut ...
CATCCGGATACCACACCACCCCAGCCAAACCACAACGTAACACCAACACACATCGAACCAGAGCAATACAACCCATGAAATAACTCAACAAATAAGTCGCAAGCTCCTGAGGAAGGATGTATTTACATCCGAAACATGTTGAGCATTAAATAATGAAATAAAAAAGAAAGTGACATCAAGTTGGTCTCTCTTTATTCAACTATGCACTAACACATTTATACTGGCCGCGTCCCCCTCTTATCGCGGGCTGTCACAATATTCACTCACTAGTCCACGGCATCCTTACTGTGCTGTCGTATATTCGATGCTCAGCTGTTTCTTCAGCCTCAGCCAATACCTCACACTGAAGGCAGACAAGAGACTTTCTAACACAGTAATTTTTTTTAAATCCTCTCTGATACTCGTGGAAGTTGAAGGTACATAAACGAAAGTTCGTCTTAGGTAAGATTTCTTTTCTTCAAAAAACGGAATTTTCCGGAACAGCGCCACGCTATTCGTCATCTCGCTGTCACATGCACTAAACACTGCAAATGCTCTCTACGGGCATGAAGCAAACTCAGTGGTTACATAGCATCGCCAACAAGAGAGACAGAGTTGGATAAGCAACTAACATCGGGAACAACTTCAGACGAGCTTACCGCACTTATTTACAAAAGTACACGGCGTCACAGTTAATATCCTACCATGACTATGAGGGCAGCACATTCGTTCGCAACATTGAATCATATGAGAAATAACTACACATTAACATCAGAAGGTTAAATCGTACAAAGTGTTCCTTTTCGACCAGAATTTTGCCTCTCATCTTCTTTGTGTCTTCAGGATATTTCATAGAGAAGGAAAGTGACAATATCTGAACGCGCCCCTGTTTTCAGGTAAAGAGTCATTAATCTGTTCTCCCATTCAACTGTCTGCAATAAAATTTTACTTAGGCGTTTCAATTAGCAGGACACCTTGTATATATATGTATTGTATTAGGGTCTATTTGTAAATCAGTGCACTAAAGCAACACCGGGAGAGGAGAAAGAGAGGGGAAAATAAACACAACAAACAAAAGGTAAGATGGTACGGAGTAACTCCTCATTGTCTCAACGTCATTTAGCACGTCTGTACTTAACTGCGCATATTCGGCTGCATGAAAATCGGCGCTAATAACATCTAGTTCTGAACAATTACACTGAGTGTTTCAAAAGATCGTGGAAGTATTAAACTATTAGCAATAATTTATCTCAGTATTTAACCAACTAGATGCAAAAAATTTGTTTTACAATAAGTTTTATTTCATGCCTCTACATGTTTCGAGCACATGTGCTGATCATCAGGAGGTCAAAATTGCATTACACAGCCTCTGGTGTCATCACACCTGTAGGTGGCCGTCTGGTGCACAGGTTGCTGCTCTGCAGTCCTCTCTCAACCCGTGCACCAGACGGCCACCTATAGGTGTGATGATACCAGAGGCTGTGTAATGCAATGTTGACCTCCTAATGATGAGCACATGTGCTCGAAACATGTAGAGGCATGAAATAAAACTTGTTGTAAAACAAATTTTGTGCATCAATTTGGTTAAATACTGAGATAAATATACTGAGATGCAGCACGGTCAGCAAAACGTAAAAATATTAGCAATAAGGTTTGCCGTTAAACAAATTACTATTTCCAACCGAACTTTGCATAACATCAACAAAACCATTGGCAGTACTCTTTGCGTTGTCATTGTTTGTTTCCTTATAAATCGGTTCCAGCAAGTTATGACAGAAAAAAAACGAATGATTAGCCAAGGCTCACACTTTCCGAGCCTGGTATGGAAAATAAAATTCTAGTTTCATAACTTTTTTAGAATAATTAGAATTTTCTTTGCACAGATACCTAAAATTAGCACATAAACTGAGTCAGCCCCAGGGCCATAGTGAGGCCGGAAGGATTATGTCAATGATGAGTTCCAATGACACCAATGGGAACCGAGCCCGCGTCCTTCCGACTTGTAGCGCAGTATCTCAACTAACTGCGCCATGGTAACCCCTACCGCTAAAACGCTTGCACCTAATTACCCTATATTTTACAGTTACATTAATTTCGAAATGCGTACCTTATGTTTGAAAGAGACTTACTTGTCAAGAATTAACATGATAGGTGTAGACATATATTAAAAACGGATGGTAGGTTTCGTCGAATAAACTGATTGACCCTTGAATATGGGAACGTTAGTCTGTTCCGAAACGTCGCTCAACAAATACCAACACACGCCATGTAACAACCCAGAAGAGCGAGGACGTCCTCCACTCAAAAGGGAATCCCTGAAATCTCACACCGTTCGTCAATTTGTCTGCTCTGATTCCAAGCGCCAGTTACTATATTTACAGGCATACGACAAAAAAATATACATATTTTAGTCGTTAGACACGTGACGCTAAACAATTCACGCTCCAGCTATTCCGTGAACAGCTATCGGCAATATGACCCACACACCCCGTCAGATATAAATTTGCGACAGCCGGACTATCTATGTTTCATACGCAGCCGAAACTGAGCCACTCTGACAGACAGTATAATAGCATCTGATGTGTGGTTGACCGTGAATCATAATCCAGTGTGGATAAGAAACCAACTAGATGTCACTTTTGTGCTATCTTTTATTTCTCCTTTACAAGTTGCTCAACATGTTTCGGGCAACCATGTACCCATCTTCAGGAGCTGATGACTGCGTAGTGTTATCACCACGTGTTGGTATTGTGCCGTGGTTGCAGGAAGGCTGTCAGAACCGGTTAGCAGGTAGTGTGTCCATTGAGGAGTTCGTAGCATCTAGTTGGTTTCTTATCCACACCAGTATAATAGCATTTTTGAAGTCCAGCATGATCCGTGTCTGCCAAAAAATAATATCGCAGTACTCGTAATGTGTGGTTTGTGGCTCACTCTTCATGTGTGAGCTCGCGTGTAGAGGCGTTTCGTAAGTGAATATATGTCACTGCGCTTCTCCATATACCATAAAGTTATATGGAGAAGTGGAGATTTAGCTCCACACATTCTTAAACTTGGTACCAGATGGAAGTAAGTGGTAACTTTACATTCAGGTCCCTTATAGATATCAGATAAAAGGCTAGGTGGGATGAAGGTGGCGGGATGGGGTCTATGAATACCGAGTAAACTCTTCTGCCCGCCGATAATCGAAAAAAAAAAAGATTCCTAGGGCGTCCAGCACAAAACTTAATTCCTATCCCGAATGAAATTATCAAAAATTATATTTTGGAACTCATAGACTCGGCAGAACACAGAATTATGTCACCCCTTGTTACAGAGCAGACAAGGACGGTGTTCATAAACATCATTACTTGTCTAGGATGATTTGACGACGTTAAAGTTTGTACAAAATAAGTTTCAGCGTCAAGGCTTCTTGATATTCCGAGCGGTAAATTTGATTTCGATGTGGGCTACAAGTTTCAACTTGTAAATTATTTGTGTAGGTTCCTTTAAAGAAGGCCAGAATGCTACAAAAGTGACGAAGTTCGAAAAAGAGTTACGTCTGGAACGGGGAAAAGTCATGCTTCCAAAAAAAATACTATATTATTTAACTTTAACAATACGAATTATAACGTGGAAAGCTTTGGCTTTAATTAGGTCTTGCAAATTAGCTCAGAAAGGAAGGTGTACTAATGAGATAAAGTAGCAAACTTTAGTATAAAAAATCTCTAAGTCATTTTAATGAGAGAGCCCCGTCCGTCCGTCCGTCCCCCCCCCCCCCCACTTACTTTCCTACCCAAATACTCCCCAACAAATTAATGCCGTACACTGTCGTAATCCTCGAGGCAAATCAGCCACAATCAACCCCTTCACAGTCCAATTGTACATACGAGTATATTCAAATACATCCTTCCAATAAGATTCGACTTTACAACTTCTGCAGTTATTCAATAGCATTACTGCTTATATATTTACCTCCAGCTTCATAGCCCAGAGTTCTTCTTGTGAAGCTAACAGTTCCTCAACTGTTCAAAAAGTTCACCACATTTTATGGACAACGAAAGTTCATTACCCCATTCACAACAGCTCGCCACCTAACCCTATCCTGAACCACATCAATCTAGTCCATGCCCCCATCCTTTTCCTTAAATATCCAGTTTTATATTCTTTTCCCATCTGCGCTTAGGTCTTCAACGTTGTCTCTTTCCCTCAGCTTTCTTCACCAAAACTCCGCATGAACTCTCCTATGCTACATGCGTGTCATGTGCCCCTACCAATCCATTCTTCTTGAACTGACCACCCCAACAATATTTGGTGAGGAGTACAGATCATGAAGCTCCTCTCCCGTGTTAAGTCGTCCCTATCTCACCCAAACATCTTACTCAGCACCATGTTCTCAAACACCCTCAACCTATCTTATGTATATGGGACCGTGCATCATTGTGATAGTTGAAGAACAGGAGACCAACTTAATGTCACTAGTTATTATGTTTTATTTCACTTCTTCTATGCTCAAAATGTTTCGGACATAATACATCCATCATCAGGATCCTGCAACCTTTCTATTTTATCACCACATTTAACGTGTGTTCTTGTTTCAATGTGTGTTGGAGTTTCGGTGTGGCTGGGTTGGGGTGGTATCCGTGTAGCAGGCTTCAGCCTGCTACACGGATGTGTGATACAATAGAAAAGTCGCAGGCTCCTGATGATGGATGTATTAATGTCCGAAACATTTTGAGCATAGAAGAAGTAAAATAAAACATAATAACTAGTTACATCACGTTGGTATCTTATTCTTCAACCCTCAACCTATGTTCCTTCTATAAACACAACAGGCAAAATAATAGTCCTTTACATTTTGATCTTTATATTTTTGGACAACAAACTGGAAGACAATCGATTCGGGACCGGACGATACCAAGCACTCCCTGAGTTCAATCTGTTCCGATCTTCCATAAACGGCATTCTGTTAAGGTTCTTCCCACAGACGCGAAATTTTGACGCTCTTTGTAAGGATTTATTACTCATTTATTTCCCCCTAATTATTTCCTGAGAAATCGCAGGAAATTGAAGAAAAGACATTTCAAGTGTTCGAGGTGTTGTGCTATTGTGCCCCCGGGGCATGAAGCCTTCACACCGGTTCTCACGGGATTGGTTTTTTGAGGTTTAACTCGGTTGTGCAGTGTGTTACTGTTCAGACGTTTCGGCGTACAATGCAGCTGTCATATTCAGGGCAGTGAGGAAAAAAGAAATACGAACCCATATATAGGTTTCGCACATTGCATTAAAGAAAAGGGCGTGGAACGTGCTGCTGATATGCTGGGAAAGAAGACACGGACAGAATATGAAGGTTCATTTACCTTAACGGCGTACAACTCCCGGGCGACTTGACACAAGGGAGACTAGTTTTTTTACGGTACTGCCTTTCAAGCATAATCATTATAGGTTTGTTTCCTTACATAAAAATTAGGCATAACATCTCACGTATCGAGCAGAAAGTGCCAGATAAGAGCGAAGATCAAAATTCACCCCAGAATTTTGTGTTCTCAATATGGAACGTGATTCTTATCACCCTTCTGGCGCGTGAAATTTGGACGTGTTTTCTAAATTTCTTGAAACTTTGTGGATTAAACGATCATACTGATAGCCAATGTACTGCACTGACAATAACCTCATTGTGTAAGAACCAAATATTGATTAAAATTCGTTTAATATTTTCCAAAATATTTCTGATGCTGTCAATAAGTACAGAGAATACACAGAAGTATTTGCAACACTGCCAGTTTTGCGTCAGCAACAACACAGTGCTAATTCAGTATACCAACAACCACAAGACGCCATGCTTCAGACAAGTAAACAGTGCAGAATGCTGATCAAAGCATGTTCTTTGTTTAGAGCCGATATTGACTTCATCCTGCCCATATTACAATGACGATGTGTACTGACTATATAAAAATTTCTTCTGAGATTCGCAGACAGAGGGAGGGTGAGATGGTACATAGTTTCTTCAACATAATCATCAGGCTTCCAAGAACGTAGGATTCGTGGTCCATTCCGAGCCTGGGTTCCTTTAGATAGTTTCTTGCTGATGGTAATACTACCTCGAAAGTACACATAATTTTGAATTTCTCACAACAGACTATTAACAAGACAGCCCGCATACGTATAAGGTAACAATGAGGCGCGTTCGTGTAACCATTGTTGGAGTGGAAAAGTAATAAGTATTACACATTCTGAGAGTATATTTGTAGCATTAGGTATTCAGCATGCTATGCGTACCCGCCATATTGTCATTTGTGGCTTGTCCGGCCTTACGATATTTTTCCCCATTATCTCATAAACGGTACCAAGTTGAAAAGAAAGTATTGAACATTAAACGTATTTTGATTTTCTCTACAAATTTTGTCTGAAATAATTCTCACTCTTTGAAGAACTGAGCGAGATATGATCAGAACCTTATGTTGGTCCTCATGCAAAGCGCCCGTTATTCTTGGCCGATTTAAAAGGAACTTTAATTTTTTCGACAGGTCTTCGATCAATTTTCAATTATCAAATTTTATGAAAATCCGTCCAGTGGGAGCCTAATTGTGTCATGCGGACGGATAGACAGACAGGACATGACAAAGCCAACAGCCGCTTTTCGCAGTTTTACGAACGCCCCTAAAAACGAAAATACTTTGAATTTTTTTTAACTCACGGTTCCGTGCATCATAATTCAATGTTAATAAAAATCCAACCAGTAAATAAATATCTGCATACTGTTGCATCTGGTTGGATTTTTATTAACATTGAACTTGGAAAAATATTTACGATAAAGTAATAAACTCGACAGAATAAGAATTTGAATTTCGTCGTGTTGTTCATTAAGGAAAATATTTTTTGGTAAAGACGGGCAGTGCAAACCACTCTCTCTCTAGTGCTGCCATCTTCTGCTAAATGGATCGTGTTCTTCCGCCAGTTACTGAAGTTTGGCCTATGTCACGTAGGATCACTAGGCTAAGGCTAGGGTAATGTCACTATGTGACTGTAGCTGGTTCTGCACCGTACACCACTGGCCCACACGAAGATACACTGTACTTACTTATTTCATGGTGCAGAGTCTTTCTTTAGCAGCTAACTGGTTTGCAGCTAGTCAAGAAATTCCCCGCATTTCACCGAACCCGAAGGTTCATTGCCGCACTCACAAGCGCCCGCCACCTGTCTCTATCCTGGGCCAGCCCAATCCAGTCCATATACTCACATCCCACTCCCTGGAGATCCATCCTAATATTATCCACCCATCTACGCCTAGGTTTCCCCATTGGTCTCTTTCCCTCCGGTTTCCCACCAACACCCTATACACCCCCCCTCTCCTCACCCATACGCGCCACATGCCCAGCCCATCTCATTCTTCTCGATTTTATCACCCGCACAATATTGGGTGAGGAGTACAAGGATTAAGAAAATACACTGTAAGTTACCTAATTATAAATTCAAGTTTTTACACAGAAATAATTCTAAATCTTTATCCGACAATTTTTCTCTAGGTTCTTCGGTTAGTGGCTTGGGTATATCAGAAGTCGGATAACAGACAGTTCACTTTAGACAGAGAGTGACGAAAAACGGCAGGCATTATATTTTATATGTGAAGATACGGGAATCCTGCACTTCTGTGACTGGGAATTATACACTGATAGTCTGCACCAGCAATATGAACAATTTATAAGGGAGACGAGGCATTACTTCTCTCCAGCGGGAGCTGTTTATCATTTCGGTAATGATAACGTACTGTTTTACATAAAAGCGTACACATACACATAAACACGCACTCACACACACATACTAAATAACATGTACCGAAATGTGAGGAAATTTGATGGTGATAAATTTGCAGACAAACGCTTTCCGGGATACGACGCCGTATATTCTGACAAATATGTGTCGTGAGTAGATAAATCAATCTGCCATGGTGAAGGAGGTTAGAGGTTACTTTGAAATGTCGGTGTCTACACTCAAGATTACTTGGAGTCGCACCAGAATATTGTTATCAACAGGCAGCTTTTGTTGTGTCTTATTCATTACTTATTGGGCTATCCGTTTATTAGTTCCGATCGCATAGCACTGACAAATAGGAATATTTGGTAAGGAATTAATTAGAGATGCAAAATATGTTACTAGTAGTCTAGGCACTACTGTCCCCACCCTCGAAAGGTAAAGCTGCTGTGACGTAGTGATGGGGCTGGTGTGGTCAGATGATCTTGAAAGCTATGCTGATGATAGCGTAGCTACTGGTAGGGCCTCCCTTACCAGACAGGTCAACGGTGATGACCAGACTAAAAGGGATAATCCGGCCCTCCAGGTTGGGAATTGGTCATGGGGCTGACAACCCCACCCCATAAAACATATGTTCCGTTGAGAAGCTTCTAAAAAAAATAGAAGAGGCTAAGGTGCACCACGGACTGTAATGTCAGAAGAATAAGAATAATAAGAAGAATTGCCACTTTCAATGTACGCAATTACAGAGACTCAGGAAACCAAAGGAACCTCAGCCAAAATACCATCAACTACATGCCAACTTTTGAAAGCTGACCCTCCACAATGAGCATGCAGTGAGCCCAAAGTGACGCTCCTCAAAACAGACTAGATATTTTACGTCCCTACCGGGTATGCCAACACTTAATCCGCATCAAGTCCCCTAACGTGTATACCAATACTTAATAAGTATCAAGTCCTCTAACGTGTATACCAATACTCAATCCGCATCACTTCCCACATCTGGTATACCAACAGTTAATCCGCATCTCTTCCCCCCACTTGGTATACCAACACCTAATCCGCATCATGTCCCCTAAAGTGTATACCAACACATAATCAGCATCAAGTCCTCTAACGTGTATATCAACACTTAATCAGCATCAAGTCCCCTAACGTGTATACCAACAGTTAAACCGCATCACTTCCCTCACCTGGTATACCAACACTTAATCCGCATCACGTCATCCACCTGTATACCGACACTTAATCAGCATCAAGTCCCCTAAAGTGTATACCAACATTTAATCAGCATCACTTCCCCCACCTGGTATACCAACACTTAATCCGCACCACTTCCCCAATCTGGTATACCAACACTTAATCCGCATCAAGTCCCCTAACACGTATACCAACACTTAATCCGCATCACTTCCCCCACCTGGTATACCAACATTTAATCCACATCAAGTCCCCCACGGTGTATACCAACACTTAGATCCGTACCCTTTTTACCAACTACAATCAGCTGTAATGAATATCCGTTCGCAAGGGGCATCTAGGTATTGTTCAAGACCACTGACTTTTACCCTTACTACTTGATGTTTGGACGAAATTTTCCACCTCTGGATATAAGGCTTACGTATTTACGAAAGCTGATTTACAGTGAATAATACGATATTCGGAAAATAAGATGGTTTACTAAGATATATTTTGCGGTAAGTGACTTTACAATCCAGCTAGATTCAGGAAGGCAAGAAGACTTCTGAATCCCAGCAATACCTTCACATTCAATTTCTTGAATTTACTGAAGCTCGACAAATGGACGCTGTGGGGTTCCGGAGGAGATATCCTTTGGAGCTGAACTGAAATCTCCCATTTATCGAGTGCATTGTGAACATGAAATCGCAGCTGAATTGAACCAATCAGAATTCTGAATAGCTTTTAAATGGCTTGTAAAGAGTGTTTTGTGTTATAACATTCCCCATTATGAGGGTACGTAGGCAACCTGTCAGTCACACACAGAGATCAGCTAGACAATGATTCAAGCCAGGGTTGTACAGGAGTTTGCAAGGAGGGGAAATATGACTTAATACTTAATGTAAAATCTTTAAGTTAAGCCAAACCTCAAGGTTCCTTTAAATGTTAAACATAATGGATTTTATACGTCACATAAGGAAGTGGTTTTTCATTGTGACAAGAAATTTTGATGCAAAAAAATCTGTATTTCCTTAGTTTTAATTAAGGTCGCACTTCAGTCGCGACTGTTCGTGCAATTCTAATTAACCTAACGCAAGAAGATACAAGGGCCGGATCTATAAATTCCCTGAAGACACAGTTTCCTGTTCTCCACTAATACTTCATTTCCTGTACGTTCTGATATTCTCAGCACCACTTTCTTTAAACACTCCCAAAATCTACTCTTCTCCAGAATGCGACACCGCGCACTTCTTCTTCTTCTTCTTCTTCTTCTTCTTCTTCTTCTTCTTTTTCCATTGGCACTACAGCCCACTGTGGGCTTTGGCCTGTCGAACAATGTCCTTCCATTTTTTCCTATCTGCCACCAACTCTCTCCATCTTCTCACTCCCAGCACTTGAAGATCTCTTTCTACATCCTCTTTCCATCTTTTCTTGGGTCTTCTCCTTCTTCTCGTCATTTCCAGTTCTTGAGTGAAGATCTTTTGGGCATCCTATCCTCCTCCATTCTCTCTAGGTGACCTAACCAGCTTATCCTTTGCCCTTTTACCCATTTTACTATATTTTCTCCTTTGCTCATCTCTTCTAGTTCCCGATTCGTCCTACCTTTCCATTCCCCGTTTCCATAGTTAGGGCCATATTCTTCTAAGTATTTTCATTTAAAAAATTAGCATAGCTTGTTCTTATTTCTTTGTCAACGTTCATGTTTTCCGCTCCACACGACACTGCCGGTCTTATTAGTGTCTTATATAATATAATTTTAGTAGCTCTGGATAAAAGTCGACTCCTGAAGAGACTTATAGCGGCAAAATAAGTTCTATTGCCGGCCAAAATACGACTTTGTATTTTTTTCCACGCTATTATCATTACTGATTGGAGTACCCAAGTATATGAACTCGGCTACTCCTTCATAAGTTACACCATTTATGGTTGCCCCTTTCACTGATGTTCCGAAACCGCGCACCTAACTTACAAAGCAGCGTAACTTACATTGGAAAATAGACGGAAAATTCTTTAAGTTGTTTCTTGTCTTCAGGCTTACAGAAATAGTCCACTTCAGATCTGCGATCTTTTACATATTTTATGCAGCGTAGAATGGCAGTTTCTCACTACGTTTCGGGACGAATTATTGGTCCCATTTTCAATAGTCAAGCAGTCAAGTTCTTGGACTTTTTCACCTTCGACGATGGGACGGATAGTTTGTCCCGAAACGTCGGCAATAAACTACCATTCCACGCTACATAAAATCCCAAAGAAGGGCAGATCTCATGTACACCGCGCCAGAGGCCTGATATCTCACAAACATCCCACTTTCCTTGTAAAGTCATATTCAAAAACATTCGGTATCTGTTCCGAGATTCATTTAGAACTGTTTATTTTAGAGTTAAACAAAATAGACTTTGGGGCTCAAGGCTTAATCTTCCTTCCAAATGATTACAGAGCTATTTGTTGCACTAAATCACATCACAAAACCCAAAAACTCTCCGTTTGGAGTTGATTACTACAATTGAGTTCAAAAATATAACAACTACGTCCGACAATAAAATGGCATCTAGCAGGGTGTGTGTTGACTGAGAAGTGTGCTTGTCCTAACGATGGACCGTGTGTGTGTGTGTGTGTGCGCGCGCGCGCGCCGGGTAGCTCAGTCGGTATAGCGACTGACTACGGGCTGGAATGTCCGGGATCAAATCCCGGTGGGGACGAGATTATTCCGCCCATCCAGACCGGCCCTTGGGCCCACTCAGGCTCCTGTAAAGTGTGTACCGGGTCTTTCCCGGGGGTAAAGTGCGGCCGGGGCGTGCTGCTGACCACTCACCCCCTTCTAGTGCCGCGGTCATGGAAGAGTAAAGCTATATCTTTAC
>Ga0123352_10016576_pt1 | contig 11744 bp, 5 predicted proteins | sample TergutLab28metaG_FD_89700 | JGI IMG/M metagenome (GOLD analysis project Ga0123352, IMG submission 89700) | Labiotermes labralis P1 segment gut microbial communities from Petit-Saut dam, French Guiana - Lab288 P1 | ecosystem: Host-associated > Arthropoda: Insects > Digestive system > Gut ...
ACAACAGGCGCTGCTAAAGGTATCCTACGACTTCCACATCGCTGGCAACGGGTTGTACACAATGCTGGTGACTACATTGAAGGACAGTAAAATTTCGAAACATGTATCTATTTTGTATCAGTTTTAAATAAATAGTTGCCACTAATGAAGTTCCAACCTTTGTATATATGTGTTAAACACTTCGGGATGGCAAACATTAAATATACACTATACTGATAATGCTATGTTCTAAAGTATTGTTCCGCCTGTCACAAGTGGCAAGAACCACACTTATTTGTCATTTCAATACTACCGATTTTAAATGTTTCAAATGCATAACTGTAAGGTAAATACGTAATGTTAAACGTATAACCGAAGTAAAGTCTCTTCTCTCACTTGTGGTAACTAGGATTTTAAAATGTTTAGACGTAATTTGTTGAAACAAAGTTCTCAGATAGAAAGGCCCTCCTTTAGTAGGTCATCTGCAATAAATATGCTACCTGTCTGTCACAGAGCAGACAGACTGTTACCATACCTGTCAAGGTGCGCCACTGCGTTAGCAGATAAACGAAAGCAATGTATATTTATCCTGTTCTTTTTGTAGTAAGAAACATGAACAATTAGTAATTACACGAGTCACGTCGTAATGAGCGAGATGAAAGTACACCTAACACAGACAGTCGTGACCAAGCTATGCCGCAACAGGCAAAATTATCTGGGCAGGAACACAGTCAGACTTTACGCTCAAAGATCCTGGTTGGTGAAACTAGTGGTGTTTGGTTTTCCTAATTTCATTAAATATTTTTGTATCCATGTGCTGTAGACACATGCCCGTCTGCCATGCTATAGACACATTTTCCCCCTTAACATACATCATCACTATGATGGCAGTGGTTTACCTTGCTCAGACACAGAGCACGCCACAATGTAAAGTGGAAGCCAGCCTCAAAAGATAAATTTTGAACATGACGCAAACCATTTGTGTGTTGAAGGACATATTAAGGTAAGTCAATGTTTGAACAACATCGTCTTGTGCTTAACGTCACTTCCTTGGAGAACTGCCCGCTTTTACATAATGTGGAGAGTGATCACTGCAACATAATGCGGATAAAGTGTCAAGTCCGATGTCTAAATGGCAGTGAATGCAGAATTAACCATTTAAGGACGAAACTGTATCTGTCTGATTTGAAGACCCAGTTCGTACCGCGCAGTAAACATTCTCTGCATCGGTTGTAAAAACCGATAAGTTAATGCTGTATCCTTAAGTTATTCGGCTTGTTAGCAGTCCTGGTAAGAAATTTTGGGATATCTTAAAAAAAAGCCTGATGACTTTTTCCCACTTTCTTAAGCTTTTATCAAAATAACTGTTAAGCAATAATAAGTATAAGTAGTTTGAATTTGGTTATCCTGCCTGCCAAATTAATTATTCATATTTGTCTAAAAGAAGTCATTAAACATGACATGAAACTAGCATCTACCATCCACAAATCATGTTTTCTACATAAAGGAAATGCCTATTAGATAAACTTTACCATAATTCAACTGATTTATGATTTTGATACTGTAGATGCAAAAATGAACCTTCGGGTTCTGTGAAATGCGGGGAATTTCTTGACTAGCTGCAAACCAGTTAGCTTCTCAAGAAGGACTCTGCACCATTGAGTAAGTAAGTAAGTAAGTAAGTAAGATGCAAAAGTCACTCTTCCATTAAAAAGGAACTAAGAAACCAAACATTTACTAGAAAAGTAGTATTCCATTATTAAAACTTCTCTTAAAACACACAAGGACTAAAACTATTAAAACATATCACGTGACTCTTCATGCTAATGGCATCAGGTTACAACTGCATCAAAACAGCAAATGTGAAGGTTTTACTTCTTAAATAACTGGGCATATCACTTGGTTATCTCTCCTGTCACACCGCATCACACACAACTTTTCACATATCCATATAAGACCAATACATTTTTCTGAATCTGGTGTATGAATCAGATGGACATAATATACCATTCTGCAACGTTCACAATCCTGTTCACACTTGATGGAAACTGCTTTGAAATTGTCGGCTATCTACGACATGATGCCATTACACCAAAATAATAATTATCACCATTCATTTAGTCATGTACTACAAATAGCTCACTCATGATATCATAGCTGGTCACAATAAATTCCGCTTAGTTACAACCCACAACAGACTTTGTAATAAGTAACACAGTACAACACTGTACTGTAAACACTGCGTCTCGGGTTTCCAGTACCTTCAGAACACAGGATGTTTTAAACGTTCAGTAAACTAATTTAGCATGGAATCATACAAATGGCATCTTTCATCTCTTGTCACCAAGCACGATGGAGCAATTATAACATGGCTGACCCACATTCAAAAGGCTCCCAGTTCAAACCTTGTTTAGCAACCGGCTATTGTAAGGAGTAACTCCAGGAAAATTGTGGAACAGTTAACTTAAAATGCGCCACGACACTTTCCTCCCACATCACTACCAATGCATCACTCGAAATTATACTTTCATACCGTAAGAACACTGACAGTGTCAGAACATAACCTAATAATAAGTCAAGCCCTTGCTCTTAACAAATACGGCGTGTAACAGTTTTCACAGCCTTACCACAGAAAGTATTTAACATCACTTCCGGTAAGGGATTTAAAGTGTGGTCGGCCACAGCCATTTGGTGAGTGATCACTGCACTGTCAATACTATGAACGTGAGTGTCTTCAGTGCAGTTAAAATGTACAGCAAACTGATGATTTCAATGCCATTACGAAACACGACGGACAATGTAAATACAACTATACAAATTTTACGTCATCACCAATGAGAATGACTCAGTTAAAGAACGTTGCAGAAATTCTGAAACAGCAGCATTTTTAAATCTCAGTGCCTCCATCTGTTAAGACAGGCTGCCAGCACGGTAGGTGCTTAACGTGTTAACGAAAATGAAATCTGCAATGTACAGCTCAAAAAACGTAGTTGCTGGACAGACAGGCGATGGATGTCAGTGCAGTTGCCAAGGGACTTGTGTACAAGCACAGGCTGAAGGACTTCAAATTTGTACACATGACACATTTTATTTTAGATTAGTTGTGTTAATTTGAAGAGCACTTCCCTTAAATTAAAAAAAGAATACATCCTCATGTCCACTGCTCAACTTCATGTACGACATACTGCAACACCACTTCATGCCGTGAAAGAGGCCTTTCTGAGCGAAAGTTCCCTAGTAATACATCCGTGGATGGAAAATGTAAAGCTGTCCATCGCCATCGCGTATACAGATTAATGTACGAAAAACTTTAGTAGAAGATTGACACTTATTCCTCACCTCTCCTCCATACATGTGAGAAGACTTAATAAAGAGCACGTATATTTACACGATTATTAGAATTAGAGCAGAGACAAGCAATTGCTTGCACTCGGGAGCCTTATGGGACAAACCATTTCAAAATGATCACGAGCTGGGCAGGAGAGATAGAGAACAATTCCGTCTTTAGAAACAATTATCACCAATTATTTTCACTGACTGAACTCACTACACATTAGAATACTAAAATAACGACATTCACAACTAACTCGACATTATCCAGACCTTTGTTTGGTGTTCTAAGAGCAGATGCCCAGACATTACTTTTCATATAACTTCTCGTGCCTGTAGGCATTGCAAATGAACATAGCAAGCATGTGACTATGTACCCTGAAAGTTGCATTTCCGTAAAATTCCCGGGACTTAATTTTACTGCAATTGCGACATTTCGTCTATACACTAAGTGAGACAAACAGCTTTGTTACGCATACTATGACATACCGCACACCATACTGAATGTCTATAGGTGACACACACACTTGCATCATGCAGGACGTTGGGACCTTCAACTATGTCGCCAATTCGTGTTTTCCAGATCGTCTGCTACGAGTGGGTAACCGTGTGATGATAATCCCTGAACGGAATCCATCGAAGACGCGTTAACCGAAGGTCCTACTGACCGCCTCAGTTGCACGATACAAAACAAATCGGGTGGGGCCCCATCTAATGCGGACTGTTTGCCAGTTCACTTTTTTAAACACAACCTGAAAGGTTCGTCACCGTAGGTGCCATGCTGGCAACTCCGAAAAGACTATATTACTTTTATTACACCCGGGTGTAAAACGGCCGAACTGTGGCGCTGGTAACACAATCCACCTAGCGCCGCGGTTAAGGAAAGAGTAGAGGTATAGAACTATACCTCTATTCCCTCTCTGAGCTTTCATGGTCTGTTATAGGGTGAGCTTTGGTTTTACGTTTACTACAGTGATCCATTAGCTGTCGTCATGAAGTCTAAAGAAATTTCTTGATGCCAAAATTTTATTATCTGTTTCAGAAAAACAACCAAATGTTTATATAATTTACTGCCACAAAAAGCCGATACCAGTGGCCACGGGGTCTAAGACGTGGGTCTGCCGCCGCTCGCTTGTTGAGATTGCAGGTTCGAATCCCGCCAAGGACATGAATGTCTCTCTTTTGTGAGTGTTGTGTGTTGTCAGGTAGAGGTCTCTGTGTCGGGCTGGTCACACATCCGGAGGAGTTCTACGGAGTGCCTGAGTGTGATCGTGAAGCCTCGATAACGAGAAGGCCCTGGCCCACTAGAGGCTGTTGCGCCATGGTAAAAAAAAAATACCACACAAATGAAGAGGACCCCACACTGAATAATGGTGCCTCCTCCTCTTTCAAGTCTGCATAAACAGCACTATTGCATCGTATACCTCTCGGACTCGATTCTCGGCATCTAGATACTATGTGGTTCTCCTCAGTCTCTCCAGACAAATTTCAGAACAGTACACAATTGTTATAAACATTAACTACATTCACATCCTTCCCACTACATCATCCACGGTCACACGGCCACACAACGCTGCACTACAGAAAGCGCTGTTAAACAGGCAGGACTTATAGGATTATAACGCTATTTTCCTTTCAAAAATCGGCCCAAAATACTGGGTGAATGAATGGCTACACGAAGAAATCCTCTACGATAACTCTACATGCAATACATTCAGATGGATCGGTTGGGTACCGAACCTGGGTCCGCGCGACTGGGACAACTGGATGTCGCACCAAACAAAACAGCTTCTGCACGATTATTCCAGTACGTAAACCAATGTAGGCGGACAACAGTCATAAACGCGATTTGGCACGCGTACAGTACGCGGTCTGATTGGTTATCCCTGGCCTTGCAGCTGTCATGTGTGTCATCAAGACTACCCACACATTACCGCACCAGCGCCAGCCAAATCCTGAACGTCCTTACTGAAAGGACAGAAAGGCAAACCAAATGGATAATAGTAACCCTCGATTCGTTTCAGTTTGACGTTGATTCTGCTGTTGGTCAAAGCGCTTACAGGAACTCTTTAAGTAGCCACATATACGCGTGTTTTAGATTTTGCGGGGAAGTTACGCAACTACTCAAGCATTGAATCAGTCATGGAAGCCTAATCGGAAGTTGTAAGTACGAATTTACTTATCTGGCAGTCGTGTAAAGGAAAGCATGAATGCCGCGGAAACCCACCCACGATAGTAGATTCATGAAAAGGGATTCGAACAATCCCCCCCCCCCCCAAATGCGATCCACTTTACATCGTCGGCGGCAATAGGTGCTGAACGTCCGGGTGAGGAAGCGGCAATCGAGGCACACAAAGGTTTTAGAAATGAGACAAAACTACAAAGGAAAAATTCCGTGTTCGCCAATTACAGCAGTAAGTTTGTGGCCAACAACATCGAAACAGCTCGACATCCCTGACTAACAGAATGATTTTGATCACGTCCAGAAATAGTATGGAAGAACAACCACATAAGACATTCTATACCGCGTTCTGATGATGCTGTACGACATCTGAACTCACCGACTTAACCGACTTTTGCCATCGCAAGAATTTGACTCTAATCCGTGCTTAATCAGAGTGTAAATAATTATTGTGTAACAACATTTGTTTTGGAATAAGCAAGTCTGAATACGGGAATAGATTCCGTCCTCGAATACATACGATGGAAAACGTTCATGAAACCAACGATTTCAGAAATCACATCAAGCCCCAACGTAAGTCCGCCTGATATGATTTATTAGATTATACGCAACACCCAGGTGTCGAAGAAGTTGCCGGTAAAGCCAGGTTCAGATAAAGTGAAATCCCTCCGTCAATTATTTCGGAAATGAGGTGCAAGATTACGAAAGTAGCGAGAGACCAGTAGGTCGGTTACTTTGTTATATATACATTTATTTATTTATTTATTTACTTGCGGTTTACACTAATACAGTCTATACAGTGTCGACGACGGATCGTCATAAAGGCAACGTTGTAACTGTACTCAAAATATCATACCCAAAGAGGATACGTGGGATTCACAAATTAAATCATAATTTCAGTTCTACAGTAGGCAGACAGCTTCATCCTGCGGCCATCCCATCACGACGTAGAAGCTCCCTATAACCACAGGCAAATACAGCAGTTACTTGTTGAGGGGGTCGTCCGGTTTATAGGGGGCAGGGTTCGGATAAGCCGAAAATCAGGACCACCGAGGGCAAACTACATCGCACAGTTAACTCGTAAAAACAACCCAAAGCTGAAGTATCTCAATGGGGGGCAAATACTGCACCTACTGCCCTTACTTGCCTTTTCGCGCTTCATCCACGCCATGCGTCTCACACACAACACGGATTCTCTCAGGCTTTCCTAGGTGGTCCGACCCGTTAACTCGAGCCCCGAGAAGGAGAGTGAGAGAAAGGAGATTATTTGCGATCCAACACTGACCGGACGACCCGAGTATGCGGACCAAAGACAGATTATAGCAATATGGTTTATTTTAATGAATGGGTAATGCCGTTGTTCAATAAAAATCCATTACAAATATCTGGACTGGGTGTGTGGCAAACATTTCGCTCCTACCGTCAACAACACATGATAAAATGCGCAAGGAAAAAAAAATCGCTACTGGTGTCTGCAAACATTTCGATGCTGGTGTTTAAGCAGCTGTCTCGTGAATAGAAACCATACGTGCTTAACCTGAGTAGTCGACCAGTATAGTTGCAATTGTTTATTCCGTCGGTTTTGAACACCCGTCTTGAATTCTTCGCTCAGCTCCAGCTCCAGTCACGTACTTGACACATCCACCCAGCAACTGTGGTCAACAGCGGTACTAACTTCATAATAAAACAGCAGTCATGCTTCATCCAAATCGGATATATCATTACAATATGAGCAGGGATGAAATGTTTAATTTTAGGAACTTGACTACTTGACGATCAGGAGCTGAGTTCTGACCCTTTTCACGTCATAAAAGCAGCACTGGCTCTTCAGACCTATATTTACTTGGGGTTCAGGAAGATCAGTGAAGGAAACACTTCTCGCCATTTGTCGGCAGTTAAAGCTAAATATATAGGACTCAATGGCATAAACTACAGACATCTTGCCATCTAAATACTCGACTAGCAGAACTGTCATGGAATTTTAGTCCGTAATACTACTCCTATTGGACGAAGAACATTACACTAACGGCGAGTCACTTCGCTCTTTTAAAAACACCGAATAAGAATATGCAACATAGCTACGAAAGTATTTAACACGAAGAAAAAAATCTGACATTAGTGTATTGCGCATACACATGAATTTGGGCATACTAATGAAGGCAGGAGAGGCAGAAAGAGAATAGGGCGTTAAGGAGAACATTTGGACACGAGACAACATCTAATAGAAAGATGGAGAAAAAAAACGCATGTTTGGTAGCTTCTAAATTTGTGTACACTGCACCAAATGCTGTTTGGGTGAACATACCCAAGAGAATGATATAGGTGCGAATTTAAAAATGAGTATCAATTCTCTGGTCGCAAAAGGTACCTGAGAGACAAATTCTTAATAAAGTGATAATTTAGATTTAAGTTCCTCAGAATACAAACAAGGGCAGGCTTCTGTGAGAGTCGTAATGCACTTTGGGTTTCGATAAAAGCAGAAATTCCCTTGACTATCTGGGTGCCGGTCCCAGTGGTCGCATGGTCTAAGGCGTAGGTCTGCGGACGCTCGCCTGCTGAGATCGTGGGTTCGAATCCCACCGGGGGAATGGGTGGCTGTCTGTTGTGGGTGTTGTGTGTTGTCAGGTAGAGGTCTCTGCGACGAGCTGATCACTCGTCCAGAGAAGTCCTACCGACTGTGGTGCATCGTTGTGTGTGATCTAGAAACCTCAACAATGAGGAGGCCCAGGCCCGCGTTGGGCCGCAGCGCCAAAGAAAAAAAAACTATCTGGGTAAAGTACGATTCCGTACCATGAAGTTCGATAGGAAAGAACAAAAGTGTTCGCTGTTTTATGTGGCAGAGTTTTATCCTGAAGTTACAAAGAAACTCGGCAGTAAACCATTCACTGTAGACCTAGTCTTCCAGCCAACGCCACAAAGGAAATAGAGTAATAAACAAATGGTACTGCCAAGTTCATGACAATTTGATGGCGAATTCTTTACGATTCTGCACCACCCACCAACCACATTGCACAGTCTGTGTCTTTAATGCCTCCGTTAACATTAAATTTCGTGTACTGCAACCACGTCGCCCAGCATTCCTTCCTGCAAGCGCACTGAACAGTTCAACGTTTCTATGTGCGCTTACTCAAAATTACAAAGCTGAGGTGCACGAAGCACTGGCTATATTTTTTCCTGATAACTGATCATACTCCTTTTAAAAAAAAAGTGGATTAGGAAAAAAAATCTTTACTGGGTGTATAAACATTCGTTTCACTTTCAGTTTACTGCTGTTTCGGCACTATTTCGACATACACGACCACCTCCGTATTATGAAAACGATTACAATTGCACAGGGAAGTTATAAGGCGGTTTGAGGCATACATAAGTAAAGACGGCTAAAACGGATGACCAACGAAAAGCACTCTCGCGGCGCCGCTGAAGACGTTTTCAGTACGGCGTTACGCCGTGCAGACTGGTAAATATTTACTGATGTAATGCCTTCATATTCAGGGTCATCAAACAGTACGGACTGCTCCTGTTGGCAACCCTCATCGAGAGAATCGGGAGGATAAATATACCCTTCATCCCAAGAGATTCGTATTTTCGCCCACAAATTTTACTTTTTTTTTTTAACGAAAAAATAACAAAACTTCCCCATTATGAACACTTCTGGTGCATTCGAAACAAAACGCTGCAAACACCCGCCTGTTAGCTTGGCATGGTTGCCTGCCTGCCAACGTAAAATAATTCACGAGCCAATGAACGCACTTTCATATATCAAACCTGGCAGGTGAAGGGTTAATGGAACTTGTCATCACATTCCAAGAGTGCTTAAAATCAGACAAAAATGAGTACCATGTGTTAGTGTGTGTGTAGAGAGCATGACTCCCTAAGAATATGCAAAGGGCGAAGCATATTTCGAAAGCCTGTACCAGAATCTGTCACAAAATAAATTTACAAGGCGCATAATTTCGCAATTAAGAACCACGTAACTCCTCTATACAGTCCTAATCCAGTGCCGGAAAATTAATCCTAGCGGCCACAGTTTAAACATCGTCGCGAGGTGGAAACAGTTGTGAAAGGCGGGCTGGTAACACAAAACACGGACCTATATCAACAGGGGATGGAGACGTTCGAACCACGATGCGTCTCAGTTTTGGCTGCGACTATGTGGAAAAGCAGTACGACAGCAGTACAATTAAACCGGGACTGTTCACGTTGGAGTTGAAAATTAATAAACTAAAATTATGAGCTCCGTAAACTTATTTCCCGACCGACCCCTCGGTATATTATTCTACGTCTTTCTTTCGACAATGAATAGAGGTTTTCCGAACACACGCGAAATTTACTGAACACTCTTATTTTTGTTAATAATTGCACGAAGCTTTCCGACATCTGAATTTGTAAGTCTGCATGCGCATAAATGAACGTATATTTAATTAAGACATAATTGGCCAAGCTGTCGAAGACCTTTATTCTCGAGCACATCCATTCAATATACACGAAAACAAAGGTTTCATTTGGATTGGCAAGTGATCTAAATTGGGGGGGGGGAGAATAAGTACAAACCAACAAAGAGCGACTGTATGAATTCGATATTTAATTCATCTTTTTATCCAAATATCAGGCACCTCCCAAACTAGAGAAATGTCTTCCCTTTCTCTCATCAGTTACATTTTCTTCTCTTATATATCACCCTTAAACGAAAAGCGCCATATTATATGTACGGTGCATACTTCCACCTTCTTTGTATATTGTTACGAAAATCATAGTGGATGAATTCTGAACTGAGTCACAGACAGCACTTCCCATTTATTACAGCCAACATTTCTACCCTCATTACCCACCATATCTATTCCTTATTGGTATTCCCAATCACGCCAAAGTAAAATATGTAACGTTTTCGAAAGCACTATTACTAACTGCTACGTTATTCTATTACATATTTTGTTTTTCTACGTTTGCCCACACCACTGCCCGTATCAAATTCCAAGGCATTCCGATGGAAGTACGTTAAAGCTGGCTTTTCTTGCCCTTAAAAGCCCACGTCCAAGATCCCACATCGGACCAAGAACTATCCTTCTTCTGTCACAGTACTGGCAGAAATATTTAAAGGCGAATTGCCCATTTTACTTTCGTGCCTTGGCGTGCATAATAATCACGTCACAGACAGGACGGCAATACAGGTTCGAACCGGTGACTCCCGCAAATTCTGGCACGTGGAATGCTCTCTCCTAAAGCTTGCTCTATTTCATAATGTGTGACAAGGAAGGGGGGGGGGAGGCTATTCTAAATATTTCTTGGGAGTTTATATTTCCTCTCTTCTGTCTCATCCAAACACACGCACACATACACACACACACTCGGAGAAGACGCGACACGAGCAGCCCATCATTCGAGAACATGAAAACTGCTGGCTGTCCCCACGTCTCCAGCCGCAACATGAGCACAGTTGCCAACTGTCTGCGAGATTTAATTAATGCATCATATTTATGGGCGGTTTTGTAACAATCAGAGACTACTGGACCCGCGGCCTCACACGTTAGGTGTTCCCTGCCACAAAAAATTTCGTTATACATATTTGATAAATGATGAACTTTCAGTCTATCCGATTAATCATCCATTATTTCATCCGGCAAATCTCTTTCTGCCGATTTGGTACATTACCTCAACAACAGGTTTATCCTCATAAGGAGAACACAGTTTCGAAAATTGTACACGCCTGACACGCCCATCCTAGTACGTTTCCATCTCCCGATATGGTATTAAATCTTAAACTTCAGCAATTAATTTAAAAAGCAGCCAAATACGCTTAATGGTTTCCTAACTAGAAGTGAACCAAACACACTTGTCTACATTCAGGTTATGTGTTCTTCGTGGAGAGAAACAAACAAAGGCCTAATGCGAAAATAGTACATATATACCGTACATTCTCGATTGGAAAGGGTATGTAGTCAAACACAACTAAGTCAATTAAGATGTTTTAATGACTATACTAGACAACTACATGTTTCGGCCTTTACTGGCCATCTTCAGGTTGTCTTCAAGAGAACTTAAGGTCCTATTATATACATTGTGCGCGCACGTTGTGCGGAGATCTCTACATACGGGCCTTATTGCGTAATGCAATTTCTATATGCGGTGGTATGCTCTGACTAGAGGCACGATAAGGTCTGGTGGGGCTAGACCTAGCCACCAGACCTTATCGTGCCTCTAGTCAGAGCATCACACCGCATATAGCAATTGCATTACGCAATACGACCCGTATAAA
>Ga0123352_10016577_pt1 | contig 11744 bp, 7 predicted proteins | sample TergutLab28metaG_FD_89700 | JGI IMG/M metagenome (GOLD analysis project Ga0123352, IMG submission 89700) | Labiotermes labralis P1 segment gut microbial communities from Petit-Saut dam, French Guiana - Lab288 P1 | ecosystem: Host-associated > Arthropoda: Insects > Digestive system > Gut ...
ATTGGGTTGGCCCAGGATAGAGACAGTTGGCGGACGCTTGTGAGTGCGGTAATGAACCTTCGGGTTCCGTGAAATGCGGGGAATTTCTTGACTAGCTGCAAACCAGTTAGCTTCTCAAGAAGGTCTTTGCAACGTGGAGTAAGTAAGTATGTAACATTTACGTTTGGTAACCAATCACCCGGCAGGTGTTTACATCTGGTTACAGAAAGTCGAATTTTGACCTACGTTAGGCATTTAGGAATGTCTCATATTAATTAATATTAATGTAAAAATTCAGCCACTATTCTAAAGGTTTAAATAATAGCGAAAAGAAGAAAATTAGGAGGCGCACTACATCATACAAAGAAGTTTATACTGTTGATTTCCTTGTAGATGATTTTTTATTACTACTTTTGTAATGGCGAATGAATGAATAATGAATTGGAAGAATACGGAATTAAAAGATGCTGACTGTAGTTAAGGAACTATTGTAGAGTTTCTGTGAAGTGATTGATACGTTATAAAATTGAACACATTTTCGTCTTGCAGTTCGTGTGCACTTCTCTTTATGTTTTGTTACACAAACAAACGTGGCGCAAAGCATAACATTGTGTTTCGGGTAGGCAAACTTTCAGTTAACTCTGTGATGATTCGTTTCTGAGCGTTTCATGTTTTAGACTACACACTTTCTTTATTCTTGCTGTATTTCCTTCCAGCTGTCCCAAGTGCAAGCTTCTGAAGTTTTCTGTCCAAAACTCTGTAATCATTTTTTAATTCCCCTTGCAAACTACATGTCTAACCAGTGGTGCTTTCTTGTTTTTAATATTTCGCCAATGTTGAGATAAATAGTTGTATAGCGGTAATTTGGTAAGTTTCAAAGTGAATACAAAGAATTGTCCTGTTTATTATTATTATTATTATTATTATTATTATTATGGTAAACGAACTTAAATATAAAATCCTTAATTCTGTACTTTTCGTTTGTCCCACTCTGATCTGCTTCATAAGTGACAGGAACTGCGTTTGGTAAGAAATATCAAACTACTTTCTCTGCGACTGCTTTGCTTTGGAATGTTTAAATCATGCAGAATCGGTGTGAGGCGCAATGACTGGGAGAAGTAAATAGGTAGACATGCTGGTAACATTGTCTTAGTAGGTAGGAAATTTTATTATTGTAGTTATAAAAGATATTTTAAGAAATATCCAATCTAACCCCCGACGCAGTGACTAGTAGTAGCGTGTGTTCTGTAAAAGTACTGAATAGGAAGGAATCAGTGAGAACAATTAATTTATTCAAAACATGATGGCCATAGATTTTAAAAGGTGAGATTTTTTCGAACTCACAGCTTATTTGTCGGGACCATGTAGTCCTTATTCACAAACCTGACGACTTTCCACAACACCATCACAAGTAACGAATTTAATCCGCCTACATTGTTTGCTTGTACTTCGAAAAGAGGAAGTAAAATGAAAGGTAAGTGGGAAACGGTGAAGGAAGAGAACAAACCCTTGGATATATTTTTAGAGACGAGACGAAGTTACAAGAAATCAGAGAAAAATTCATTATTAAGAGCTGCATATTTCGCATTGTTTATAAAGAGTTACGTCAGGTATGTCAAGAAGATTAGGATGGGCTAGACGTGCAGAATTCATAAAAATTATTAAGGCAGGTATGTTAAGGTGAATAAGAAGGGCGGGACATTAAAAACGCATAAAAGATGTAATAAATGCGTAAAACTATTTTGTCCACAAGCTTCAAGAAAAGAAATTTCCAGTACCTGAATGTAGATAGCAGCCATTATTAAAAATTTTTTAGGGAAAGCTGTGTATTTTGGACGGAACTAAAGTAACCTAGAGACGAAAGATGAGGGAGGGATTATTGCACAGCTCTTCTCGATATATACACTTATTTTGTTCACGTCTGTGTTCCATAAAGTCTCGGACTTCCTGCACGCCTGTATATTCCATAAAGAGAGGTATTGTCTACACAATGCCTGATCAACCCTTTAGGTCCTGTGAAGAGCTCTGGCAAAATTTGGTGTGCATGCGGGCAACATCAAATTGAATAAACAAAATGAAGAACAAAGAGTATACTTCTAATTATTTGTATTGATTTATTGTGTGTTTGTCCATACGTCGTGTACAATAAAAATACAATAATAATAATAATAATAATAATAATCGGAAAATTTATAAAAATGCAATTTAAAACATTCACTAGGGCACTACTGTGCTTAGCATACTGTTAACTGTTAATTGGGCACTACTGTGCTTAGCATACTGTTAACTGTTAATTAATAATATAATGCATCCGTTCATACGTAAACAGCTCATGAGTTTTCAATACTGCTTCCGCGTTCAATTTCGATTTTGCAGTGAAAGGGTCAAATGGTCAGTTCTGTCTGCAGGTTATGTAACATCTAGAGCAACATGCTGCCCGCGAGCTACGGGTTGATGAGTTCTACTTTACACACTTTCATGTTCCATGAAGACAGGGACTTCTACACAGATTTCCCATTACGACAAATTGTCTACACACGTTCACGTTCCATAAAGATAGGGATTAATGAAGAATAAAAAACCAAATAGATGTCACTTATTATTTTATTGCACTTCTTATACGCTCAACATGTGTCGGGCATTACTATGCCCATCATCAGGAGCTCGCGACTATGATGTTGATGTGGTGTCCGGGCTGCAGCCCGGACACCACTCCAGCCTAACCGCACCTAACCTCCAACATACAGCAAACCAAGAATGAAACGTCCAATGTGGTAATCAACATCATAGTCGCGAGCTCCTGATGATGGGCATAGTAATGCCCGACACAGGTTGATCCTATAAGAAGTACAATAAAATAATAAGTGGCATCTAGTTGGTTTTTTATTCTTCAATTATCACAATGATGCACGGTCCAATAAAAATCACAAACATTAAAGACAGGGATGGTCTACACAACTTCATTTATCGTAAAAACAGGAATTATGTACACACTTTCATGGTTCATAAAGACGGGGACATTCTAAACATCTTCATGTTCCGTAAGGACAGGGATTGTGTGCACAGCTTCATGTTCTATAAAAACAGTGACAATCTACACACCTTCATTTTCCATAAACAGAGGAATTATCTATACATCTTCATATTCCATAAAGACAGGGATTTCTTTACGCATATGAGATGTTACCATAGGCTAAGCACAACAACACAAAACCATATATCCTGACGAATCTAGCTGGATATGACGCTAGTAACAATAATATAGTAACTGCGTGTACAGTACGTACCCCCATCTTTTTGACATCCTGTTTGTTCAGCTTTCAGTTGGAACGTAATTTCACACAGTACGTAAGAACTGGCAGCCTTTATATTTTAGAATCATGGTGAAACAAATACGAGTATTCTGTTATTTTTCCACTAACAACTGACCGTCACATCGATACAGGGCCACTGTATGATTAGTAGGAACTGTTGTTAAAGAAACTCACCATTGTGAGTTGATGTAGAACAGTCGAAATCAAGATGGACTTTATAATAACTGATGAAATAAACTAAGATATGAATGACCGAAGGAACCGCGGATGGAACCGACGAAGATGCACGAAATTTCCATCTCTCCATATGCTTTTGTAATACATAACGCAGCAACTTACCACTTCGTCTATGTAATAATTTCTTTTTCGAAGTCTTTTAGAATGTACTTTATTATTTACACCGTGCATTGTAATATAAATATAAAATATAAACCAAAGAGATGCGCATTTTATAAATTAATATTTTAATTTTTAATGTTTTGATGTCTTCTACATGTTTCGAACCCGAGAGTTCATCTTCAGGAAGACGACTGTACATACAGCTATGGTACGGTATGTTTAACTCGCATCAGTACAAGCAGTTCTGCCTTCCTTGTTACTGTTTTCACCGTAGTTGTAAACTGTTCATTAATGAAGCAAATTTCTGTTTTTTTTACGTTAATGATACTAATGAGGGTAAGTAATTCAGTATTCATGACTTTAACAACTTGTGACAATGTTTTGTTTTGCAAGTCGGTTAACAATAAGGTAAAATGAACTTTATGTTGACCACCCTGTTCATCCACACTCTAGGGTCCATCTTGCCTTCTCTCCAGTAGGTAACGAAAGTCCTTCCGCGACTTTGGCGTGTATCCGATCGCTTATCACTGTTTATTACCGAGGTTAAAATTGCGCACAGTTGTATTTCAATTGCACACACGACATTAGGATGTTGTGTTTAGTTATGAACGAGTACAGTATTTATGTTTAAATGACTGCTGTTAAAATTACGTCGTTATGTACAGGAAATTTGACTACCCCTCAGAAAAAGGACAGTGTTTAACATAATTCTGATATTAATGTTAGTTGTTAGTGAAAATGAATAACGCATTATTAATCCCTTAAAATACATTCATTGCTTACTGCTGTAACACTTACGGTTACCCACAAAGTGTGTGCACGTGCTTCGTGTGATTTCCACAACAAGTAACGATTGTTTCCATATAAAACATTAAGTGTTTATACGCCCTTTTAGAGAATGGGTGTGTTATTTTGGATGGAGTAACTAAATATTTTACAACAGTGGGATTCTTCAAAATTTTCGCAAGATTGTTTGTCTTTCTTGTCTGAAATGTTTATTATATATTTTTAAAAATGTTGTGAATCGGTCTTGTTCTCGCGATTTCCAGAGTTGTATTCGTAGTGTGTATCGAGGAGGAGATCACGTTCGCACTGTTAATACGTGTTATCCGAAGACAAGGCAAAGAAATAACCGCCGAACAACCTTAAATGAACAGAGGTTTTTCGTTTGGAACTGGCGATGCGGAAAATCGCTTTGTCTCAACGTGCTACCCAAGTTTTCACCTCGTTTGTTGAGACTCATACGTGCCTCCAGGAACACAGGCAAATCCAAAATATTTAGGCCGACTATTGAAATATTAGATTTTATAAGATGCTACCACATTATGCATTATTCTGTCCCCGGATATTCAAGATAAGTTACAGGTGTTCCAATGCACACCATGAAGGCATATGGGGGGAGTGGGTGTACTGTTCCACTCATTCTTAACCTTGGTACTAGATGGTGTTGATTGGTCAGGCTCTTCAGGTTATGGCCACCTTAACCCCGGAGGAAAAGCTTTCATTACCTATTGAACAAGGGGCTAGCTGGGTCCTAAGCCAGACAATAAGGCTAGAATAAGATAAGAAAGATTTCTCTTATTCCTTCCGATGATCGAGCCACAATTTCTCATTATTCGGCCTAGTGTAGTCGCCATACCTCCATGCTAATCCGGCTGCTACAATCTCATAGAATTGTATTAAACTACAAATTTAGTGAATGAGAAAATCACTTTGAAAAAGATACTTTTATACCACTAATTAGGAACTGATTCCATCGCGCAGAATTCTTATCTAGGACTTCGTAATAACTCAGGTGTCCATGGATCGTAGAAAGTGATTTTAATGAATCAGAGTTTTGAGTCGAGCAGGGAATCATTTGTTGTGTCCGTGACAAGCAAGGATCGGTACTGATCGAAGTGTGACTTCATCGTATGTGCTTTACGTAATAAGTACCGTATGGACCGAAATCTGAATTCGGGATCTCAATAATTAGTGCTCATTACATCCTCGCTTTCCTCTTTTTCTCGAATAGTTTTGGACTTCTTGAACTTAGCTTTCAATTCATATTTATGGCTGCAGTTTTCAAAGTTTGTTGTACTGTATTTTATATTTCGTCAACTTCGTTCTTATATCCCGTGGGCCATGTTCAGTGTGTTCTGGTAGGGATTGTGTCGTGGAAGTGAGAGGTAGGTGTTTTTGGAACAGCTACTAGACAGCTAGATGTCTAGCTAGCAGGTAGTGACACCTCGAAACTTTTCGTTTGTCTGACTGAAACCTTAATTAGTAGAGTTGAAAGAGTTTGGCACTAGAAGGCGTCCGAACGGACCGGAGCACAACTGTGGCCCCAGGGCGTTCGATGAGATAATTACTCCATGTCGGAAACCCATTCCGAGAAACGTCAACCGATAGGCCTGCCCCATTCCAGTCCCCGCAACGAAGTAGGGATAAACCCCAGGATCATTTCCGTTCCTCTCACCTCCCTGTCCTACGTCGATGGAAGAGTAAAATGAAACTCATTCCATTTGGTCCTAAATCTCCTGTCTTTAGTATTTTTGTCGCTTCCTACCAAAGCCTTATAAAGGTATTTTCCGTGATATGGGGTAACTAAACTGTCGTTATTGTCTTCCTCTTCCTTTCATTGGAACCTGTTTCAATACCGTAATGCGCAACGTAGACTGCGAAAAGGGGGAAAATTCGAATTATTTTATTCTTTCACGTAATAAAATAAATTGCACTCTAAAGTGCAAAACTCTTTTCTGCGGCTGTGCTAATTACACTGCCATTTCATATGCGAAAAATAAGGCAGACCTTTTTAAGATTTGTAGAAGAGAGTGTTTAGATTCTGAGTGAAAATGTTGATAAACAAGTACTGGTTTTAGGTGTGGACCAGTCCCTACGAATTATCTTTCCACATTTCTCACTCTGGCGAGAACACGACCTTTGCTTAAGGAACCTGGTTAACTATATTGACCTATTTGTTGGTACATGTACTCACCATCGGTAAACTACCATTATTTGATAACTGAAGAATAAAAAATCAACTAGATGCCACTTATTATTTTATTGTACTTCTTATAGGCTCAATATATTTTGGACACTACTATGCCCTTCATCAGGAACTCGCGACTATGATGTTCATTACCACATTGGTCGTTTCTTTCTTTAAAGATAGAGGGTTTAGCGTTAATATAAATTTATGTTTCTTAGTGGTGTGTGTTCTGTGTGGAGTTGTTTGTCGTTTTGTTGTAGCTGGTAACGTGTTTCTGTTAATATTTGTAGTTGTGATCTTTTATGCGTGGTGATCGTAGCGTTCTATTGTGTGTAGTGTGTTTCATTAGTGGACTGGTAATGGGCATAGTAGTGCCCGAAACATGTTGAGCCTATAAGAAGTACAAAAGAATAATAAATGGCATCTAGTTGGTTTTTTTCTTCAGTTATCACAATGATGCACGGTCCAATAAACATCAGATTACCATTATTTGAGTCGATTACGTTTAATGTTCTTCGTTCTAACCAAATGCCATTGGATTGTTTGCCTGTTTGGTTTCGATCGTTGGGTCGTGTCCATTGGTATTATGTTGCATTGTATTATCCGCATCTGACTGTACCGTTTGACGGGTGACAAGTTGCGTCAACTGTGTCAAGAGAGGAGCCTGGTTGCCCTATACGAGTGCTACGGGAGAGATTTTCCACATACGTCAAGTGCAGCCTAGTTGAGACATCGTGCTACGTAAATATGGTCCAGGCCAGTGCGAAGACTGATAAGGCAGCCAGTAATAATGTTGACCCTGTCCCCCTGACTGTAGACCCTTGCTCTCTGGGTCTGTGTGAACAGCCAAGCTGAGGGGTTGGTGGAATTGTTACGCCGTTTGTCATCGGAAGAACCAGCAGATATTCTGCAATCTTTTTTAGGTTAGACGAGATGTATAATTTGCGACTTGTAGCAAACTGTATCTTTTTTCATCTGCGTCTTACCCTTAGTTACAGGGGGTGTGTTGATTGTATTAATTAAGGTACTATTTGGGGGGGGGAGTGTAAATCCCAACTTTTTAGTGAATATTTTCCCTTTATTGTCTGTGAAAAGTTCATCACTGATCAGATTGTGTTTGGTTTTCAAAAAAAGACACTGTCTTTGCATGCATGTATAGATCAAATATTTATGGCCGTCGAAGTATGAGAGTACATAGCTAGTGAGCAGCGGTTATTTGAACGGGTTCTTACAAATTTCCATCCGGATATCTTAGCCCAGGCGCCGTTTTGGGACAAACCGCGTTCTCTGAAAGGACTTTGTCAAGTAGTTGGTTTTATTGAAGATAAAATAGCAGTTGTTACAGAGCGCCAGAGAATGGAGGGGATATGGCGTTCTCCTGGTGACGTAACGTATGACTCACAAACTGTATCCCCGGTACAAAAAGGCCTTCGCCGAAATGTTGGAAGTGTGGTCGTGTGGGACACCTTATGAAAAATGCCCCCAGAGGAACGCATCTTCGGGAAACGGGCGATTGCCCAGAGGCGGGTGGGCCCCCAGCAGTTTGTCCTAAGTGGATTACCGAAAGTTACAGCGACGACCAACATTGTGTCCCTGTAGGTTATGTTGGAGTTTAAGACTGGCAATGTGCCAGCTTTTGCCGATACCAGAGCTCAGTTTTCTTGTGTCAGATCAGTTCTAACTGAGTTCTTATATATAAGAGAAATACGTTGTACCTTTTCTTCCTTTTCAGTGTCTTGCTTTTTGACGAACGGGCAACGGTGCGAAGTAACAAATGCTGTTAAAATCAATATAGAATCCTCTCTTTTATCGTGGGACCACGAATTCAAAATTCTGAGAGGGTGTCCATATCCGCCTATTTTGGGATTGGATTTTCATAATCGCACCAAGATGTTGGTTCATGTGGACGCCCGGAAATTTGCCTTTGGATTTGCCCGGATTATTGTGATACATTTTCCATCAATAGAATGGACACCGGCGGTAAAGATATTTTCAAAACTTGCTCGAGGAAGTTTTGGGGATTGCGACGTTCTCAGAAGCCTGTTCAGCCGCTATAGATCTAGACCCTTTGGTTGCCAAGTATCTGGTGCAATTTTCATCAACTTTGCGGACGACCCCTTTCGAAAAAGAGTTGTCAGATCCTGGCCCCGTTCGTTCACCACCGTATCGGTGTGCTCCGCCCAAAATGAGAATATTCAGTTAAATGGTAGACGATATGTTGACAAAGGGCCTCGTTAGACCTAGCAAATCCACCTACGCGAGCCCCGCCTTTTTTGGTGCCTAAGAGCGGTGGAGGCTTCTGGATGGTGGTGCATTATCACAAGGTTAATCCTGTAATTATTTTTTATTCGCACTCTTTGCGTAAAATGGAACCATTCTTCGAGCATTTTGGGGGCGCTGTAATATTTAAATTCAGTGTATTATCAAATCCCCTTTACATTTCGGAGTCGTAGGATGACTGTCTTATGCACATCATTCGACCTTTTTTAGTTCATTAGATTTTCCATGGGATAAGGGTGGTGTGTCGGAGGCTGAGTAGAGTTGTCGATGTTTTAACTTAATGGATTACTGAGTGGTATACTCGCCGTCTGCTGAAGACCTTGCAACCCATTTGCGTGAAGTCTTTGGAAGAATGCAAATGGCCGGGATTACTTTAAACCTGCATAAAGTGATCCTTATGATAATCTAGCTTTGTGTTGGATGGTGAGAGGATTAAAGACCTGCACCGACCAGCTAGGTGGATATTGCGATTAGCCCCCTTCAAGTTCGGGACACGCGGTGGAGCAGTTGTTTGAGGCACTGCGCTACAAGTCGGAAAGTCGCATATTCGATTTCCGATAGTGTCACGGAATTTTTCATTGACATCTTCAGACCGCTCTATGGCCCTGGGGTCGACTCAGCCTCTAACAGAAATGAGTACCAGGAAGGCATCCTGGGGGTAAAGGCGGCCGGTACTTAGGACTGACAACGTTACCACCTTCATGTGCAGACTGTCATAAAATCTGGGAACCTCAACCTACTGAAAACGTCAGGGCCTGTCCAGTTCTGTACAGGGATTGCTTTACCTTTACCTTGACTCCTTTAAGTTCAGTTTAAGGCATACTCGTGGTATTTGTAGTGTTGTGGCCGATGCCCAGCCTCGCATTTTTGAGGGGAAATGTCTCGATACTCCAGGTACAGACTTTGTGGCATTTATACAATCCTTACTATTGTTCGATTTTTCGCTCAAATACCACCAGAAGAAAAATATCTTTTGTGTGGATCTTCGAGATAAGATTCAGACGGAGCAGAGTGGTGTAGACAACGTTCAACTGTCAGAAGGTCTTTAGTTATTACCCTAAAGGAGCTAATAGATGTCGTTTTACTGTTCCGGCCTGCTTGAGGCCTGTGCTTTCAAAATATTTTCAAATTTCTGTATTATCGGGATATTTGAGGGCTGTTAAAGCATTTTAGAAAACTACCATGTATCTTTCATGGCTCAGGATGTAGTTAGAGTTATTCCAGTATGTACACCGTTGCAACATTTGCTAGACAGCAAAAACGGACCACATTTCTCGTACGGATCTACAGTCTGCCAGTCAGATTTTAATGAAACTTGAATTTTTCGACGTATTTAAAAAATTCTTAAATATAAATTTTTATGAAAATCCGTCCGGTGGAAGCTGAGTAGTTTCATGCGAACAATCAGGCAGTCAGTCTGGCGGGCGGGCTGGCAAAAGGAGAAATATAACGAAGCTAATAGTAGTTTATCGCAATTTTGCGATGGCGCCTAAAATTGTTAAGGTACTGTTCTGGTCTTACGAATATACACTTTCCTGAAAGTCATGCGCTTATTAATTAAGAATGTAACCCGCACTTCACTTTCAATAGATTCTCCTGTGCAAAAGCTAATCGACGAACCTGACTGTTTGAGGCAGTAATTTCTGTTTGTTTTGAGAAAAAAAGAATGCTCATAAATACACTATATGGACAAAATGCAAGTTTGTGATTATAAACCGAACGATAGGTGCGTGACCTCAGTTCGTTGAAAGATATAGATGAATTTAACAAATACAATGTTTGGTACGAGCTGCATGAAACGTTATTGGCCTGGTGACTGCCTTAGGAAGGAAAGAGTGCCGATGTGGCAATTGGAGAAACGTCGAAGAAGAAGTTTTTTCCAGCTAACTGGTCACATGTATTGCAAGACCAGATTCCAGAAGTGCCCGATCCTATTGTTTAATACACAGCTTTAAACTCGATTAAACTCGTCTACGATTAGATGCAAGGTCGTTGTCTCCTGCACTGTTTCTTACTTCGCTCCTGATACCAACCCAGTCGCACTGACATTTCTTTAGCAAACACGCGATTTCATTTTCTGATTGATTTCGGGGGCAGTCAATTCTTATCTTCAAGGCAGCTCAGTTATTTTAAGGCGGCAGAAATCAGTGTAATGTTTTGTAGATGGACTATTACTGTATGTTGAAATTAGTTAAGACGTGGTTATAACGTTAAAATATATATATATATATATATATATATATATATATATATATATATGTATGTATGTATATTCTTCGTAATTTTTCTGTGTTATTTGGGTATGAAGCGAAATGGCATATGTGAATTAAATACATTTGCATCAGGCTATTTAAATTTCAAAATTGATTCTATTTCTTTGATGTAACTCAAGACCTTGGTGTTCAAACTTTGTTCCAGTGGCCCTAAACAAAACTAGTGTTATGAGGCTGATGTGATGACATTTAAGATTTTATTTACTGAGCTTTAAATATTAAATAATATAAAAGATTCTGAATGAAGGCATCACGATGTGCTTGAAATTCAATAAATATTACACAAATGTACGTCAGCACAATCTATTTATTCTATAGTATGGCTACATGTTTCGAATAGATGTTAGTCATCTTCAGGCCCCTACAATTACTTTACCAGATGGTTTGTCCATTTTGGGATCCCATAGTGTTTACATGTGGATTACTTATTTTCTAGAGCTTCTAGAAATTACAGGGTTATTGTTATTTTGCAGGCTGTGTTTAAGCAATGAAACACTACAGCATAAAACTCCTTCCTATTTAGTGCGCTCCTTCCTATTTAGTGCGTCGATGTTCACTGGACGCTTCACCCGTGGAATGCCGTTGTCA
>Ga0123352_10016578_pt1 | contig 11743 bp, 8 predicted proteins | sample TergutLab28metaG_FD_89700 | JGI IMG/M metagenome (GOLD analysis project Ga0123352, IMG submission 89700) | Labiotermes labralis P1 segment gut microbial communities from Petit-Saut dam, French Guiana - Lab288 P1 | ecosystem: Host-associated > Arthropoda: Insects > Digestive system > Gut ...
ATTACTGAAAGTATCGAAGATGATAAGTTTTCGGTGATACTCGAAGCAATGCTTGAAGCTATGGCAGCATATTATTCTCTTAATTTAGCGGAGGAAGTCAAGAAAGGTATGACAGAAAAGGCTAACAGGGGGGAGCTACAAGCCACACCCTCTTTCGGATACAAAGCGGTAGACGGACAACTTGTTATTATTCCAGAGGAAGCAAAGCTTGTAAAGTTCATATTCGAGCAATTCGCAAGCCAGAATATGGGTATGCGCAGACTTGCTGAATATATGAATGATTTAGGTGTGAAGTCGCATAGAAACAACTTATTTGAGAATAGGAGCATTGAATATATTCTCAATAATCCTGTTTACATAGGGAAGTTGCGGTGGACACCTACAGGCAGAGCAAGGCGAAACTTCAACCACCCCGACACAATCTTGAAAGACAGCACTCACGAACCAATAATAGCTATGGATTTGTGGGAACAGGCACAGGAAGCACTAAAACAAGTCAAGGAAATATACAAGCACAGGACAAAAACCGATATTCCAATAAGAAGTTGGTTAAAAGGTCTTGTGAGGTGTGGAAATTGCGGAAAGCTACTCACACCCACGGTAGTCGGAGCTTTTCAATGCAACGGTTATTCAAAAGGTATGTGTAAGCCAAGTTCAAGTGTTGGAATTGAGAAGTTGGAGCGTGTCGTTTTAGAGCAACTGAAAACTACCTTCGAGGGTAGTCTGGAAATCAATGTTGTTCCGAAACTTACAGACACCGAAGCCACAAGCGAACACGACATCTTGAAAGAAAAGCTAAAAAAGTTAGCGTTTAGAGAAGAACGCGCCAAGATAGCTTTTCAAGATGGTATAGACACAGCGGAAGAATACAAAACTAACAAGACAACCATTGTCAAAGAACGCCAAGCCACACTTGACAAATTAGAGCAAGTTAAGCGGTCAGCAATGGGATGTTATGCGGACGGCAGCATTTACAGGAAGATGGAAAGCGTGTATGCTCTCCTAACTGACACCACCGTTGATATTGAGGTTAAATTTAAGACCGCAAACTTCTTAATCAACAATATCATCTTTACCAAACAAAAGAGCCTATTACAGATTGAATACAAATGATAAAGGGGTGTAAATTGTTTGGTTAAAGAAGTAGTCTTTACAGTAGTTGAATCATTAGACGGCGGATATGAAGCAAAATCCGTTGAACATTCTATATATACCCAATGTGATGAACTTAAAGACTTAGCGCCCACATTGCGTGAAGCGGTCAAATGCCATTTCGGAGAAGATGAACCGCCTTTCTTAATCGAGGGTGTGCAAGGATGAAAAAACTTGTATTTGAATGGGACGATAACAAGAATAGAATCAATATTCGTAAGCATAGCATTTCATTTGATGAAGCAAAAACAACTTTCCTTGATGAAAATGCTATAATTATTGATGATGAAGCCCATTCCCAAGATGAAGAACGGTTTATCATAATTGGGATAAGTAAAAATTTACACTTGCTTGTAGTCTGCCATTGCTTTAGAGACAATGAAAGAATCATCAGAATAATTTCCGCAAGAAAGGCTAATAAATACGAGGAAAGCCAATATGGAGGTGGAGTATGAAAGATAATTATGATTTCTCCAAGGGAACTAAAAACCCATACTTTGACGAGCTAAAAAATGGGTATAGCGTGGTAGTAAATTATGATTTCACAGTAAACTCTACTGAAAATGAGCAAGCAGATGAACAAGAATCAAGCATAGAACCAATGAAAAAAGGAGCGGTAAGCGAATAGAAATCGCACGCCACTCCATCTTGAAATTACAATTATTGGAATAAATAGAAAACGAAGTAAGGCGGACCTGACGGCGAGCTTGGCGCTGCGCTACGCTATCTCAGCCAGCGTTTCACAATGGTTACGCCGCAGGCCAAGGCTACTCTAAATGACGTAGGTACTGAGGAGCTTGCGCACCTCGAAATGATCGGAACTATATGCCACCAGCTTGTCGAGAATGCCACCCCGGATCAGATGAAAGCAGCCGGAATGGACGCGTCGTATATTGACCACGGCCTGGGAATTCACCCACACGGAGCAAGCGGTGTTCCATGGACGGCTGCGTTTATTCAGTCAAAAGGCGACCCTATTACGGATCTTTATGAAAACATGGCGGCTGAGCAGAAGGCGCGCTCAACCTATGAATATCTATTAGACCTGATTGACGATCCTGATGTAGCTGACCCCATCAGATTCCTGCGTGAGAGGGAAGTAGTTCATTTTCAACGCTTTGGCGAAAGCTTGAGGCATGTGCAGGAGTATATGGACAGCAAGAGGATGTTTTACGGAAAATAGTATCATAAACTGAACAAAGCCCTTGGATGACTCCAAGGGCTTTGAATAGATCATGGGCTGTAAAAGCATGGTTAATTATTCAGCGTCGTCGTCTTCAACTTCGTCAGCCTCAAGAGCGGGAAGAACTATGTCGAAGACAATAGCCGTGCGGAATGTTGAATAAGTGATCTGGATAAGTCCGGTGATTCTACCGTCGGTAGTCGCTGTAGCGGGAACAATCCTAAACGGAGTGTTTTGGGACCAAGCTGCCGACACGCCGGAGGCCATAACGGACTGGATAGGACTGAGTACGGATTCCGCAGAGGTGTCGTTGGACGCGTTTGCGGCAATAATCCTTGCTTCGCGCCTTGCGGCGCTTACTGAACTTGTAAAAGCATCGCCGCCGGAGATTCCGCTTCTGTGACGCCCTGCGCCTGTGAAGCCACCAACTTGGGTTACGTTTGGAACGACCTGCTGTTGGCCTACACGATTCGGAGGATTACCCGGGTGACCTGGGGCTCCGGCTGTGTTTGGCTCTACAGTGCCGCTACCGCCAATGTCAAGGCCATCAGCCGGTATTTCTTCCCAATCTTCATTATATACAAGGCCGCCATTGAAGAATGTTCCGTCGTTTATAAAGTTACCCATAGCATATAGTATAACATCGCCGTTATTGACAAAATATCCGGAGTTATTGACTAATGCGTCGTCATTTACGATGAACGAGCCAGTGGCGTCATTGAATAAGTTGCCATCATTAGTAAGGATACTGTCGCCAGTAACTGCGAAAACAGCTCGGTTGACAAAATCACCGGTGTTGACAAATTTGCCGAGTCCTGCAAGGACGAAGCCTCCTAAATTCCAAAATTTGCCTGAATTGTTAAACGTGTAGGCAGTGCTGAAAGCGCTTACACCGGCGTATCTGGCGAGATTTCTGGAGTTAGCCATTGATAAAGCTGAAATTGAAAGGCCTTCCGGAGCATTGCCAATCAAGATTTCACCGGACGACTCGTTAACAAAATTACCTAGATTATTAAATACACCGACGCCGAAAAGATAGAGATGGCTGACATTGAAAAACTGAGCGGAGGAAGCGTTGGTAAAGATGCCGTCAATCCAGACCTGCCCAAAATTTTCTACGCGGTTGTTGTTAGAAAACGTACCCTCAAAAACATTGAGAAGAGCGCCCGAGTTGACAACAACCGTACCGGAGTTAGTTATAGAACCCGCAACCTCGACTTCGCCCGAAATTGTGAGAGATATGCTGCTGGGTACAGTTAGCGAAGCGCTTGGTGGAACTATAAGCACTGCGCCCGGAGGAACTACTACGTTAGCGCTTAACGCGCCGCCGGTCGCCAAAGTAACCACACCTATACCTGTGCCTGCTGCTGCTTCATCAAGCTGAGCTTGAAGTTCCACTGCATCAATTACTCCGGAATCCGCAAGGGCGGGAACCGCTAAACTGAAAGCCATTATCAGGGATAACATCAGCGCGGCAACGCACCTTCTTGCATTGTTAAAAGTTTGATTCATAAAACACCTCTTATTCGTAATATGTATTTATCCCACGTCGTGGGATGTTCACCTAATTATACACTATTTTTATAGCAATTGCAACCTTGGATTACGATAATTTTTTGACAATTATTCCGCAATTAGGGAAGAAGCGTCAGTTAACCGGTGAATACGACTATTTGAATAAGTGCGAAGCCGATAAAGAATATCAGCAGACTGTAAGCCAGAGAACTGAATATGACTCTCATAAAATCCCCGCTGAAGCGCATGTTCAGGATTTGAGCGGCTTGCGCGATCTGCGAGAGATCGCCCTGGGTATGCGGCGCGCGCTCGGCTTGCGCGGCTTCGGCGGCGTCTTGTTCTTGCTTCGCGTGCTCTTCTATCCAGAAATTTCGGAAGGAAACGAAGGCGCGATAGGCGCTTGCGGCGGCGGCCGGCAGAATGCTGCCTATTGTTCTGGCGAACAGGGCGCCAACAAAGGGCAGGATGCCGATTATCAATGGGCGGTATATCCTTTTCTCGATATCAAGGGAGCTCGGCCAGGCGTTGATGTAGACGGAATGGCCGTATTCATCCTTGGACATGAGACAGACGCGTACGACAAGCGCGTAAATGATTATGCCTACCGTTATGGAGGCCAAAGCCCCCCGCAGGCTTAGCCACTCCAGGAAGCCAATGTGATATGGAGCGGTAAACAGCAGCATAAACTCCTGGCCAAAGGTGGCGATTGGTATCATGAATGCGTAGGGCATAACACCAAGCGCCGGCATAAGCAGCGCGCAGACAATAAGCACTGCCGCGCTGGTTCTTGTAATGTAGCGTTTGTTGAAGCCGGACAGTTTGTTCTGGTTGTAATTGTTTTTCTCGAGGCAGACGCACACGAATATTTTTATCATATACGCGGTAGTCATCCCGCCGGTAAGGGTAAACAGCGCCTCTGTTATTTGGAAATATGTGGACCACCAGGTATACACGGGAAAGTGCCAGACATGGTACACAAGGCTTTCGTGCAGCAATGTCTTGCTGATGTAGCCGCTCCAGAACGGCACGCCGATGATCGACAGCGCGCCCATAAGAAACGCTAAGGTGAAGACGGGTTTGCCGCGGCCGAAGCCCCTTATTTTGTTAAGGTTCAGCTCGTGGGTGTTCATCACGACCACGCCGGCCAGCATGAAGAGCAGCAGCTTAATCAACGAGTGGTTGACCATGTGCAGCAGAGTGCCGTGTACCGCCATCGAGTTATAGTCCGAGCTGAGGATGGCCTGCATACCGACGCCAAGCACTATGAAGCCGATCTGTGACACGGATGAGTAGGCGAGGGTTCGCTTGAGGTCAATAGAAAACAGCGCCAGCATCGCGCCTGTCAGCATACCGATGATTCCGATGCTTACCATTAAAATTCCCCAGCCGTAGTGCTGGTAAAATATGAGCGTACCTATTATGATTATGCCGTATATACCGGCCTTTGTGAGTATGCCGGAAAGCAGGGCGCTTGCGGGCGCGGGCGCGACGGGGTGGGCGTTTGGAAGCCATATGTGCAGAGGGTACATTCCTGCTTTTCCGCCGAAGCCTACAAGCAGGCATATGGCAGCCAGGTAGATAAGGCCCATGTCGCCCTCGTAGTTTTGCATAGCGCCGTAAAGCGCGGCGATTTCGGTTGTTTGCAGGGTGTGCGCGATTATGAATATGCCGAACAGCAGCGCTAGACCACCGATTACGGCCACGGCCATGTACGTTTTCCCGGCATCGAGAGTGGCCGGTTTTTCGTCGTGGACGACCAGAACATACGAAGTAAACGACATTACCTCGAAGAAGATGAAGGTCGTGATGAGGTCTGCCGAAAAGAATACGCCCAGCGTCGCCCCAAACGTAATAAGCGAGAAGAAGTAGTAACGGTTGCGGTTGCGATAGTGCGCGAAGTATTCCCTTGAAAACAGGGTGGTCGTCATCCACATAAACGCCGCGATAACCCCGTAGATGGCGCGCAGGCCATCCAGCCGGAAGTACATGCGAAAGCCCATGAAGGCGCTCCACTCAAAGTACGGCGGATGCTGATTGTCGGCGGAAAATGCCGTAACCGTCATTGCCGCGAATGTAGTCACCACTACGAAGCTGGTAAAATAGTCGCGCCAATCCTTGTTCTTTTTTCCGATTATATAGCTGATAAGCGCTCCGGCAATCGGCCAAAATACCAGCAGCAGCAGCGCGGGGCTTCCTGAGAATGTCATGTCGGGCCACCTCATCGTATGATATAGGAATATGCAGCTCAATCTGCATTACGCGTCGGGGTAAACAGCACGGAATCTTGCGATTCCGCGCACCCCTCCTTTGATGCAGTTTCGCAGTCATATTCCTATAATTGCCGAAATTCCGTTAATGAACTCGATCAGAGCTCCGGGGAACATACCGAGCAGCAGCGTCAGGGACGCAAGTATCACAAGCGGCACAGTCATGAGCTTGCCGGATTCTGCGTTTACCAGTTTCTTATAACTAAAGCCCGCGCCCGGAAAGAACGCGTCCGCGAATATTGTGACAAGATAGCCGGCAGTGAGCAGCGCGCTGACAAGCAGTACCGCGGCGCCGACCATTCCAAGCGTGGGATGATTGGACGCGATGCCGCCCGTCGCGATGTGCCACTTGCTGACGAAGCCGCCTGTGGGCGGTATGCCGACCAGCGCGACGGAGGCCATTGTAAAGCACCACATTGCAACGGGCATTGCCTTGCCTATGCCCCGCAGCTCGTAAACGTATGACTTGCCCGTTTTGTGCGTAACGGCTCCGGCGGACAGGAACAGGGCTGTCTTGATTATCCCGTGGAATACGACGTGGAGCATCGCGCCGAGGAAGGCCAGGGGGTTCAGCAGTATTATGCCGAACAGAACATAGGATAGCTGACTGACCGAAGAATACGCAAGACGTTTGCTGAACAGCTTCTCCTTATATGCCAGCATTGAGCCCATGAACACCGTGAGCAACGTAATAACTATCAAGGCGGTCTGAGCCCACGACCCGATTACAACGTCAACCCCGAACACATAAAAGGTCGTCCTTACGATGGCCAGCACCGCGATCTTCGAGACGACGCCCGAAAACAACGCGGCGGCCGGATGAGGCGCGAGCGGGTACGAGGCCGGAACCCAGTCGAACAACGGCCAGATATACGCCTTGCAGCCAAACCCGATAAAGGCGAGAAGGAACACAAACGGTAGAAATCCTTCGTTTCCGGCAAGCGCGACGGGGTCAAGAACGCCGCCAGGAGTAAAGTCGGTAGTGAATCCGTAATTGGCAACAAACACGAACGCGACCAGCGCAAGCGCCGCACCGAAGAACGAGTACATAAGGTACTTGACGCCGGCCTTCATTGCCTCCGGTGTGCCCGAGTGGACGACCATCGGATATGCCAGCAGGGTAATAAGCTCGTAGAACAGGTACAGAGTAAAGAAATTCCCGGACAGACACGCCCCCATTACGGCTCCGTAGCTCATAAGGAAGAACGCGAAGAAGGATTTGTCCCTGCCGTCGCGCTTAATATATCCGAACGAATAGAAAGTAACCAGCAGCCAGAGGCCGGACGACAGCACAAGGAAGAAGCGCGCCAAGTCGTCGATCCTGATGTGGAGGTTTATAACGGAGGTAAGCTCCAGCGCCCTAAAGCCCGTATCGCCTAAACCGGCGGCGGCAACGGCAAAGCCTGTATTCAGAATTACAACCGAAGCGACATATACTTGAAGCCTGTCGCGATTATCACCTACGACCAACGGCAATGCCGCCCCCGCAGCTATGGGAAGCAGGATTGGGATCAGGAGCCAAAAACTCATGCATTTCACCTTCCGACACTGAATTTGTTACCAAATACTATCAATACCCATGTAGATGTATGAATTGACAGGACCGCCAAGCAAGGCAAGTGCTACGATAAGGAACGCAAGACATATGATTGGCATTAGGGCGCGCATGGGGCATTCCAGCGATTGCCGCGGCAGAAAATCTTCGGTATCGCTCTTGCCGAAAAAGGCTCGCAGGACTATCGGCAGGTAGTAGGCGGCGTTCAGCAGGGACGAAAGCGCCAGCACGCCAAGTAGCCAGTAATTATGCGAATCAATGATGCCGACGGCGTAAAACCACTTGCTGTTGAAGCCGATAAACAGCGGAATACCTATCATCGATAGAGAGCCTACCGTGAACAGGAGCATTGTTATGCGCATTTGCGATCCCAGTCCGCCCATCTTGCTGATCGTGCGGTTGTGGGTCTGTTCTATAATTGATCCGGCGGCAAGGAATAATAAGGCTTTTGTTACGGCATGGGTAAGGATGTGGAATATTGCCGCGAACAGCCCAAGCCTCGTGCCCATACCAATGCCCATGAATATGTAGCCGATCTGCGCTACGGACGAATATGCGATCATCCGCTTGATGTCCGACTGCATAAGTGCAAAGATGGATCCGGCGATCATTGCCACTGCGCCGGTAACCATTACCAGGAACAGGGTCAGCAGCATGATCTCGTCGTTAAGCAGTATTTCCGCGCCGATAGCCTTGTACAGTATCTTGACGTACAGGAATATGTACGCTTTTAGAACCAGGGCGGACAACGCCGCCGATGATGGGGATGGGGCGGTTCCGTGCGCGTCCGGGAGCCAGATATGCAGGGGAAACAGCGCGCTTTTAAGGGCGGTTCCCAGGGTGATGAATATCAGGGCATTGCGTACCGAGTCCTCGTTGTCTGTGAAGTTTGTGCTCAGGCTTGCGTAAATACCGGTTATCGAAAGCGAGTCCGTAATGAAGTACAGTATTATGATCCCCATGAGTATGAAGCTGGAGCCAAGTATCGACAATGAAATGTACTTGAGCCCCGCGCGCATATTTTCGGGCTTGTTCTTGATGACTACGGTTCCGGCCGCCGCGAAGGAACTGGCTTCCACAAGCAGGAAGACGTTGAAGAAGTTCTCGAATACGACGACTCCGCAGAGTGTGGCTATCAGAACGCACATCAGCGCGTAGTACATGGGTATGCGCGCCTGCTCGATATCATGGTCTATCATTGTTACAGAGGCCCACAGTATAAACAGGCTAACGCCGATAAAAAGACTGACCATAAAGGCGTCAAGCGGAGTAACGAGCACGTAGAAATTCCATGGCTCCGTGCCGAGTATCACGCTTATGGGTTCGTCGGCGGTTACGGCAAGCATCAGCGCGGAAAGGGCAAGCGCCAGCACATGAGCCGCAATGGCAAGCCTTTTCGCGATAACGTTAACCTTTATGACAAATATCACACCGGCCGCGGCAAACAGGGTCAACATAATTACTATCGGCAGCATCGTAACATCTCCTTAGGCAGGCTATTAGACCTGTCCGTCTACCCGTCAACGCAGTCTATGCGGTCAATTTTCCGCAATGCGTCGTTAGTTCCCAGCCTTGCGAAAATTGCCGCGCAAATTCAGTATTGTCGGGTAGATGGACAGGTCTATTGAGTTACCATATGCTTTCTATCCCCATGTTAATGTAGTAAATCGGGCCGCCGATTACGGCGAACGCCACGACAAGGAACGCAAGGCAAATTATCGGTACAAGGCCGCGCACGGAGAGTTCCAGCGATTGCCCAAGCTGTTTAGCCTCCGCCGCCTCCTTGCCAAAGAATGCGCGCACAACAACCGGCAGGTAGTAGCAGCCGTTCAGCAGGGACGAAAGCGCCAGCACGCCAAGCAGCCACAGGTGCTGAGATTCAAATATGCCCATTGCGAAAAACCACTTGCTGTTAAAGCCGATAAGCAGCGGAATACCGATCATCGAGAGGGCGCCGACGGTGAAAAGAGCCATTGTAACGCGCATTTGCGCTCCGATACCACCCATTTTGTCAATTGTACGGTTGTCGGTTTGCTGTATTACGGAACCGGCGACAAGGAACAGCATTGCCTTAGTTACGGCGTGGGTAAGGAAGTGGAATATGACCGCGAACAGCCCCAGACGCGTACCCATGCCCACGCCCAGGAAAAAGTAGCCGACCTGAGCCACGGATGAATAGGCGATCATTCGTTTTAAATCTGTTTGCAAAAGCGCCATTGCGCTTCCTGCGATCATTGCCGCCGCGCCGACTGCCATCACCAGGAACAGGGTTGTGGACATAACCGGGTCGTTCATTATTACTTCGATGCCGAAAGCTTTGTGAAGCACCATTATGTAGAAGAATATATAAGCTTTCTGAACAAGGCTTGAGAGCACCGCCGAAGACGTGGAAGGCGCGATGGCGTACGCGTCAGGGAACGCGATGTGCATAGGGAATAATCCGCTCTTTAGCGCGATCCCGATTGTGATGAATATCAGGGCGTTGTACGCCGCCACTTCATAACCGGTATAACCTGCGACAAGAGCCACCTCTTGACCGGCGTAACCCGCGACAAGGCTTTCGTGAATCCCTGTTACCGAGAGTGAACCCGTCAGGAAGTACAGGGTTATAATGCCCATGAGTATGAAACTGGAGCCGAGTATCGACAGCGTAAGGTACTTGATACCCGCGCGCATGTTTTCCGGCCTGTTCTTGATGATTATGATGCCGGCCGCGGCGAATGAGCTGACTTCCATGAGTATGAAGACGTTGAAAAAGTTGCCGAATATTACGACGCCGCAAAGCGAGGCAATAAGTACGCATACCAGCGAATAGTACATAGGTATGCGCGCCTGATCGACGTCGTAATTGACCAATGCCATCGAGGCCCACATAATAAGCAGGCTGACGCCGATGAACAGGCTGACCATGAAGGAAGCAAGAGGCGTAACAAATACGTACACATTCCAGGGCTCCGCGCCAATGGCAAGTCTTATCGGCTCCCCGGCGCTAATTACAAGCATTGCGGCCGAAAGGGCAAACGCCGGTATATGCGCCGCAATTGCGAGTTTTTTCGCGGTGGCGCTGTCCTTCACGGCAGCTATCACGCCGGCCATAACAAGCAGGATCATCATAATTGTTATTGGCAGCATCGTAACATCTCCTCAAAAACGATTAAACTTTAGAAGCTCAGCTTCTCAAAGCAGTTAGAACCTGTGTTCATAGGTGGGGATGGCGGATTGGCAAGGCGATTTTTCGCCAATCTAGGAGGTGACGACGCCGCGTACCCGCAGTGGTACGCTAGGAGGAACCGACGACGAGTGGCGGAAAATCGACCGCCAAGACGGCATTCCCATCCTACTGAACACAGGTTCTTAATTATCCCAGCCACAAGAATCCTGATTCAAGCGCCCCAAGCAGCGGCGCGAAGAATATGCCAAGAGCTACGTTTGCCGCTATGAGGCAAACCAGCGTAAAGTTGGCGGCAAAACTAGGCTTCAGTTTACCGACCGGCAGCGCGGGTACGGCGTCGCCTTCGTATTCGGGTTTGGAGTAAATTCTAACCAATACCGGGAAGTAGTACAGGCCGTTAATGAATGTACTTATTGCCAGCACGGGCATCGTGATCCATATACTGATATGGCCTTGTACGGCGGCGCCGGCAAGGTAGAACTTGGACACAAATCCCGCAAAAAGAGGTATCCCAACCATCGACAACGCACCGACCGTAAAGGCGATTCCGGCCATCTTGTTCTTTCGCGCGGTGCCTGTCATGTCGGATATGGTGTAGGAGCCGGCCGCGGAAATAAGCGCGCCGGCCGCGATAAAGAGCATACTCTTTGTGAACGCGTGAGCTATGATGTGATAGCTTGCGGCCGTAAAGCCGCCCTGTGTGTCTAGCCCCATTCCCACGAATATATATCCGATCTGAGCTACTGAAGAATACGCGATCAGCCGCTTTAGCTTTGTCTGAAAGCACGCCATCACAGAGCCGGCGATCATGCCCGTTATGCCAAACAGGAACAGCACGTGGAACACGCCCAAGGCCGCGACTGTTTCAAGGCCGTATACTCTGTACAGCAGTTTCAGAA
>Ga0123352_10016586_pt1 | contig 11740 bp, 5 predicted proteins | sample TergutLab28metaG_FD_89700 | JGI IMG/M metagenome (GOLD analysis project Ga0123352, IMG submission 89700) | Labiotermes labralis P1 segment gut microbial communities from Petit-Saut dam, French Guiana - Lab288 P1 | ecosystem: Host-associated > Arthropoda: Insects > Digestive system > Gut ...
CATTTCGGGATCCACTTCACGGAGAGCTTCCGCATGTCCAAATCTTCATGAATGATGGACCCAACCCGCTCACGTGAGATGCCCAGTTGCTCAGTTATTGATTAGTCGAAATCCGGTGGTCTTCCAACATTAGCTCGTGAATTTGATCAATAATCTTCGCAGTGGTCACTGTTTTAGGTCGTCCACGACGAGGCGCATCACAGGTGGAAAAATCACCATGTTTAAACTGGGCCACCCAGTTTTTGATGGTGGCATACGATGGTGCATGTTCCCATAATGTTTCCATCAGAATGTCGTAAATTTCCTTCGGCGCCTTGTCTTTCAGGGGAAAAATCTTGATGACAGCTCGCGTCGCCATGTTGTTGAAATCGAGCGCGTCGCGTGACAGGCTTCTTTTCAGCCTCTGTAACAAGAAAAGACTTGCAATTCGGCACATGACCAGACCCCTCTTTCCAAAGATTCCGTCCTACGACATCGGGAAGTAGGTAGGGTTAAGGAATTACCAGCATCCCGTCGTATTTAACTCATCACCGAAATAAAGGAATTATAACGTAGAACACCAATGCGCACTTCATACCTAGAGATCAGAATCATATGCTAAAAATTTATTACATGGATTCTAAAATATCGTAAATGAGTAATACACAAAAATACATTTATATTCACGATTATATTTTATTTAAGTTATTTGACCTTCATTTAATGAAGCTCTTAGTGGCCGAGGATATTTAGTGTCGAATGGTAAGCATATTAGGTAAAAATAAGTTAAAAGGGATGTGAAAAGAGCGGTTGTGGCCTGGTTGGAATGAACATACCGGAATTTGCTTTGAGGGGGTGAGAACAACAGGGTAAAGCAATACATCCGTCTGAATAAACGTCGTTAAATAAAATAAGAATTAAAAAATCACACCGATAAGCGTCTTGATTTTATTTCTGATTTATGCCGATGAGGTAACATGTAAAACTAGGCCTCTGTATCTAGGTGACTTAGAAAAAATGGTGGCCAAATAGAGGCTCGCAAGAAACACATCTTCTCCCAAAAAATACTATATGTTCGCCGACTGCACCGTGAAGTTATATGTGCACAGTGTCTGCATATGAGAGTAACAGGCCTACTATTTTCAAACTTGATATATTTACTCTGACGAGTGTTTTGTTATTTCATGGATAGTTGCTTAGAAGTCGTACTTTGCGACTATTACAGGTTTGTTACTGAAGAAAACAAAGAAGTTCTGTGTTAACTTTTAATCGTATATCACACACTATCAGGCGTACCAATACAGTAATAGTACTAGTAGTAGTCTATAGTAGCAGTAGTATTAACAACAGCAATAATGGTGGTGATGGTGGTGGTCTTTGTGTGTGTGTGTGTGTGTGTGTGTGTAGTTAAGGCTTTCGCTCTTCTGGGGTGTTAGGCGGTGTAGGTTATGGCGGTGACCGACGTTCTGGGACAGCCTATCGGTCCCATCCTCAAGTTGCTCCAAACTTCGGTAACCAAATACCAATCTAGGCCGTGTAACATCCTCGAAGAATGAGGACATTCTGTCAGTGCTCGCCATATCTTTTGATGGCCATTGGCGAGCAAGCGACCTTGTTTTTCGTCTGCTGCGAATCAGAAGGCGGTAGCCGCCAATGCTTGTTTTATAACATTAATTTTGTACTTGCCAGGATAGAATGAAGAGAATGACGAAATGTCTCAGTAAGGATGGCCGATCTTCAGGCAGAGATTCGAATCTTGGGCTTACGCACTAGAAGGCACAAACTAAACTGCGACATTTCACATCTAGATTCACAAGTATAGTACCTGTCATAATCAGAAATATTTTTTACGTAGATCTTCCTCAAAATCAGTAGAGAACGACACTGATGTGATTCTGAAAGACCGTTCATGTCAGTGTTAATATAATGATAAACGAGAAAATGAAACTGTCTGTCAGACAGTAAGTTTGCAGACGAAATACCCCACATTACTATTGCATTTTCCTTTTGGATTTTTAAAATCCAACGACTTTAAGCACCTTTGAAACACTCCTTAAATCTACAATTTACCCACAGCTGTATACGAAGATCAAGATATATTTCAACATAATTTTACGCATGAGATCTCTATGCAGCAAGCCGTAGTTTTTATTCCATTTAAATCAATAAAATTCCAACTGTGGGAGCAGACAATCTCTTGCTGCAAATCCTAACAGCACCCACATACATAAGTAGTCCGAGAGGGGGTGTAATAAGTATAGTGACTTAAGGACGGACTGGAAGGCAGAAGATATGTGGTTCGATTTTCGGCAAGAGCAAAAAAATAATTATATTTTCCAAGCCTTCAGACCGGCTGTAGAACCCATTCTGTTTCCTATTCAATGCGTATGTGCGACGACCTCCGTAATGGTAAAGAGGTCGGGGCATGAAGCTGATCACTCATCTCCACCTAGTGCCAGAGTTAATAATGAGTGAAGTTATGCCTCCACTTCCGATGCGCCTTCGTAGCCTCGCGGCGTCAACTGAAATTTATTCAAACGTGGGGACACGGAGAGACGAAGATTTAGACTTTTGATCTTCTGCGTTACTGTGACATGTAGTTTCGGTGAGTGGTTACAAACATTTCGAAGAAATTTTGATGTTTTGCTGACCGTGCATCTCAGTATAATCTTAGTAATTAACCAACTTAATGCACAAAATCTTGTTTTATAATAAGTCTATTATATACCTCTACATGTTTCGAGCACTATGTGCTCATCATCAGGCGGTCAAAATTGTATTATACAGCATCTGGTATCATCACACCTATAGGTGGCCGTCCCTTGCACAGGTTGAGAGAGGACTCTCCTCTCTCAACCTGTGCACGGGACGGCCAGCTACAGGTGTAATGATACCAGATGCTGTATAATACAATTTTGACCTCCTGATGATGAGCACATAGTTCTTGAAACATGTAGAGGCATATAATAAACTTGTTATAAAACAAGATTTTGTGCATTAAGTTGGTTAATTGCTAAGATTTCGAAGAAAGCTGCTGCATCCATCTTCAGTGTATAAACCTAATTTGAAACAACAGGCAGTGCATTCCTACCAACAGCTGACAACCACTTGAAAGAACAAAAGCCATCATAACTTAGAGGGCAAAAATTTAAATAATGGGTGTCCCCTTTTTTTTTGACAAAGGGCTACAACTCTTATTGTGGGCTGATTCGAGGGCCGCACGTTTAAAAATCACCATTATTGGTACATCTAACAACCAACAATTTTATGTAATTTTTGTAGTATACACGTAGTATATACGTATATATAACTCACAAATGAGACTGCTGGTCGCGGGTTTGGCGTCCCTGGCTTAAAAATTCATTGCTGTGTAAACCTCATACCACGTACTTAACCAGACAGTGCTCCGGCCCACTATATCGCAAAATACATTTTCGGGTTAAAGACTTACCAGCTCCCGGATATACCAATTGCTCGGTGCCTGTGGTTCTTCGTCGTCCGGCAGCCTCTCTGGAAGCTGAAAGTCAGAGTCGCTGCTCCAGGAGTGGCGTCGCTTCACGCTTCCTGCAACACGCAGAGCATTCCTGTTTTAAAACCATAATAAAGTTCGTGTCTCTGACTGTGGCAGGTTTACTTGCTGCTCGGATCTCAGAAGTTCCGCAAAATATTGTACCTGTAATATTGTTAAGTGCTGTCTGATTGACTGAGTAGCTGATCATGATGTTAATGTTTGGAAATAATCTATCAAACGCAATACAAAATGCCGGACTGAGGAGATATTGACGTGTAGCGAAGTGTGACTTAGCAGGCATTCCCATCCACCACGATATAACAATCCAGAGGTTGAAGTTCTTTCGTTTTGTTAGTCTGCGGCCACTTCAGAAGATACATTCTCCTTATGTAGCCTAAAAGAAACATTTAAAAATTCCAGATATTTAAAACGCATATGATTATCTTCATACAATATGGGTCTCGAACCCGCGGCCAGCCAGGTTGTGTCAAGCACAATAATTTAGAAGATTTGGTCTACCTACTATTGTGATTTCTACACGTGCGGCTCGCAGTCCAGCCCACAATGCCTATTGTGGTCCTCTTTGAAAAATGTTGGACACCCATGATCTATAATTTTTTTTTAACAATTTCGACACCTTCCACTATTTTGCGCCATCAAAAAGAAGAAATCTGTGGCCTTGCTTATTGTCCATCCGGTTTATAATACCCGACTTCATTTCCGATTCATCATTCACAGTCATCCTACCACCAGTGCCATGTACGACTAGTAGTATGCTAAACTGAACACTTTATAAAGTAAACACCAGAAGACAATATTTATTTCTTCTAAAATTATGGCAGTGTACTATTATTAATAATTTACTTGTCATTTTTCTCGCAATTTTATCTGAATTTTATTTCAATAATTTTTACGCAACATGCTCACGTATTTGCAAAGAGTATTGTCAATACCTAATACCATTTCGGTTTGCTGAAATTCCAAAATACGCAATATTTATATATGTAAAATTTAACAACTTGTTGCAAAACACTTTCATTTATTGATTAATGTTCCTATATGTTTCGACCTTAACTGTTAGCCATCTTCAGACAGCTTTCTTTAGCATGTGCAGCTAATGATTCAAATTACATTTTCCAGGTGTCACATATGATTCAAATTACTATTATGATGATTAAATATTTCAATTCCTAAAATCAGTGTTAGAGTTAAAATTCAGTTAAAATACGTATAAAATGATCTTGCTGTTGATATAATTGTTGCTTCCAAACATCCATATCTTTCTACAAATGAAGTAAGTTCTGGAATCAGCTATCCGGTTTCTTTTAAATAGCACACTGATTTTAGGAACTGCAACATTTGATCACCATAAAAGTAATTTTAATCATATGTGGAACCTGTAACATGTAAGTTGAAACATAAGCTGCACATTCTAAAGAAAGCTCCCTTAACATGGCTAACAGTAAGACCGAAACATGTCGGAGCATTAATCAACAAATAAAAGCGATGTGCACCCAGCTGGTGTTAAATTTTACATATGTAACATAGTTGCACGGAGAATGTACAACATTAAACACGCAATATTCTTTCAGTATGATGTGAAATAGCGACGTCACGCGTGTTTAATACACAATGTAACTGACTGTAGGCCTATATAGGAGTGGAGTTGTTGAACACTGTATTCATCTTAACTGTGTTTGTAACATTTTAATAACTACGACAAATAACGTGTTGTTCTGGCCTAATGTATTAATTTAAAGCTTAATTTCGTTGTTTTCGGAGGCATCGACGGTCCAGGTTTAAGGAAACTGGTATCTAAAACTTTTCCTGTAATATGGGCGCACAATTTAACTGTAGTAAACGTATAGATAAACAGCAACAGCCCTATTTCTTTCCGTTATACGTGATAACTGCACAGGTCGTATTTGGACTTAAAAGATATACTACTTTTTTGTCACGATACGACAGCCCTAGTGGACCTAGTTCTCCTCTATGAGACTGCTCGTAAACATTGAGACACACCACACTCGGTGGGACTCCTCTGGACGAGAGATCGGCCTGTCGAAGACACCTATACCTGACAACACACAACTCTTCTAAGAGGCAGACATCCATATATACTACTGCATGAATTAAACGTGAAGAAACATTTCCAGCTGGATTTTAATTACTCATCTGCATACAAGTGCATAATTCTACGTCCAAGTTACGGCGCTGATCTCGGTGGTTGCGCGTTCTAAGGCGTAGGACTGCGGCCGCTTGCTTGATGGGATTGCGGGATCGAGTCACGTCGGAGGCATGGAAGTCTGTCTCTTGTGAGTGTTGTATGTTGTCAGGTAGAGGCCTTTGCGACGGGCTGATCATTCGTCCTGAGGAGCTCGACCGAGTGTGGTGTGTCTGAGTGTGATCAGGTGCCACAGTAACCCTTTACATCTACAACGAATACATGTAAGAGGTCGGACTAAGAAAGAAAGAAGGTTACGATTAATGTATTTTAATCATTTACAAAAAGAAGCAATACATACTGAAGTCAAATAACCCGAACCGCTATTATGAGATTATGAAGTTAATCACTCAGACACATCATGTCAAATAACATTACTTCGATAACTGAAGAATAAAAAACAAACTAGTTGCCTGCAGCCCAGATACTACTCCAGCCTAACCGCACCTAACCTCCAACCTACAGCAAACCAAGAAAGAAATGACCAATGTGGTAATCAACATCATAGTCGCAAGCTCCTGATGATGGGCATAGTAGTGCCCGAAATATTTTGAGCCCATAAGAAGTACAATAAAATAATTAGTGGCAACTAGTTGGTTTTTTATTGTTCAGTTATCACAATGATGCATGGTCCAATAAACATTACAAACATTACTTCGCTTCTTCGGAAGAAAATGTATCGAGAGGGTATAGGCCTGTATACCTACAGTTACTGTAACGTAGCTGAATGTCAGTTTATATTATTTACGATATCTGGATAACTTTATCTCGTGCTTTACTACTGTGATCAGCATCGCACTACTATTGCAACGCGGCATTAAGCTAGTCGTCTGATGCTGATATTGTCTGTATTTACACGCGAAGCTAGGGGTAAACATAAAAGTGACTTATATCATGCTTCGGTCGTTTGTTGTGTCTTGTGACTGAAACCACGCATTTTCTCACGGTAGTCGTTGAAATGATAAACCGAACAAAAAGTTATTAGATTAAGGGAGAGTGTGCTGTGATTCCCTTGTTATTAATTGCATTACATTCACTTGAAAAAATGAGCAAAATTGCGAATCCCTTTTAAGATATGGCTCTTTTCTATTTAAAACCTGGTCAACAGACTATAGCGAGTAATTAACCAACTTGATGCACAAAAACTTGTTTTATAATAAGTTTATTAAATGCCTCTACATGTTTCGAGCACTAAGTGCTAATCACCAGGAGGTAAAAATTGTATTATACAACATCTGTTATCATAACACCTGTAGGTGGTTGTCCGGTGCACAGGTTGAGAGAAGACTTCTTTTCTCAACCTGTGCACCAGACGGCCACCTACAGGTGTTATGATACCAGATGCTATATAATACAATTTTGACCTCCTGATGATTAGCACATAGTGCTCGAATCATTTAGAGACATTTAATAAACTTATTATAAAACAAGTTTTTTTTGCATCAAGTAAGTTAATTACTAGGATTATATTGAGATGCACGGTCAGCAAAATATAAAAAATTTGTCAACAGACGTCACGACAGTAGGGAATTTTGCGCACTTTGAATGAAACGGTTTACTAGTCATCCCACGGAACATTATATTACAGCTATGCTGTAGCGACATTTCGAAACAAACATTCATTTACCTTAATTTGTTCCATAACTTTCACTGAAGCGATATTTAAGTTCACGCAATAAAATCAACCAATGCGCGTATGTAAATGTGTGTATCACATACTCTTCATCCCCATCATGTTACAATAGCCATCGCGACCATCATCAGGATAACTTAAAGAATATTAAGAATCCAAACAAGCTAGCTCTTTCAATATCTCTACGGAGAACGTAAGCCTAAACATGGCGGGAGAGACAGTGTCAAGTACGTTTCAAGATATTATTTTATTATATTTCACACTCAGTCACGCGTGTTACTAGACATAACAAGGAACTTGGGATTGCACAGAGAGTTTAACAAGGAATAGATCGTTCTTTTGTAAAAATGGTAATGAAATTTCGAGCACCATGAAAGCAGGAAATGTATGTGCCTGCTGAATGACAGCTACCTGCAAAAGTATAGCCTCTTCCACGTTATCTCATATTCAATTTGTACGTTCACACACTACATACCTATGTAATTGTACTTAAGGCACTGTCAGAGAAGCTGACGGTTGGTGGATCGTTTTTTACAACGGTCCTTCTGCGTTAAGGCAAAGGTATATTGAAGTTTATTTACATATGCTTCACAGTCCATCGTTTAGTATCATCATGTATCGTATACATCATTCCTTACGCGAGGTCGATAACAAATATTTCCGGAATTCACCGAAGAGTTGTATTAATTTTCACAGAATTTTAATACAACGTAATTTGTACTTCTCTTTTGAAACGTTTAAATGCATAGCTCCAAATATAAAGATTGAATATAGCATGTCATAATAAATCATTTTTATTGTGTCTATACGACAAAACACGATTTGTGGAAATGTTAACCGATTGTAACTGTGCAGCCGTTTCCACATGAACATATGTACTTGTAATATTACAATTTATTTATTTATTTTGTCATTAATATCTTACTTAAGCAATTTTCCTAAATTTCTTACCTGTGGTTTATGTGAATAATTTATTAGCTGCTGCATACTAATTCCTTATTCATATCTAGCCATTCTGTATATAAAAATTACTTTCTCAAATTTCGTGTTTCAAGACAAGTAAAAAATCAACTTCTTATATCTTCAGTGTCAAAGTATAAAGAATAACTTCCTTTATCAATTGTACTCTAAATTATTCTGCATGTCCAAACTCCTGCTTTCAACTAAGATACCCCATTTCTGTCCTTTCTAGTACAGCACTGAGTATTTTCTTTCTTATTCCATCTATATTACTTATTCCTATGAAATTTTAAATTTTTGCTGAATCTGCCATACATATTCAAGGTCTACACTCTCAAGCCCCTTCTTCAACCGCTCTACCCAACTTCTCACCCTCACGTTATCCTTCTGCCATAAATAAAACTGTTTTAAGTATCTTATCTGTATGTGCAATACATTTCCAATATTTATCAGTCAACCACCTACCATCCTCTACTGCTAAATGTATCTAATTCCATTTCCGCCATACCATCTACACGTCTACAAAACCTACTAATTTTTTTTATAAAATCGAATACGTACTTTATAATGTCTTTCCATATTTCATTCAGCCCTCATAAGTCAATACCACACATGATACCGAATTCACACAGCATTCGATAAATATTTTCCAGCGCGTATACCTTTATATTGAAGGTTGTTAATAAACATTTATCATGACTGGGTAACCCACACGGAGTTCTGCCTGCATTCATGTCGGCGCTCTTCAATGAGCGTTTTGTTAACGTGCTTGCGAAATATAAAGCAGGTGGTGGACAATGTTATATAGACATTGAGCGCATAATGGCCACAAGATTGTGATACTGATAGAAAGGAGTTGCTTGTTTCATTACATCGCATTATATTTCACGGCTGTATGCAGTTCATAAAATTATACTATCAATTGAAGTTCAAAACAACAATAATTTACTGGCTCACTGCACTTCCGTAGCATTCACTTAAAGCTCGTAGAGAACAAGAGTCAGTTTGCTTACGTACTATAGTGTCCTTATTTTATCTGACAACCATTCTTGCTCACATCCCGCCGTGATTTCACCGTGCGTGTAGGCAGTCGGTGGTGTGGGCTACGTTAATACGATAACCGAGCTGGCAGACACTGGCAATTGATAAGATAATGGCCCTATATTGATAGTAAACCTCACACTTGCAAACAACCAACACTAGAAAGCGCGTCTGATATTCTCATGCTTGGAGCAATAACACGTGTGTATTCACAGACAATAGTCGTGTGAATTTTACACTTTGTAGGGTTGTAGGTCAACAGCGACGTATTGGAGAAATATATTGCCTCCATCTTCAGGGAGATGTAATTAAGTCCAGATAGACTTCACCTAGACAGAAAGAATGGACAAAATTCCGTCACCATGAAGACGAAGGCATTACTTTCCTCCGAAACGTCGGCGTTAAATACCAATTCTACAGAAAAGATTATCAATCTAATCAACAAGTGCCGTGGAAACGTAAAACCCTCTGTGCATTTGTACTTATTTCTTATATTCATGTCTTAACAGTGAAGGGTATAAATCTCTTAAAAGGTTTGCCAACTGTTTCTAAATTAATTTTCATTGTATTACTACAGTTTCCATGACACTCTAGGGTATATTCATAACACGGGGCACGAAGATATACATCTTTCCCTAGAACTGCAAAAAAACGTAATTGTAGCACGCATTCCATTTAATTGGGGTTCGCGGTGGCACAGTGGTTAAGGTGCTGTGCTACAAATCGGAAGGTCGCTGTTTCCATTCCAGATGGTGTAATTGGAATTTTTCATTGACATAACCGTTCCGATCGCACTATGGCTATGGGGTCGACTCAACCTGTAACAGAAATGAGTACCAGAATATTTTCTTGGGGGTAAAGGCGGCCGGTGTGTAAGGCTGACAACCTTACCACAATCTTGTGCCGTTGTCATGTGATCTGGGAACCTTAACTTCCTGGAACCCTCTGGGCCACTCAAGGCCTGTAACGGGACTCCTCTACCTTCATTCCACGTAACTGGTACACAATAATTCTGTGTTTGAAGAAATAACAATAGTAACAATAATGACCTGGAAAATTTTATCCTTACTCCCCACGAGGTTATACCAATGGCGAAAGGGGGGGGGGGGGTTCTCTGTTACTGACGATCCAGACTTGGGATAGCAGTGAAACTCAGCTGCCAACAGAAAGCCAAATTCTGAACTTTAAATATTGTGTTGAAATGAACGCTCCCAATCAGGAATTTCTTCACAAGAATAACACTTGGGTTCTAAGACACTTTGTAAAAGGCCAAAGCTTTAACATTAGTATAATTCCAGTCTCTTTTTTATTTTTTTGGCAGTGCTTCGGAAGAGTGTTAGGAACAACCAAGCAATTAAGAACCTCGTTTCTTTCCACAGCAGAACTACGATACCTGAATAGACGTGATCTGCTGTGTATATTATAACTAACAAGTACCTTTGTAGACGGTATACGTAGTCTAATCACTGCCAATAATAACGAAAACGAAGAAGGAGGGGGCGTTACTGATGAAATATAAAGCATATATATTGCATTCCACCCTCTGAAATTGTGGTATATTTTATTTTAAGACTGCTTCCTGTGTGCCACAAAGAAAATGAAGTGTATGGTTGAGTAAAAAAGGTGTTTTCTAGCGTGTGCGTCCGTCTGGTTGTTATCTTCTCTAAAAAATTTCGAATAATTGAAAGAGTATAAAAAATAGCAGTTTTGCACTTTACGATATTTAAGTTCCGCTTGTTTATAACGTAAGGAAAACGCCTGACATTTATATTTATAAAGACCACCTGTCAGCAATTGAACTACTTACAATCTATATTCTCTGTAGCTACCTTACATCACTGCTTTTCGAGGTTAAACAATATTTGCTGGACCTATGACTTTTGTAGTTTTCTCTTACTGTTTTTTGTCTGACAAAGGTAAGTTAACAACAAAGTAGACTTGCATATTTTCAGTTTACGACTACAGTTAATAGACTTATGTGTTAAACCAAACAAAATACGATATGGTAAAACAGTCAATAAACAGGCTTACATAATTTCTTAAGTAGCACGTTTTGTGTGTAAACTTATAAATACAGCGAAGATGCAAAACTGATCTGTATGTTATAAATTAACTGTGTTCCGGTCAACTTACGTTTCATGTTTACATACATACACACACACACATACATACATACATACACAACACACATACATACATACATGCGTGCGTGCATGCATACATGCAAGCATACATACATACATACATACATACACACATACATAAATACATACATATACATACATACATACATACATACTCGAGACATAGCGACATAGAATGGGACTGCGACGTGGAAATTCAAAACTGGCCGCACCCGGCAGAAGTTGGGACAATTCACGAAGTGGTAGGG
>Ga0123352_10016587_pt1 | contig 11740 bp, 9 predicted proteins | sample TergutLab28metaG_FD_89700 | JGI IMG/M metagenome (GOLD analysis project Ga0123352, IMG submission 89700) | Labiotermes labralis P1 segment gut microbial communities from Petit-Saut dam, French Guiana - Lab288 P1 | ecosystem: Host-associated > Arthropoda: Insects > Digestive system > Gut ...
TGTAACAGACACCTAAACTCTAACAGGGGAATATGTTTACGCTAACGATTTTGAAGTCAGGCTGTGGGCCTTAATTGATCATACCAAAGACTAGGGCCTAGGTTGCCCTGGACTAAGTATGGGAGGGATACACTTTGGTTGGTTGGCTGTCTGGGTTCTGATCCCAGACTGGCTCTGTCGCAAACTGGAGGAATGCGACGTTTGTCAGGCGCTTAGGTGAAGCCGCCGCGCCTGGGGGAGGGGAGTGCGGGCAGTGCCTCGACTTTGCACCATATACCCTGGCATTTGCCTTACAACTGAGGAAAAATCACGGAAAAACCTCACTCAGGGTAGGTGTGTGCTCAGCTTTACACCTCGGCCCTTTTAACCCTCCGCATTAGATAGAAGGCCGGGCAATTTCCGGTTTAATACTGGACACGGCGCAAATAGAAAAACTGCAGTAGTCCCACCCACAGCCAATCACTACAGTCACTAAGCTGGTTACTGCAGGAAAACATCAATGTTGTTTGCTGATATACCCCTTCAAGCGGACTTTGCTGTCAGACAGGCAATAGAGTTCCCTGCTTCTTGTTCTATTGCTCCAAGCATTCAGCATTTTGCAGGCATAACGGAACGATTTATTATGAATGGCTGTGTTGGTGGTAACCGGTTGCTTTTACAAAACTCCTTGCCTCCTCCTTCCTCTCTTAACTGGCTAATTAGCTGCATTATAAGTGACAGGGTCTGACCGTCAACACACTGCGTCTTACGGAACTTGTTGCGTCACGGATTTTCCACTTCACACCGAAATGCAATAATCTCACTTGAGAACTCCGGATTTCGTAAGACATATGGCAAACAAGAGGTTAAGTGTGGTTAGCATTTCTGCTTTGTAATATTCCGGTTTCTGTTTCAAATTTTCGTCGGAAATCCTGCGCTCTGATGGGAGGGGTTTCGTATTTCCCGTCATTCTGACCAGCAAATGTTGAAATAAAATCTTAAAGGGTGGTCACATCCTCACTTCCCAGTTCTCACAATTACACTACGTTTACAGTTATTTAAAGGAACACTTGAAACAGGCCAGTAATTTAAATTTAGTAACATTCCGAGACAAGTATCTCCTGTTTATCTCCACTGAGCAGTCTGCGAAGTGGCACTCTAATCTCCGACCGGCTGGACTTCGAAACCCAAACAGCCCGGAAACAATTCTCACACCATTAGAGCGTATTCATTGCCTCTGTTTATTGTATTTCCTTCCACTATCTACTCATTGTCTACATTATCTCACCAGGAAAGTTAGTAACGTGTGACCGAATCAAGATCCAGTTACAGATTATTCTGGTTCCGATTGTTCGTGGTTTTTCTCAGTATTTCCAGGATCTTTTTCGTGAAGGATTTTTAAATGACCAGCCACACCTTCATGTAAATGGATTCGTGTGTACACACCCTTTCACACACAAGCTTGCGAGTTTATATGTAGAGACTTTGAATCGACAGCGACGTGGAGGCAGAACAGAACTTCGTTATAGTTCGGAAATCTTCGTAAGAAGGGCGGGGAGAAGCCACCGGCCACACGGCCACCTTCAGAAAAGAGTGTGTGCCGGCATGAACAGACTCCACGTCTTTGCATAGTTTCACATTCTGGAATCCCGCCACTTCTAGCATGCTGTGCACAGCTGTAATTAGAGCCAAACAAACACGTTCATTTTCCTGCGGCATTTCCATAACACGGAACTAGTTGTGGCCACTGGTACAGGCCGTGGGGCCAGGTTCCGGGAACTTGTCACAGTCATGATTACTCAGTAAGAAACAGCGAGGGAGTAGGAGGTGATAACAAAGATCGCACACATTGAATACAGCGTGCTGGCGTTTCATCGGTACCAGTCGTCAGTTAAGAGTGTAAACCAGGTACGTAAACTGTGCAGTTTGCTTAAAAATCTTTATCTAACGAACTTGATGACCACGTCTCTACCTCGTTCCATTCTGCGTAATAACCATTGCTTTGCTAGATATTGTTAAGATCATATACTGAAAGTACCAAACTATTCTGACATTATTTATAAATAGTAGGAATACCACAAACAGAAGGTTAACAATTCTTTTTCCTTGGACTGTGTTATACAGAATGTCCCACGAAGGTCTTTCAAACTTGTTCACTGTTTTTTAATTATACCAATAACCGCCACGAAGTTGAACGTCTTGCTGTTCCAAATGACCTGTTACAACTGCTGTAAACAAGCAACATCTTTTCTAACAGCACGTAGTGTTTATCGTAGGATTTCACGAACACTCAGTGTCAGAACTTCAGCATATATGATGCTGTAACTGGCCTGACGTTGAACGTCTTCCACAAGATGTGGCAGCTCGTATTGTAACAAACGCAAGTAGTAATCTGCTGTTAAAATTCCCACATCCAACTTAGCGGTTCAAAAATGCGAGAGAACTAAACACTCATCAGAAACAACTTTGCAAGGTACTCGTACTTGTAACGCAATGGAAAGGACTGTTGGGGGAACGTGCATTGTGGGGGTCGGTTTGATAGAAAGGGCAGTTAACTATTTAACAGTTCAAATTTCGACCAATATTTTAAATTGTAAATGAGCCGACGAAGTTTGCTAGCGTTTCGCGTTCACTCTGTGTACACAACAATTCGATATTCTACATTTACATACTCATATCAACTTTAAAAATGCATATCAACTCCCACAAATTCGTCGTAAGAATAGGCTGCTGAGAAACATTTGCATTTCGCCTAACGATTTTCAGGGAAGATAATAACAGATTGTTCCAAATCCAAACGTGATTTCGAAAACTAAACAAGATCTCTTACAGAAAAACAACAATAAACGTCCCAATATGGGGAAATTGCATGCAATTTTCGCAAAGACAAAATAGAATTTCAATTTCGGTTCAGTCACAAAGTTTTATGCTAGTTAAATTTATGCCTGCCGTATTTTATCAACAGAAGTGTAAAAGTGCTGGATTCTTTTAAGTTGTTCTCTTTGAAAAAAATTTCTTTTGTATTACGGCAAGTACATCATTTGGACTGAGCTCATTTCCGTTGTACGCCGAAGGGAATCTTACGACATCCGTACTAACTCCATGGAACAGTGCCCCATCTTCAAAAGCTAACAGGTTCTCAGCTAGTCCAGAAATTCCCCGAATTTTATAGAACCTAAAAGTTCATTACCTCATTCACAAGCGCCCTCCAACTGTACCTATCCTAAGCCAGATAAATCCAGTCCATGCCCCCAGTTCACTTCCTGAAGATCCATATTAATATGATGTTCCCACTTGTGCCTAGGTCTTCCAAGTGGCCTCTTTCTTTCAGCTTTCGCCACCAAAAGCTCTATGCACTTCTACCCTTCCCATACGTGCCACATAGCACGTCCATCCCAATCGTCTTGATTTCATCGTTGTCTAAATGATTTAAAATCTCTCCTTGCAAAATTATTAATTTTTAATATTCTACCTATATCATTCACACGTCTCTTCGATTTTAATACTACAAATAGGAGTCAATATATATGCTGTAAAAGGAATAATTAAACTTGTGGATTATTTGGCCTAATGTTTGTTTGCTTCTGACGTAACAGCCCCCCTGTGGGCCAGGACCTCCTCATTCACGAGGTTTCTAGATCACACAACCACGCACCACAGTCGGTAGGATTCCTCTGGACAAGTGATCAGCTCATCGCAGAGACCTCTACCTGACAACACACAACACTCACAGCAAACAGATATCCAAGCCCCCGGTGGGATTCGAACCCACAATATCAGCAGGCGAGCGGCCGCAGACCTACGCCTTAGACCGCGCGGCCACTGGGACCGGCTTATTTGTCCTAATACAGATGCTAGATCAGAGAGGACACTACTACTGATTTATCGGTCAGAGCTTCTGAACGGCATCAGTAATCCCTTTCTATTCTATAAACCAGATCCTTTTCAATATCTATATTAATTTTTGTTTCAGGAAATCGTAGACTTCATAGAGCGCTGTCTACTATAGAACACTGGAAGTACAAAATACAAATTACTCGTCGTGGCGCATCATAGGATGCTGACCGGAGGATCACACATTTTCCTTCCGCACTTTACAGGGCTGCTTGTTGCTCTTGCATTAGTGAATAAACTGGATGCTCTGACGCATATTCGCTGCAAAATGGAAACCAAGGAAAGAATAGTCTTTCCAGATCAGCTGGACTATCTCCGAATGTGGTCATCGCGTTGTGCTCGCGAGAAGCTCATATATTGGCCTCCTAATGACAAGTGTTACGCAGAGCGGACGCAAGGACCATGTTCCATCGGACGTGTCTTAGTGTTCGATAGAAAGAAGATTGAACCTCGATGTGAGAATTATTTTTAAACGTAAGAGTTTTGCAAGTTTCAAAGACGCGAAATATATAAAACTAACATTTAAACCATGCATTTTAAACAACATCTTTAACGTGTACTTGAATAACTTCCAATTAACAGCATCTCAAAAGAAGCAAGATTTTAATCCAGTTGTTGCAAGTCTGAACAGAAGCAAATATGAAATAATATAAACCCATCAACTAACAAGATACACAATGCATGTAGCAACGTAAAATTGAGGCGTGGTCGCGAAACTAATGTCACTGTGGACAAGCTAAGAATATTACATATTCTGAGTATGCCTGTAGCCTAAGTCATCCAGCACGCAAAGGGCATGGAGTGTCCGGCTGTAACATATATAGTTAATGCGGTGGCCACCCCGGTCCCCGGATTTAACCCCGTGCGACTTTTCCGTCTGGGGGTTTGTGAAGGACACTGTCTTTGTGCCTCCACTCCCCGCTTATCTCCAGATTTTTGCAACCGCATCACCGCTGCGGTGGCTCTGGTCAACCGTGATATGTTGACACGCGTGTGGAACGAGATGGACTATCGCATAGATGGCTGCCGTATTACCAAAGGTGGACACATTGAGCATCTGTGAGATATGTAAAAAAAACTTGGAGAATTTCTTTCTCTATCGGCGTAAGAACTACCATGATCCGTTGAGTTGTTTATTTGTTGCGAATTTTTAAATTGTTTCACGGACTTATGAATAACCCTGTATTAATGTTTTAATCTAATATAGAATGGCGAATTGTGACGAATGGTACTCATAAAAAATAACAACTCAATACACAAACATTTATTTCATCATTCCATCACGTAACGTGGCCTTCAAATCAGACGGTATGAAAGTTACAAATGTAAACACTCGCTTAAAACAAGTGTTGTAGTCGAGTTCTTTTAAATGTTGTCTAGTAACCATAATATTGTCCGTAGGGGCCGACAGAGGCCACTGAATAAAATAACTTAAAATAATTCTGAAGAAAAAATTAACAATTAATATGACACGTAAATTAATTTCATTAGAAACTCTCAAACGATTCGTAGAATGTGCGTCAAGGTTCAGGCAGGCCTGAGAGGTGCGTGTGTGTGTGTGTGTGTGTGTGTGTGTGAGCGCGCGCTCTCGTCCGTGCATGCGTGCCATCAGCCGCAGGTGTACTGCACTGCTCTGTGCTGAGACGCGGTGGTGCCTAACACGCAACAAGTTGAATGGTCTAATGGGACTTTCGGAAGTCACACATCATCGTCAAATTCAGCTAAAAGGATATAAAAACTTCACAATCATTATAGTTTTATGGGTGATCTTTTAAGTTGACCGCCTTTATTGTCCGTTTGTTACAATTCTACAAATTTTTTTTGGAATTAAGACAGGCAGAAATACTTTTGTGGTCTTAATTGAGGGTGAACATGTTATGTTATGTTATGTTATGTGCATATTAAGAACTGGTTAAATGTTCTTGCATTAAATTGGTTACGATTAGTTTTTATTGTTAATAACCGTCGCAAACTGACATCCAGTGACACTGTATACACATTCTTTACGCTCTTTTGTAAAGTTCCATCTGCCGGTAGTGACGTTATAATAATATGATAATTTAATGAACTGAGTATGCAATCTGTTGTCACTCCCATAACATTTTACAGCACAAAGAAACAACATGCCTGGTACAATGATTAGAATGTCTAGGCATGGCATGTCATGGCTTTAATTAAATAGCGGCAGACGTTTCGAAGGATAATATCTCCTTTGTATTCAGGATCAAGTAGGCCTAATCCAAGCAGAGTGGGATCAAGCAGTGCAAGAAAATTCTTGCACCGTTTGATCCTGAAGAGGAAGGAAACATATTTTGAAACGTTGCTACTAACTCTTCTTGCACTACTGAACCCTGAAGAAGAAGGCATAATGATGATAAGAAACTTCAGTAACTAGTAACCAGTTTACATGGCGTCACAGCTCAGCAGAAGTGAGTAACATTGTGAGAATTTCAAACCCAACAGATCGTGTATATTTTAACGCGACCCTAGAGGAAATGTTTAGTCGCACAACCTCACTTTTGTGAGTAAAAATCCAACAGAACGACACAAAGAACCCAAAAACATTAAATTCGCATTTACAGACAAAAATCTTCTGATATAGTGTCCAAGTCCCTACGAGAGGATATGCCAATTAGTTAACCCTATTTATCTCTAATTCATTTCACCTATACTAAAACCAAATCGACTTCGGCCAACGGTCTCATTCGGTATATGCTGGCATACGGACCACATATGCGAGAAACCATGGCTTTCTGATGGTATCGAGAATTAAATCGATACAGTAGGAGTGCCGGCCATCTTTCGGTTTGTTCGTGAATTATTTTGTTCCGATGGCGCAGATGTGCTTATATGGAGTGAGATCTGACGGGAACTTTCGTAACTATGTGCTGTAATACGAGCACGTAGTCTTCATTTCAGTGCGAGGTAAGGAAGACTGTCTTCAAACAAAACTTCCAGTCGATTTTATCACGAGTTGCCTGAGGTACTCTGATGACACTCTCCTCCACTAGCAAATTCCCCACTCTTCGTCTCGCAACTCCTTCCAGCCTTGTAAAACAACTCTCTTCAGAAATCAGATAATGGATTCATATTGACACATCTCCACTTTCCCTTTTAAAGTTAACTTTTAAGAGCGGATAAGATCACTACGGTTGCTTTCAAATGTAACATCTTGCATGCTCACTTACAAAACACAAACATCTGTAACTTCAAAGAAGTAGGCTGAGGAAATACTTCTCAATTTCGTATAAGCAATGTACGGTCGTGATTACAGGGAAGCTTACGGGACATCAGGGATCTAACGTCGCGCGTCTTCTATCAAACGATCGGCACCGTCGTCGTCAAAATTAAGTAGTAAAGAAATTATAACCAATGGCTTGTCCTGTCGCCATTAACCGTTCAAACCCCTGTTTCTCCGTTACACACCACCACGTTTAACAATAAAAAAATCCTGCTTTCTTCCTGCAGAGCGCACTTATGTTTGTCATCTGGTCTTCAGAACAAACGGTCAAAATTTCCTTACGCGTTATTAATTTGCTGGTGTTTATAACCGAGATAGAGAGTGTTTACTGGGCGGTAGGGAGCACATCTTTATATAATTCTCAGATTATTCTTAATCCTCGGAGAGTTAAAAATATTCTTTTTTGTCCTTCTGTAGTTCGTCTTGCAAGAAGTACTTTATCTGAGCGATCATGACCTAAAGAACTATTCATATACAGACTCCTCAAACGCCTTTTCCCCGTTCCCACTCGATATTCTCGATTTAATTTCGTGATTATTTAGTGAAGGACCATCACTAAATCTCACAAACAACAGTAAGAGGCACACGCCGTCCGAGATCGTCACACTCGAAGTTAAACGTCCTGCTGATACTGACGATTATTTACCGCCGGGAGTACAATTATTACAACGGAATAGTTACAGTTTATTTACTGCTTATACTCTTCAGTGTCTTCAAGTTCAGTAATTTAAATAACGTAAACAATATCTCTGATATTAGCTGAACGACCAAACAGAACTTCTTTACTTCAACAGAGTTCTTCTTTTTCTTCGGTGGCGCTACGGGCCGGGGAGGGCATTGGCCTTCTTTACAATACGCCTCCAGGCCTCTCGATCCCTTGCTCTGTCTCTCCTTTCGTTTATTCCCATCTTTCTCAGGTCCGTGGACACGTCATCCAACCATCTCATTTTTGGTCTTCCTCTTCGTCTTGTTGCATACAGCTTTCCGTACAACATCTTTTTTGGAATTTCGGTGTCTTGCATTCTTTCTATGTGACCAAGCCATCGTATTTTTTGGCATTTAATGAACCTGACAATGTTATCCTCCTTAATTATAGCTTCTAATTCATCGTTTCGTCGAATTCTCCATAATTCGTTTTCTTTCACTGGTCCGTATATTTTCCGCAGTAATTTTCCTTTCAAATACTGCTAATGCTCTTTCCTCTTCCATGGTGAGTGTCCACGATTCTGAACCATAGGTAACCACTGGGTGTACCAACGTGCGGTATATCTGCAACTTGCTGCTTCTTTATATGATGCTGCTGTTAACCAGTTGTCTATTTGCATAGTAGACTTTATTGCCCATCATAATTCTCTCTTTTGTACATTTGTTATTATTGTTAGTGTTACCAATGATATTTTCCAGGCACTGGAAACTCTGAACTACTTCGTATGTTTTATTTCCAATTCGTAAATCCCCAGCGTTTCTCCTATGTTCGTAGGTGGATGTAACCATATATACTTCAGCAGAGTTAATTTGCTATAATTTGTTATGTCCTATAGTTATTTAAACCGGGTAAAATGTAAATCTATAGGCTACATAGGAATTTGTATTATAAAAATACTTAAATATTCAGTATAGATTAATATCCATTACTTATAATTACTTATTTTCATATTTTCAATCCCTTTACCTATATATCATCACTAAACATTTCTATAACAGAAATATAAATATCGCTAGAATAGCGTCTCGATGAGATGCAGATATCCGCCATATTTAGTGCTGGACACTACATATTCTGTACAGTAAATAAGAACCTACTGTTTATGACTACACTCGAACTATCGAAAAACATTTCTAAGCGAGGCGTATTTGAACCGATATAAAAGAAATTCAGTAGGTTCCAATGCATATTATCGCAGATGCCAAGTGCGGAATTTGTTCGGAAAGGTCAAATAGTTCGAAGAAAAAACGTGGGGGTGGACAGTATTGATAACGTTGCTGGAATTCGAGATATTCTCAGCTCACCCCATCTGTTGTTAAACGACACTTTTAGAGCACTCCTGGTAACAAACCTACCCCGTTTCACAACACAAGGCGGACATACACAGAGGGTTAAGCCAATATGTTATGCTTGTAAGCTAGGGGATTGTAACTGATACCTCGTATACCGCTGGCGATCACACGGGGTGATTCATAGGGAAATGCGTACATTCCATTTCAACACAACATTCGAAACGTTTTCTTCGGCACTGTTGAGTGACAGATACATTCCGAATTGCAGGATATAAATTACTATGAAAGCAAGAGTTAAAACGTATCTCGCAGTTGTAAATTTCCACAAGGCCTTTAACCTTGCTTCATTACGAATAAAAATATCGCTATACCACAACACAGTTACAAATTTTATGCCAAAGTTTCTCATATAGCACGATGTCTATGTGTAGACCGTAGTCTCTCTACGGATTACTTAGGTTCTTTATTCTTTCAACATTCTTGAACATTTTGTACACTCGCAAACTGTTGAATTGATTTAAATATACAACATTTCAAACAAGTACTTGAATGTAGCACAATCTCTTATATTCGCAAACGTCAACTGTGTTCATCAGTTCCAGAATTTCCTTCGTAAAATCAGTGTTACTTTTTTTCCGTTAACGTGATGAAAAGAAATGCGCCTGATATTGTCAAAATTACACAAGTATACAAATTCTGAAATTCCGAACATTCTATACACTTTATAAGATCTGGATGCAATATGGCAACAGAAACTTATACAAAGCTTCACTGAATGTGTGTAAATTTCTTGAAATTCGGCGCTGTGAAAGCCATACTTTACTGAAGGACGTTTATTGTCCGATTTGCTTAAATATTTTTATAAATATGACATAATGCCGTCGGACACTTGAGATTTTTGTAAAATCGGTTCAAAGAAAGCCGTACGTTTTACAGGTGACTAAAACCAGCAGTGTCGAGTTACACCACCTTCTTATAAAGAGTCACTTAACTTACCGCGATCACGTTTGTTAAAACGAATTGCTCTACAAGCAATAAATATTAGGCGTTTTGTGTAATTTAAGAAAACTGGCACGGAAACCTTCAACATTTTACGCGAACAGTAAGGAAAACATGACAAATTTCTGAAAAATACTCCCACACAATGACGTCAGGCGAGGTTGCTAGGCCTGGAAGGTTCGCACACACATGTTTGTGGCTTCAAATGGAAATTAATCTAAAAGGAGTAACACATAGATACAATAATTTCATCACCAAAATATATTTTTAAAATATCGTTTTATATTTAATAGCCAGAACAAGAATAACAACGAGAGAGACGAGGGAGGGTTGGGGGGGGGGTTTCTCTGGATAGCTCTCTGCGCGTCTACTACTTAAATTATCGCATTAGATCGTAACAATCCTTTATCTCCCATTTGGTGGAAACATGCAAAGTCAACACAATTGCCATGCAATTCACTAACAACAGAAGTATTTTATTTGGGATATTATGAATAATATGCCCTCGCTGCGGTATGTGGTATGGGAACATACTGAAAAAAAAAATCTCTGAAGGTACGGTGAAGAGATCGGGTACAGTCAAAATATCCTCGTGTGCATTTGAATCACGTAACGAAATCAGATTGAAATCTGTGCGATACCTTTAGTTCGAAGCATGGAACTGAAAACAAATCCCAACAGAAGATGGTGACGGAGAAGAATACACAAGGCTAAAGGAGAGGGATGTGGAGAATAAGGGGAAGAGATACCTGATTTACATGCACTACAAATCCCATACTCCAAAGGAAGCAAGGTAAAAGATATATGTATGTGTGTGTGTATATATATATATATATATATACATACATACAGTTGCAAATTCAATAGGTTCAGCTTTCTAGCTGCTTAATCCACATATGCGACTTTCGTTATATGACGTCGCGTCTGTACTGCTCTAGGGCAGCAGCCCTCTTTTACAATTACGTCAGCAGTCATAATTTTAACTCCTTATAAAAGCACTATCAAAAGATTCAGTGTAATACAAACGTAAAAGAACACATCCCGTTGTGTTAGAAACTTAATAAAAGGAAAATGACAAATCCTCAGTCAAACACAAGTTATATATTTCCGTGGCAACGTGTTTCGGATTGAATCAATCGCACTGGTTCATTCCGAACATGATGGAAGGGAAAAAAAATTACATAATTGTTGTTGGCTGAAGATTTATATTTTACCTTTTATTGTAAATTAATATAAAAATATGCAGTCTTAGATACTGTAAATAGATTAAACACTTTATTGTCCAACTAATGTACAAATATATAATTCATAGATACAATTAAAATTATAAAATATTTAAAATTTCTTAAACATGTTTCGGATCACAGTTGATCCATCAACAGGGAGCCTTGTACAGTACTTGGCTAAAATTACAAAAATGATTCTATCGTGTCTGTTGACATGGACAAGTTCGGTGTTATGTCAGCATATTCTGACCCGTTGTGTGTGTGTGTTTAGTTCACTGTATAGGAAGGCACTGTATTACGGAATGTTACGTAGTGCCTTTCTATACAGTCAACTACACAAACACACACACACACACACACACACACGCACGCACGCAAAACGGGACAAAATATGCTGCCATAA
>Ga0123352_10016588_pt1 | contig 11740 bp, 10 predicted proteins | sample TergutLab28metaG_FD_89700 | JGI IMG/M metagenome (GOLD analysis project Ga0123352, IMG submission 89700) | Labiotermes labralis P1 segment gut microbial communities from Petit-Saut dam, French Guiana - Lab288 P1 | ecosystem: Host-associated > Arthropoda: Insects > Digestive system > Gut ...
ACAACATTTTCGTAAGTTTAGCAGCAGTTTAAAAAAACCTCCCCATATTAGGCAACTTACCCCTAAGTAAGTAAGTATGTAAGTAAGTAGGTAAGTAAGTAGGTAGGTAGGTAAGTACATAGGTAAGTAGTAAGTAAGTAAGTAGGTAGGCACATAAGTAAGTAAGTAAGTAGTAAGTAGGTAAGTAAGTAAGTAGTTAAGTAAGTAAGTAAGTAAGTAAGTAAGGAAGCAAGTAAATAAGTGAGTGAGTGAGTAAGTAAGTGAGTGAGTAAGTAAGTAATTAAGTAAGTAGGTAAGTAAATAAGTAAAAGTAGGTAAGTAAGTATTCAATGGATTTGAGTGATCAACAATGGCTAATTTACCCTGGGAGAAACAGCTCCTGGTACCCATTTAATAGGAGGTTTTGTCAAATCCAGAGCTGGCCTGCATGCTTTCAAGGGGGGGAGAAAAAAAATTGCATTGTCATGAATTGAACCACAATTCCTTGGTACTACAGCCTGTATCGTAGTCAGTATACCAACTATGCTATCCCAGCTCAATATAATCTACACTAGTGAAAATTATGCACAGAAATGCCTCACAGAGTTCTCAGCAACGAAATCCTCACAGCTAAGTCCTTCTTGACAAGCCAATTATTGCTCAGCTAGTTCAGTAATTTCCTGCATCTCTTTTGGCAAGAGCCTACAACTGGGTGCATAATCATATGGAATTGAAATGTTCATCACCATGTTCACAAAGGCTTCCAATGGGAACCTATACTCAGCCAAATTAATCCAGTCTATACCCACTCCCACAATTTCTTTAAGATCCACTTTAATATTACCCTCCCACACAACACCTAGACCTTCCAAGTTGTCTGTTCCATTCAGGTTTTCTAATCCAGCCTCTGTATGCATTTTTCGTCTCTCCTGTATGCTACATGCCCAGCATCTCTTCAATTTCATCATCCTAATAATATCTGGTGAAGAGTATAAATCGGGAAGCTTCTTATAATGCAACTTCTTCCACCTTTCTGTTAGCTTCTCCCTGTTTGGTCAAAATATTCAACCCACCAGTCTGTTCTCAATCACACTCAATTTCTTTAAGATTTGTGGTTGTCAGAGTGGTGAAAATTCATTGTTGTCTTCCAGGTTATGACTCCATGCTGCAGTCCAGTAGATGGGTACTAAAGTTTTGGAGGTTAAAGCCCTAAATATGGCCGCAAATGTTCCTCCAAAATGCTGGTACCCACCTACTAACTTACAACACATCATCACAATGTAGACAACTACAACAAGAGACATACCAAGTTTCATATAATTTATGAGAGTATGCTATCACAGCCATGAATTATAGACTGAAGAATTTGATAGACAGCAAATGTTGTTCTTCCACAACTTATTCCATTGGTTTTTATTATTTTGGGAAGTGTGTCTCTCTCACCATTCTTTGTACTAAACTGAACACAATATTAAGTTGAAACAATGTGAGAAGCCCAAGCACAGAGCCACCTGCTGCCACAGACATTGCCAGCGCTGACCTGCTCAAGCGGTGCCTGTTCACTACTTGCTACAAGAAGGTGATGCTGTTGTTGCTGCTGCTTCTGTATCTCCCACAGCTGCCCAAGCTTATCCATCAACATCGCATTCTCCTCTCTTAAACAGACCCTCTCATGCCTGCAAGCAATATTGACTCCATACAATCTATACTACTGCTTTTGCCAATAAAAGATGTCAAATTCCACATCCAGTGGTGTCTGTAACCAAAAAGGGATCTATGGAATGTGAATAAACTTGTGAATAAACTGAACTAGGACAGACATGACAGCATGTGTCAGTTTATCATGCTGAGAGACACTAGTTAAAAGGTTATGGTGCTCTGATATGCTAAACTTGAACCTCAATGTTCTAAGTGTTCCTGTGATTTGGAAAAACAGGTCTCTTACATAATTAACCCTCTTCAACACCAGACAGTGAAAATCGTACAAGTACTGAAGACAAACTGATAGAAACTGTTTTTAACTCTAAACACACTACAATGCATGTAAATGAGCCATTTGCCACATTATTTAAATACTAGGTTATCACACATAAAATCATGAATCAAATAAAACAATTATTATTTATATTAAACTGTTAAGAGAGCAACAGAAAGCCACAGCTCTGATAGTATACGCTTTAGTACAGAGACAAATTTATCTGCCTACCACACGTACAGTAATAAGTTATGTTTACTGGCATGCATATTTGTTCTTTCCACTAATCTCACTTTGCCACATTTTGTCTTATTCAGTAAATGCAGCTGCACATAAACCCTATTTCTTTGACAACTTCATTTCATTTCTCAGGTCTGATAAACAATATGGTTTATTATAATGGAAATTCAGATACACCATGGTGCAAGTAAAATGCGCCCTCTCTAAATAACGAAATATTTACTTTAGATTGAAGTTTGGGGGAATGGTAATGTTCTGCATTTGTGTCCACGATGTGCCTGGGTGCCACCTATTTTAATTGGAGATTTGCATGCTTTCCTCAACTCTCCACAAAATTGCCAGGAGAGTACATGTTGTAAGCAGCAACCCCAGAATCATTATCATCAGCCAATGACATCACCCAGTTTGATTATCATCCTCTGATCCTCTATTTCCTCCCATACCAGATCCTCTCTTATTTATCAACACTTTCTTCTTACTCTTGTCTCTATATTGGTCTATCCTTGTCTCTGATTTCCCACACAGTAATTTATTCACAATACATATTCATTTTTTAAACTCTCAAATGAATTCTACTACCATCAATAAAATTTTAACACTCTTACTATATTACAAATTCTTCTCCAGAAAATTTACCTTCAGTCAGGAAAGAATTTTTAAACAACCAGATACTGAAGACTCACAGCAAATGGTCATAACACACGACAATAATTCACTGACCTTACGAGTTTTGGGACACACTTTAATAGAAACATCTACTTTAACTTGTTCTGGGTTGCTCTGAGATGTTTTCTTGACTGCTCTGCATTGCTCAGCCCCTAGCATGAGATAAGGAACCACTCAGTACTTCAGCTGCTGTTAACTGAAGCAACTGAACAAATCACAGAGCACAATTATGTCCAGGTTCTTCAGTCTGGAAGTAAGACATGCAAACAGGTATGTTTGCTGCTAGCAGTAAACCTAACGTTCGAGGTCAAAGAATAGGAGAACTCCAGCATGATCACACATTGTGACATAGTAACATGCAGCAAGATCACTGTGCCATAGTTTGTACCCTCCAGCATAAACATTTTGTGCCATAGTTAGTACCCTCCAGCATGATCACACATTGTGCTATAGTATCTCATAGCGTGATCACTGTGCCATAGTACCCAGCAGTATGATCACACATTGTGCCATAGTTATTACCCTGCAGCACAATCACTTATTGTAACAATTAGGTGCAAGCCAAGTAAGACATTGCTTAGTGTAACACATTGTGACAGGCCTCTAAATACACTTGAAATAACCAGAAAATTTATATATGATGATGGTTTTCCCACAGAAAACAATACATTCTTTAGTTATAAAATACAGGTCAGAAGGCACTGGACTATCCAAGCAATAATGGGAAAATTACCTTCAGTAGTTGATAAGGTTTATTCTAATAAGTAATGTCACCATGAAAGTCTAGATACTTCACTAATTCACAGTACAAAGTGAATAAGCTTCAGCAGTCTCACACACTACTGTCTTATGTTGTCACACAACCTGATGTCTTAAATTTCAGATCTTGGCTTGTCAAGTCTTACACACTGTTAAAATTGTAAAAACGTAAAGTTGTCCCTGTCCACGCCATGAAGGCATATACGGGGAGTAAAGGTAGAGCTCCACTCATTCTGAACCTTGCTACTAGATGGAAGTGAGTGATCAACTTCATACCCTAGCTGTTTTTCCCATAATAAAGAACTTTGGTACCCACTGAATAAAAGGGTGGGTTGGCCCGAGAGCAAGTCTGATTGGTTTCAGTGGACAGAAAATCTCTTTCTCCAGCTCGCATTCAAATCCAGGACCATCCAGCCCATAGCTAGTTATTATACCAAATATGGTATCCTGGCTCCCTCATTAATTAGTAATCATTTATAAATAATGAAAATCAAAGAATCAAATGACATAGTAAGTAATGTATCAAAGAGTAAGTTAAAGCATAAAGTACAATCAAGCTTGCCTATTTTAAATATATAGTGTTACATATGGCAGAAGGAATGTGTTGCTAACAGCTCAATAGAACACTTCTGTTCACTCGAAGGGGAGAGGATGTCCCTGCTCTAATACCAAATATGACTCTGGGTACTGAACCACTGTAATCACTTATTAATCTTATAAAAACAAGACAAGATGTACTTCATTAACATAGACTTTAATGACCTAGCTGCCAACAATGTTATGCTTTCCTATCAGTGTCACATGGTGAACACAACATTCCAAACATCAATGGAATTAAGATGTATTAACAATGATGGAAACTCAGTTTGGCAGAAATTTTAATACAGCATGAATGGCTTCAGAACTGGACTTCAAGGAACTATGATGCAGTTTTGCTACCCTCAGAGCTAGGATGGTGCAAAACAGATTTTACATATTTTGTGACAATCATGAATGGGTCCTGGGCTGCCAACCCATTTGTCCTACCCTAGGAACAGCTCTGCTATTTGCAGACAATGACTCTCTGGGTGGACTTGAGGTTCAGCATGTGATCCAAACCATGAAAGAGGTCTGGTGCACTTCCTGACTTGGGCAGCGACAGGGTAGGCAAGCAGAAAAATCCATGATACATTTGACAAGCCTCGAACCAGAGATCTTTTGCACAGAAGGTGAACATCTGCCCCTCTTCTAGAGTTGTCACATTTTTAAGAAACAGGGCAATTTTTGTACAGAATGCAGAACAAGGCTTGGATGTAACAGGGAGAATAATTATCACTTTTTTCCTTTTCCCCTCACTGCACATTCAACTATTTATAAAACCAACTTCTCAAAACACAAATACAGTTAATTATTCCAATTTAGTATAATGTATCATGATTTTCTCAAAGTTTAGCTACTAGGTAATTACGGGATGGAAACCAAATTTAAAACCAGAGATGCTGTACACTTCTGTCTACCCTCAGCCTGTTGTAGGAAAAGGTTTAATATCAACAGGAAAACAAAAAGCCTGGTATGATAAGCACATGTCAAACAAAGGTCAGATGAGACAGATAACAGCAAGAACTCCACAGTCCAACTGACAGACGAAACATCCTACACTCTGAACATTTCAAATGAAGAGACATGAGTGTGGTTTATTCTCTTCTCTTCATTGATTCTGTAGGAAAACAAATGCTCTTTCCCCTTCTCAGTCTATTTCTAAATGTGACTAAAATTTTAGTGTCCTAAATTTGAAAAAAAGTTAAATATCATTACCATTAAGACAGCCAAATAAGTATGAAGCAGTGGGTTCCATACTCAGCTTCTGAACATATGATTGGAATGAACATTGTAAAGAAATAAAAACAGCATCTAAGATTTGTGTTAGAATTTTTGCATGAAAGTACCATGTCAAGTTAAGCTGGTGTGCCAATGTTTTGGAAGTCTCCATTTTCAGGGTGAAATTATGAACAATGCAGCTAGTCTACCATTAGGAAGTTAATAAATTTCTGTGTTTTATGGGACAACTTTGACAGTTTCACGGTCCAGCATTACAATTAAGAGTATGTTCAATTGTAGGCACTCAGTGGAGGACAAGTGACTGCTAATTTTCTTGAAATTTAGTCATTCCAGCCTACCACAACATGGTAACACCAAATAAAAACTGAGAGAGAGAAAGAGGAAACAGAAAGCATGATGGAAAGAAAATTAACATGTCTCAACAAATCTTTGTGAAAGCCTTTAAACTGCAGCATTAGCCCACAGAAATGCAATTAGTTTACTGTTTCAACAGAGAGAACGACACCACCATTCTGAGTTCAGAAGCTGAGGAGTGCCCACCATTGCAGAACATACAGGGGGTTCTTACTTGTGTCTGGTGGAGGATTCCTCCAGCTTCTCTGTGAGTGAGTGACATTCGTCTTTCAGTTTTTCCATCACTTGGTTCTGGGACTGAATCATGCCTTCAAGTTCAGCAACAGTTTGAGCTGAAATGGGACCGCAATCACTGTTACAAAATTATTTAAATTTGCATTGGTCTCGTTCTGTAGCTGTTGCACAGCATTACATATGTCAATGCAGTGACTGTGATCAGTCTGTGTCTGGCACAGCAGCAAGTTACACTTTGGTAAAAAAGTTTGTTTGGCTTTTGTGCCAAAAAAAATGAGGCAATGAACATATAATGTAACACTGAGACATGTTCATGTAGCCGTTGTTTCCATGGGAAAGCATTAAGTATTACATATTCTGAGTGTGTGTCTTAGTTATCCAGCATGTAATGTGCATGCAATGCATATTGTCATCGATGGCAGGTCTGGCCCTACCATAATTTTCCACATTATCTCATAAATGGCACGATTTTTGGGAAAAATGATTCAAATGTGTGTTTTGAGTTTCTCTACAACTTTTGTCTGAAACATTTCTCATTCTAAGAAGAATTCAGTGAGATATTACAAATGTGCACAGGTCTTCATGTATAGTAACTGTTATTCTTGTCAGATTTTAATGAAACTTGAGTTTCTCAACAGGTTATTGAAAAATATTCAAAAGACAAATTTTATTACAATGTGTCTAGTGGAAGCTGAATCATTCCACGCAGATGGATGGATGGATGGACAGATGATCCAACAAGACGAAGCTAATAATGGCTGTTTGCAATTTTGCGAACACGCCTAAATTGTGATAGAAACTTACTTTTGATGAGGAAATGAAAGTGGTGTAGTGCTGAAGTAGGCATTATATAACAACAAATAAAAATTTGGTAAAGAACAAAATGGATTTTGACATGGGTGGCCAGGTAATGGGAATTTCTCTCTCCAAGAAAGCAAAGAGTATGTAATGTTGAGCAACTAATGGGGTTTTTGAAACTCAGAGAAAGCTTTAGACAAAGTTAAACCTAACTGGTCCAGTGTCAAGCTCAAATCAACATATTATTTTACAAGGTTTTATACTATTTTCTCTAAGCTTCTGCCATCTAATGGCTGCTTTTGAACTCTGAAGATTAGCAATTTTCTGAAAAATTAATCTGGACCATACTATTGAAATTCACAGATGACACATGCAACCAAACCCCTGTCCATGTACGAACATGCTGGACCACAACAAAACACTTCTGCTCCACCTGACTGACAATGGCTGCCTAAATCATAACAGATACTGTCACAGTAGTAATTAGACAAAAAACATTTTTGGTGCGTACAGGATTATATAAGTTATAAGATAAGACCATAGTAAAATTCAGAATTGCCTAGACACACATAAATATTAATGTCAAGGTCTGTTGGTAACAAAAATGTTACATACAGTTTGCCATTAATGTTAAACATGGATTCCTAAGAACAGAAATAACAACAATATTTGTGTCATGCCTCCAAGTTTGGCAACAGTTTCGAATGAAATGGGATAACTTGTTCAGTTGTAGGAAAAAATGACCAAGTTCAACAACAGTTCAATTATTTGTGTCCACCATGTCAAAGTTTCAATTTCTAATGTTCCTTTATCAGTTTTTTTAATAGCAATGTGTTAGATACTGATATCATGTGGCAGTGAAAGAGAAAAGCAGGCTAAGAGCAAAGGCTTAATTGGCTGGGATATGAACAGAAGTAGTTATCACACTTTTTAAGGCACTACTCTGGCATACTCTAAGCAGACTTAAGAAAACCACAACAAATCTGTCAGGATAATCAGTTATCTGATTTTAAGTATGAACTTGTGCTTAGAAAGTACATCAATTACTGCAGTGTATCATGCATTGAAAATAACTTCATCTACATAACACTGCTACATTTTACAAAACAAAACAAATTTTGAAATACACTATGAAGTAATACCAATATATTAACCAACTTTTGTGCACTACACTGTGTATACTAAATCACACACTAGTTTCAACTCCGATGTGTTTTGGCATCTAAATATGCCATCTTCAGGGATTTCAGTCTAACGGTAATTTATTTTCAAAACATCTAAATAGCAATTTTATAAGCAACACTGAATGACTATAAGCAATTATTAAACATTCGTTATAAGACTATAGTTTAAAAACATACATGTGAAACTTTAAAAACACTGTTTCCACCACAGAAAATGAGAATACAATGAATAAAGATGTTTGAAAACTCTGAAGAATAAGGCCGAGGGCCTTGACTGATCTTGCCAAAGACTAAGACCCAGATTGCCCTGGACTAAGTATGGGAGTGATGAACTTTGGTTGGTTGGCTGTCTGGTTTCCGAGCCCAGACTGGCTCTGTCGCATACTGGTGTCATGCGATGTTTATTAGGCGCTTAGGTGAAGCCGCTGTGCCTGGTGGATGGAAGTACAGGCCGTGCCCCGACTTTGCATCAAATACCCTGGCATTTGCCTTACAACTGATGAAAATCAAGGTAAACCTCAGTCAGGGTAATGGCCCCCAGCAAGCGGTACTACATCTAACAAGCCACGCCTATCAGCTCTGCCAACCAGCCAATGGCAGAGCAGGCTGGACTGCAAGCGACTGGAAGAAAAAGAGCCCATTCTGACCAATGGAGACATTGAATCAGTGAGTCGAGTCGGTCACAGGGTCGAGTCGAGTCGATCATTCTAAAGAGTGGCAATTTTGATTTGACTTGGAGAAAGGATTGTGATACCTGCCTGCCTGCCTGGCTGGGTTGACTGGTGAAATGGGTTATTGACTGAGCTGGTTTCTGCTCTGAGTCCACAGCAGAACTACACCAGAGGACTGACGGGAGGATCTTTCGGAGTGCCCCTGCTGAAGCGTCATGCTGTGGCAGGACGAGTTAGTCTTTATTAAGGCTATTTCTACTCTGCAGCTTTCGCCAGCCCTTCTCAAGGAGCTGAAGCTGGCTATGGCTTGGAGGAAGAAGCAGCAGTCAGCGGTGCCTGCTGGGAGACGCAGAACCACATCTGGAAACGGGGCCAGAGCATCCCAACAGTTCGCGGGCAAGCCAATGAGTTAGCTTGCTTGGGCGAGTCGATGAAGCCTGCCAACAGGCACCCAGCACCTGGGGGTGGGTCCGCGCCTCTGCCCGCGAATTCATAAGTCATGGGCGAACAAGCTGCTGTCGGCAGCCGGCAACCCGGACCATCCAGGGGAGGGGCAACGTACATGGCTGTACTGGTCGGGCCCATCGCCCCTTCTCAGTCAAGTGGGTTGCTCAAGCCCACAGCCATGGATTCGGACCAGTCCGAATCTGGTGTCTCATCCAAAACAACCAACAGGCGCATGTCTAGCGACATGTCTGGGCCTGAGCGACAAGCCAGATGTCACCACTTCAAACGCCCAAGTGGCCAACGCCTGCCTACCAGCAGGAAAGCGTCCTAATAAGACGCCTAATTTTATTTTAGGTTTTAGCGAAGCCCATTCCTTCCTGGCCTGGTTGCAGGCATCCTGCCCGGGCGGTCTGACGGCCCAAATAAAAAGCGAGAAGTTGATGGTCGTACCATCAACCGCTGACGGGATCCGAGCCTCGGTCAGCGCACTGCGGTCCGTTAACGGGAAGGACGGTGTGAGTTTCCACACCTTTACTCTCCCGGAGGAGCGCTGTGTGCGGCTCCTGGTAAAGAATCTGGGTAGAGGTATGCCTGAGAGCGTTGTCCGAGAGGAGCTCGAATCCCTGAACATTCTAGTCCAGGGGGTCACGCAGCTGCGATCCGGACGTCGCGACCAGCACCCTGCCAAGGACCGTCCTCCCACCCCCAACTTCATTGTATCAGTGGCGCGAGGGCCTGAAGTGTCAAAAGTGCGACCGCTCACCGAACTCTGCGGCTTGCGAGTGACGATGGAGTCGTACGTGGCTCCTAAAGGCCCGCTGCAATGCAAGCGCTGCCAAGGCTTCGGCCACACGCGGCGTAACTGCGAATAAGCAACCCGGTGCGTCGCATGTGGGGGCCCCCACCTCTCAGGTGGATGCTCTACCCCGCGGGAGCAGCCTCAGTGCTGTGGCTGCGGGGGAAACCACACAGCTAGTGACTGTGTGAAGTGGAAGGAAGCAAAGGCGGCTCTTGCAAAGCAAGCGTCCGAACGCAGCCGAAAGAGTGTGTCGCCACAGGCCAACCTGCTGCTCCGAAAGCTCAGCGGGCCAGTCCCTCTGCCGAGCAGATGGACCTGGGCGAGGGGTGGAATCACGTCGTTCGAGGGGGTTGTGTCAAGGTTACCACGACTCCACCCACCAACCGATGACGGAGGCGCCAGATCAGCCTATAGTGACCGCCACCAGGGAGACGGCAAGGCCTAAAACACCTGAGCCCAAATTCACAGCAGCCCTATGCGGGCTTCTGGGAAGTCTAAGAAGAAAGCAGCCGCGAGTGTCAAAACTGTGGCCGCCACATCCACAACACCCAGCCCGGTTGTCCCCACCCAAAGTTCCACCTCGCCAAATCTCTGATCTCCTCGATCACCTTCACTTCTATGCATGTGTGGAGCTGTCTCGGCTCCTCATGTCCATCTCCTCCCTCCCCACAGGGGCAGCTCGCCCTCGCGCTGTTCTGAAGACCGCCATTCTTCTTGTAGCCGAAAATGGCAGCACGCCCTAGGAGGACAGCGGTGTAACGCCCTGCGGCTCGCCTGCTGGAATGCGGACGGAGTGCGCGGCAGGAAGCTTCAACTGGAGCATTCTCTCTACCAGCACGGTGCCGATATGTCTCTTAAGTGAAACATTCCTTAACCCTGGTCAAGCATTCAGGCTTGCCAATTATATCTGCCACCGCACAGACCGACAACTGCGGGCGGCACAGCCATGTTGGTCCGCCGTGGTATAGTCCAACACTCAGTGCGCGTTACAGGCCTGACCCACTTGGAGGCTACTACCATCCAAGTAACAATGGCCGGCAAACCGGTGTTAATCCTTGCGGCTTACCTTTCGCCTTCCCGCCCACTGATCGGAGCGGAACTGACCGCCTGTTTCGGCGGGGGATTGCAGGTCTTGATGGCTGGAGATCTCAACGCCAAACACGTAGATTGGAATTCGCGGCTGAACACGAGATGGGGAAACTCCCACGTGATTATGCCGACGAGAACTCTTGTCTGATCTTTGGACCGGACAACCAAACACCATCCCATACAACACCCCAGTTACTCCCGATGTCTTGGACATCGTGATAACCAAGATCCTCTCATTTCCGGTGCATCTGACTTCGTGCTCCGCACTACGTCGAACCGCCTCCCGGTTCTCATTGACACTGCGTGTCGCTCATCCTTTTACCACCCACCGGATCGCCCTGAATTCAGGAACAAAGATTGGGCCAACTTCCAAAATCAGTTGGAAGAACTAATGCCGTATGATCCGGAATTGTATGAGATGGCAATCGATACATGCGTTGAGAACCTCTCCGGCGCCGCTCTGAAGGCTCTGGCAGTATCACCCCAAAGCCTAGCCCGCGTGTCGACCCACGGCCTCCGATAGCGGCAGGATGAGATACGCCTGAAAAACCGGCTGCGGAGGCAGGGGCAGATGGCCAGGGAGCCCGCTCTGATAGCCGAGGTCAACCGCCCGCAGAGATCGGTGACACGCCGGCTCAACGTGTGGAGAAACGACCAGTGGAGCGCGACCAATTGGGTGATGAGTTCCTACTCCATCTCCCCCCTGGTCACCCCAGGGGGAATCGCT
>Ga0123352_10016589_pt1 | contig 11740 bp, 10 predicted proteins | sample TergutLab28metaG_FD_89700 | JGI IMG/M metagenome (GOLD analysis project Ga0123352, IMG submission 89700) | Labiotermes labralis P1 segment gut microbial communities from Petit-Saut dam, French Guiana - Lab288 P1 | ecosystem: Host-associated > Arthropoda: Insects > Digestive system > Gut ...
CAACTCTTGACTGCTGAATTGTAAACTAATATGTCTTAATGTGTATATTGATGCTGACCTACTCGGCATTCAGCTGAATTAAACAAATAAACAAATGAATAATTTAATTATAAGAGATGCTATGCTGAGCATTGGAAATGAATTGAAATTAGGTTCAGTATTTTATTATAGTATTTTTCTATGTGACCATGATTTTTCTGACACTATGTATATCATATTATATTATATTATGTTAGATAGTATGTATGACAATGTCTATATCCGCAGGATTGTATCCTATCTTGGATGTATGGACCGCAAATAAATTACAATTACAATTACAATCTATTTTAAAGGTGCCAAATCACAAACTACAACAACAATAAACTCTGAGAGCATAAAATATTATGTCTCCGTGAGTAAGTAGTTTTCAACTAAACAGCCTTCTCTGTAACAGACTGTTAAGTTTTATGTAACTCCATTGAGCATTCTTTCTGGAAAAGCCTAATGTTCCTTATCAAGCAATTACCTACTACTACTACTACTACTATGTTACCACTGAACCCTATTCCAAAACATCTGAATAACGCCCAAACCTCATATGCTTTTCTTTAATAACTGCAACAGTATTAGTCTTCCGTTTACAACCAGATCTCCAAAGAAGTACCTTCCTTTCAGATTATCTGACCAAATTTTGAATGTGAAGTTTACAACAGATCAAGAGTGACTTTGTAGTAAGTTAGAGTCTTTGTAGTTACAGGCTAGGACAATGGGAAATCTATGAAAATTAAGCAAATCCAACAGATGATCAAATATATAATTTAAAGTGTAAAAGTGATGTGATCTCAGAAGGTATAAAACATTATGTTAAAACTGACATCATTACTCAGGTCCTGTGCCATGGCCGGAGTGGGCAGTGGAACATCTCCACTAGTACTTTCTGAAGAGAGCTTAGCAATGTTCGCTGCCATTGTCTCCTTGTCCCTCTGCCTCACAATAGCTTCTACAGCCAGCCACTCTGACATGGTGGTTTCATAACTCTGTTGTGTTGCAAGGTCCAATTCTTGCCTGTCTGCGCGTGAGCTGCCAAACCGATAATGTCCTAGTAGATATGGCCACATCTGGAACATTCATGTTTTATATACTTTATTTACCCACATATAAGATTACAATTATTTCCTAACTCATCATCTACACAATGAGGTCTAACAAAGTTTAGCATGTTCTGTGTGGTGTTTCACAAACTTTTGTTTTCAAGACGCAGATCTAACTGGATAATGTAGTGTACAAATACAAATAACTGTAACAGCAAACTCCAACTGCATTCAAAGTTGCATGGCTCTGCCCAGATGTAGCTTTGCAGTGGGACACAAACATCCTCTATGTCTCAGAAGTCTTCACTGAAATTTGCTAAACATAGTTCCATAAATTAGAAGACTACAGATGTAGTCTAATGTATGTACCAGATAATGCTGATGACTACTCATTTAAAGAATATATTCCATCTCTATGCAGCAGTGCACTATACATATATCAAATTATTCCATAAGTTTCCATGTACAATTAGAAACTAATTAATGACATAAAAGTATTCAAGCTTACAAAAACAGGGTAAATTAATATGTCACTTCTGCTATGCTGTTGATGAATTATCTCAATTGAAAATTCAATTCAAGAGGTATTAATTAATATGCAGGCTTAACAACACAAGTACCAATTATAAAGCCAGCACAGATACAAAAATACAATTTGTACAACATTAAATCAGTACAAGTACACAAAAGTGAAACACTAGACAGACAAAACAAACACAGTGTGGCACAAGTAGGATTATGGCAATATAAGTGAAGAAATGGAACAAAAACCCTACCATTGAAAAACACAGATATGTTGATTAAAAAATGCCACAGAGTAGCACAGAATCTGTTTTAATGAAGTAATGCATTTCCTAACGATATCGATGACTTCGCACACAAGATTAACAGCTGAAACACATATAGCAGGCAGAGAGGTTTTACAAGTGATGGTAAAGAGGAAGGAGTTTCTCAAATTATAAGTAAGAACTAGGATACCAGTAATATCCATAAGAGATGGACATTTTACAATTTACAATTCTTAATCTTTATAATATAATTTAAAAATGTACTGGACAAGCAAGTTATGTTGACTTATGTAATACTCTACGTCTACTCTTAATGGTATTTGCAGTGTTCAGATATGCATAGCTAAATGCAAGTTAGGCATTGATACTGGTGTTTTGTGTGTGAAACGATAGATCATACTTGTACTGTGTCATATTGTACAGTGTCTGTAAATAGACTTTGTAACTACATATTTATATGTACAGTTGTGTGAAACAGGGGTGCACAAATCCTAGGCTCAAGGTTGCCATGGTGACAACATTTGGAATGTGGGTGCCTAGTATTTGTGGGTCCTTACTGCAATGTCACCTTCTGGCTCCTGAAATTTTGAGGTAGCTCCTAATTTTTTAAAATATGCGCACCCATGGTGTGAAGTATATGTATTTACTTCAGTTTATATGTGCAACAACTTTCACACTTATCCTGTGATATGTTCTACTTCCTTTGGCTTAGCCCAAAGAAGGGTCTACAGATGCTAATAAATTTTGTGCTTATTCTCTCTTTATGTTTTTAAACATATTCTTTCAACTGAAGCACAATTATTTGTTTTGTCCATCTCTCCAACCACTGTTTCTGAGATCAGATATGTGGTGTGGCAGAAAAGTATTGAGACTGATTTCCTTTTAACCATGTATTTTACTCTTTTTACAAATCAAGGTTATCCCCTTCGAAACAGTTCCCTTAGGCAGCTACACAGTGACGGAGGCATTGTTTCCATTGTTCGTAGCAGTGCTGGAAGGCTTCTGCTGGAATACCTTTCAGCTCGTCGGTTACGCTCTTCTGGATATTATCCAAAGTACCAAAATGGTGCCCTTTCAAGTGGTTTCTGAGCCAGGGGAATAAAAAGAAGTCACAGGGACTGAGATCGGGCAAATAGGGGGCTGAGGAACCACAGGAATGCTTTTTTCTGCCAAATATTTATTGATGGAGACGGCCGTGTGACAAGGGGCATTGTCGTGGTGCAACATCCATGCGCGTGCAATGCCTGGTCGCACATGTGCCACCCTTTACCTGAGTCTTTCAAGGACTTCCCAACAAAACATTTGATTGACAGTTTGTCCTGGTGGCACAAATTCCTTGTGGATGATACCCTGACTGTCAAAAAAACAAATTAGCATCGATTTGATTTTGGATTTGCTCATTCTCACTTTCTTGGGATGGGGAGAGTTTACAGTGTGCCACTCCCGACTTTGGCGTTTTGTCTCAGGGTCATACTCTAAAATCCATGATTCATCACCTGTGATAACAGAACTGAAAATTCTGGTTCCCTCTCAAAGCGGTCCAGAAAATCAAGACACACATCCCTCCGATTGGCCTTCTGCTCAGTCGTGAGGTTCTTTGGAACCATCTTGGCCCACACTTTTTCATGTCCAAATCCTGTTTTAAAATTTGATGGACAGTAAAAAGGTTCAAATTTAACTCACTACTGATCATTCTCAACATCAATCGACAATCTGACCTCACAAGAGACCTCACTCTTTCCACATTGTCGTCCGTTTTTGAGGTTGAAGGTCTTCCCGCACGAGGTTTGTCTTCCACTTGTTCTCAGCCTTCTAAAAAGGACTTGTGCCATCTGAACACTTGTACCCTGGGTAGGGAATATTCTCCATAAGCCCTTTGTAACTTTTCATAAGTCACAGTAGCGGATTTGCCAAGCTTTACACAAAATTTGATGGCACAACGTTGCTCAGACTTTTGCCGGTCCATTTTCATAACGCACCTCACAAACACAACTTCACTTCAGACGCTCTCAACAATCGCGTAGCAACTGTAGCAAGTTCAAACTTCTACTGAGTCTACAGCAGGGGTTAACCTAACTGCCATGTGAAGAGGGAGGCAGCAGTGTTGTCGGTCCATGCACAGCATTGCCAGTCTCATTACTTTTCTACCACACCACGTACAGTATTAATACCATATGAGATTGTGTAATTGCAAGCAATGCCTCATTCCAGCACTTGGTAAGCCAACTCAGCACCAAAATTAAGATGTGCTCAATCCTTAGCTGCAACACTTGTGAATGAGCTTTTCATTGTTATATTTTAGTTTTATATTTTTTATCAAATTTGCACCTCACTTGGTTTGGAACCCCATAGAGCTGCCTAGTTCACGTATGTGGATGGACAACCTCTAATCCTATGCTATTCTATTCTATTCTATTCTAAGAAAATCTATTCCAAGAAAATATAATTTAAAAAATAGAGACATTTGTACTCATAATATTCAAATTATTCTGTCTGCTTCAAATATTTTTTTTAAACAAGGAAGTTCATAAACTTTAATTTTCAGTGATTACTTAAGCCATTATTAAATGTAACGATGAGAAGATATGAACTCAGCTGAAGGTTTCAACAAATGCACTGTTGATGGTCTTGGCAATTCACCCTTGGCAGCTGAGGTGCACTGGCAATTTAAATCTTGGTCCTTGAAAGAGTAAATAATTCAGGGCCAGTCATTCTCGGCAGACACTCCCTTTGCATGTAATTAGACATGTATACTCAACAAATAAACACTTCCATTTTCATGAAACTTCTTCTGGCTAGCAGTTGTGGCTGTTAGAACATGAAAGTTTGTCACCATGAAAGTTTTAGATTATATACTAGATTGATATTCTTCTGACATACCTCTTTCCTGATTTCATGACACACACCACCATAGTAGGTGAGACGGAATACTTCTTCCTTGTTAGTAACTACACCACCAACATTCATGTTTTCCCACTTCTCACGTGTGAGTCCTTCAGAGGCATCACAAGGGTCATCCTGAGCCACAATGCACTGATTCACTAATCCTGACAGGTGTGTCTGTACTGTTGATAAGTGACGGCAATATGCTAACCACCCATAGAATGCTCGTGAGATTATCTGACGCTTCATGGTGTCACATACCAGTTGTATTGAATCACTGGAAACATACAAAAGTAAATGCACAATTGAATACTTTTATTCTGTGACATTTTTCAATACCTTACCTGAATAAATACTATAAACAGAATTTAAATTAATATATAAACAAATTAACTTAGACCAAAACCATCACCAGAACAGCTGTATTTTCAATCAGTACTTCATATTCTTGATTGTGTTTCCAGCAACCTTTTAAAAATTACTTTTTTTTCTATGTTCAGTCCTTCACACATGCCCCAAATATTATCATCTGTTAGGAGAGAGAGAGCACTTAACTAATTCCACCAAACAGATTCCTTCTTGAGAAGCTACAGTTACTTAGCTGGTCAAGAAATTAATCTCCTACAATGGAACCTGAGGTTTCACTAGCATGTTTGCAACAGCCCACCATGGGACCCAGTCTTGAGGCAGGTGAATACAATTCACACTCTCCTTCATTTTCCTTAACCCCTTATGTGAGCATTTAATGGGTGTTACAAGTGTAGTAGCCACTTACATTTGGACCTTACTCTTTTGACTCAATATTTACCTGAAAATAGCAGAATGGAATCATAAAGAAACAATATATTGATATCAAAGAGCTATTCGAAATAGTTGCGTGATACAGAAAGGCTTCTTCCTCCCTGACACCTGTTAATGACAAGAAAAACAAGGTGCCATAGGTACTTGAAAACTTATGAGAATAAGGCACTTTATTACCAAGTACAGAACACATTACCAGTCATCAACCTCCCATCTGTGCTCAGAGTAATTCTTGCCTGCAAGTCCATATAATCAATGCATTAACATAAGTTATGCAAGCACAAAATTGCAGCCCCTCTTTGTCAGTTTTTGCCTGTATCAGTTGTTCATAACATGTGAAGTTACTAATGAAGGATAGAATGTGGAATGGAATTTAGATATGTAACTAGACTGATACCAGAGAGTTTAGATGGAAAAATGAACTGTCTGCAAACCACTGTGTATGCTAGCTTATTCTAATACTTAGTCAGAATTTTCATGTTTTAGAATTTCTTTTCATAGTCTTTGTCACATGGCTTTCAGGATACGCTGTAAACACAGCAAACAGGCACTGTGTAAAAAATCTCACTCAAGTGTCAAAATTTCAAGTTATGCTGGAAAATATAGTTCCAAAATATTGCCCCTTTGGTGTGGTGGTACTCTGATGAATTTTCAGCTTGATCTGAAAGTTCCAAAAATATAAACCACCAACTTTAATGGATTTCTCTAAAATTAAATCTTGCCCCACACCAAACAATGCAAGTTTCACTGCTGGATATTAAAGTTGATCACACATTTAAATCGAGTTGGCATCTTCTTGTCTTTACATCTTTCATGTGATGACATATGGTGATATAAACCCTCAAAAACTGCCAAAATATAGCATTACTACTTCATGTAGAATCCAACACAACACAAGACTGTGTCTGAAATTAAATATTACATCTCAATAGTGATGTTCAATTTTCAGTGTAGAAGATCTATATGAGGCTGCTGAAACCAAACTACAAAGTAATTTTGAGGATTCATATTACATTCTGACACTCACTCTTGCATTAACCCTTTCACGAACAGCACGAAAATGCACTCTGTCACTTGTCAGGTGAAGTCAGGTAATATCAGTTTTGTGCCTAGTAATACACAGTGTGTATCTAAAACACTTGGCCAGACATCAGGAGAAAGTTTCCCACAATACAACAAGGAAAAACGTTCACATCAATATATTTCTGCAAAAACACAAGTTTTAAGGTGCAACTCCCAAGATACTCTGACCTCAATCCTTCAGATTTGTATTTCTGGGGAAATTTAACACCCCTCATATATTCAGCTCCAATTGAAAATGAAGAGACATTTTACCATTGTTTTGATGCCTATCAAACCATCTGCAACTGCCCTAGGATATATGAAAGGGTGTGACATTCCATGATTAGACTTCTCCATGAGTGCACTGATTCTGGTGGAGGACATTTTGAGCACCTGTTGTGCATTGTAACATGATTAACAATAAGAGCTCAGCATTTAGTAAATTGGAAATGTGTATTGGAAATGTATTATGTCAGTTATAGGTAAAATATTGCATACTTAATGTATTTGTTTTTGAATGTAAACTTTCAATTAAACTCTAATACCACTCACCCCCAGAAATATGTTTATATGAAAGTTTTTCTTTGTTTATATTTGAAGAACTCATCTTGAAATCTCTCCAGGCATTTTAGATACAACCCCATACTGAAAAAAACAACAATGTGACATATTTTGCACGTATGTTGCTTTTTACAATATTAAATACATTAAAATAATAAAAATGACAACTATGTAGAGAATGTGTACTGCTATACAAGTACAGACTTATACATTTATTTAAGATATTCACCATGAATAACATGCTAGTCTGGCCTCTGGCCTGCAAGTTTGAAAATCACAGAATGCTGGTATGGGAATCAGAGGTATACATGTGGTAAAAGTAGTTACATATATGACATGCAACACAGTAAAGTGTCAAAACATTTTAACAAGAACTGCAGTCAGCCAGACTGGTTGCAACAGAAAATGAACTAGAACAACACCCAACCATGAACAGAACCTAACGTGAAACAGGAGTAACACTCCTACAAAGGGGAACTGCTCTTGCTACTTTTGGTATACATTTTCTAAATATGATAAACAATTTAGTATTCACAGCCTCATACTACATCTTTACCAGTGTAATTTCCTAATCCATGTTCAGTGGGATACAAGTTGTTGTAGCATGGCATATCCTTAGGTAGCATGAAGTATGGAGGACAACTGGAATTATACTGAATAAGATGCCATGAACAGTCCACAAGGGCCTCCTCCTCTCCACATGGAGGCTGAGTGAGAGGTGAACATCTCACCACAAAGAACCAACATCTATATTGTACATAAAGCTCCAGACTAGTGGATTCCTGTGACAACAGTAATATTTTTTCTAACTTCAGAAGAAGCAAGAAATGTATTGGGTAGTCGCACCCCTACCATCTTGTGCAGAAGAAATCTGTCCCATGGCAATTGCTGGTTATTAACTCTTTCATACAGATGTATCTCAAAATAAATTAGAAGTTCTTTGTTAAGAATTTGTTTAAGCATCACAACACAAGCCACATACAGTATGTTCATGTTTTTATTATATTTTTGTAGATAAATTTTATATGTGTCCACAGAAGCAGAATAGACAACATGCAAACTTAGATTTCTTTGCCATCCCTACACAAGAATTGAGTGAAATGTATAAAACATAATTCCTTTTTAACTATGAATATTATTACAGAGATCAGAATTTTACTTCAGTGCTGACTACAGCAATTGTAGATTACTGTGTCTCTTCTATGCTTACCCAGTGGTTAGTTTTGGAGTTGGACAACTTGATATTACACCCAGCCTTGGGCTGTCTGGCATTTCTGCACCACTGCCTGGGTCCAGGCTCAGAGACTTGGATGATGATGTAGAGCTTCCCGTTGAAGTCGAGATAAGCTGGGCTCTGACTCGAGATTGGAGCTGTTGAATGCTGCCAGTCCATGGACTAGGATCCATCAAATCTTGGCCTGTCATTGTAGAGAATGTTAATATGAAACAGAATCGAGTAAACAGAAAATTATGTTACTGGTACAGAATCTTAGCAACTCAGAATGTCTATAAAAAAAGCACACCTAAAAAAAGGCAAGTGTCACTAAAGGATACATGTGCAGAGTAAAGTCGATCTCTTCTCAATGTAAGTAATTCTCATTCTGTATTCTGTGGATAAATAATTGCTGATGTTATAGAACTTTGTACGGAATCATAGACAGTCTATAAAAGTGTCACAGACATTTAAGCCAAATTGGATTATATTTACTGGACAATAAAAAAAAAAAAGTTGCAGACTTTAAAGGCATATAGTACTCATTTCACTGTGCACAAATATCCCGGTCAACACATGTGAAAAAAAACCAATGACTGCTCAGATATGGGTAATTTTTATATCATTACCACAGATGCTGTGTATGGTTCCCATGCATGTCAACGTAACTTTCAACTGTTGTTTTCGTAAGTGTGTACTCAAAAAATTCCTGATTTTATGCAAATCTGCCAACAAGCATGCTCTACTCATTGTTGTAACACCTCTAAGTCACTGATCAGGTCTGAGTACACCAAAAGTTTCTGGTGTCCCCACATAGTCGGACAGCACCTGAACCAGGCTTTTGGTGAACAGTGGACAGGATGTGGAGGGCCAGTCAAGTGGCCTGCAAAATCCCCTGACCATAATCTACTGGATTTTTGGCTGTACACAAAGTGAAATGATATGGCTGTAAATGTTGAATCCACATGTACAAGGTACTGTTTGAGGATTTGTTTTATGAAATGAAGAAAACACGGAAACCTTCAGTCAGCATAGACAGTCGTTAAACAGATAAGAATTGAGTACCTCTGCACATACATAATTCATGCAAATGTTGTGCCAATCCACTTAGCATGTTCTATGAAACCCCAAGATTTCTGTAAAAATATCACAGACTTCCACAAATGAAAATGTTAATGGAACTCCGTGAATTCAGATTATTACTGCTGGTAAAGGGCACATCTTATGACTATGTTCATGTATAGATATTTGATACCTGATAAAACACATTGTTCTGTTTCACAAGTTAAAATACATCTGACCACAATAATGTTAAATTGTGATGACCATCAGTTCCTGTAAGGAAGCCAAGTGAGATATAATAAAGTGCAAGAAAATGTTATACAAATTTCAAATTGTGAGAAAATCACAAATTTTAAATTCTTGTGGATAGAAGGCCTATCCATTCAATATGAATTACTGTCAGTCATTTAGATGTCTACAGCAGTGGAAGTGAAATGTCTAGGGTGTTTGTTTGGTTGAGTTGCTGCTTTTATGAACATCAGGGCACTGAATAAGGAATATGTTAAAGGAATACAGATCACAGATATACGAGCAGCTATCCATAGTTATGTGAGTGGGCCAGGTCTGAGTGAATATGTGAAGTGATAAATTAGCATTCAGCATCAGGAAGGAATTGCATGTAGCATATGGCAAGTGTTTGTATCTACACAAGCAGGAAGTTGAGACAATGCTACTTACAAAAGTCCTCATGGTGTGCTTTACTGACAATTCGGAAAACATAATCTGTGGATTCATCCTCTGCCTCTTCTCCATTATGCAATGATGGAAGAGTGCGCCCTTTCCTTCGAAGCTTTGGAAATACCTTTCCTGCATAAATAAAATTTGTAACTAGTCCGTTCTATGCAGTAGAATAGTTCTTGATGGGTTCATACCACTTGAAAGGTTCATTATTATGTCCAACAGTGCACAGGTGCATAAATCCCAGGCACCTGGTTCACAAAGTGGCTAAAATGCTTTACAGTTGTACCTAACATATTTATTATTATTAGTGTAGTTTTTTTTCTGCCTTACATATGAAAATATGTATCAGTTCACAAGAACAGAGCAGAAAAGCACCAGACAGCTATTATGATCACAAGCTACTCTAGAATTTTGGGTCATCAGTATGAAAGTTGCTTGATGTCACCCTTGTGGTGAACTGAATTTGGAGACAGCTACTAGATTTTTTGGAAAATTTGTGGACCCCCTGCATCAAAGTCCACACTTTCACACCCCTTTCTTTAAGATTCATGTTTATGTTGTCCTCAAATTTGTGCCCTGATCTCCTATACCGTCTATTCCCTTTAAGCTTTCTTACTAAAATTTTCTACATTTCCTCTCTTCCTCATCTGTAATATTAGTCAAACCTCAAGTTCCTTGATTTAATCACATTAAAAATATTTTATGAAACTGTTCTGCTCTTAGTTTTTTACAACTAAGCGATGTAAGTGCTGTTTGTTGATATGCATTCTTAGGCAGTGCTTATAGTGTATGCTGACAACATAGTAATAATGGCAAACAGTAAGGCAAAACTACAGCAAGCAGTGATAACATGGGCCAGTGCTTGTAGGGAGAGAGGAATGGGAATCATCGCAAGTAAGAGTAAAACAGTGCATATTGCAGAAGGAATACAGAGATGATTAAACATCCAATGGGAGGGTGAAAGAATGGAAAAAGTGGCAAAGATGGAATGTTTAGGCACAATAATGAATGTGAATGGTAAAATTGATATAGAAATTAATAATAGAGTGCAAAAAGCCAACCAATTTTACTACCAAATAAATCAAACAATTGCAGACAAGAAGAAAATCAACAATCACAATAAAATGAGAATTTATAAAATAGTTTATCTCCAATCTCTACACTATGGCTCAGAAAGCTGAACGATATTAACAAGACATGCAAGTAAGATTACAGGTGCAGAGGTGAGCTACTGAAGAAAATGCACGTGGAAAACAAGAAGAGGTAGAATTATAAATAGAAAGTTTAGAGGAATATTAAATCAAGAGCCAGTTACTAAAATGGTTGACAAGAGAAAACTAAGATGGTTCGGAAACCTAATTAGGCTGGACAGAAACAGGAAGCCTATGCATGTAAGGGAAACAAGAGTTGAGGTGCCAAGGGGAAGAGGAAGCCCAAGGATAAAATGGGAAGAGTATATGCAGTAGCTGGTGAGGAAAAAGGGGAAGGCCTTGTAAAAGGAAAAGTACAGGAGGGTGTACCAGATCTGGCTGATATAACATGATGCCTGAAAGAGCACAATGGATAGAAGAAGAAGAAGAAGAAGAGGAAGAAGAAGAAGAAGAAGAAGAAGAATG
>Ga0123352_10016590_pt1 | contig 11740 bp, 8 predicted proteins | sample TergutLab28metaG_FD_89700 | JGI IMG/M metagenome (GOLD analysis project Ga0123352, IMG submission 89700) | Labiotermes labralis P1 segment gut microbial communities from Petit-Saut dam, French Guiana - Lab288 P1 | ecosystem: Host-associated > Arthropoda: Insects > Digestive system > Gut ...
CTCCTGAAGATGGACGTATTAACGTCTGAAACATGTTTAGCAATATATAATAAAGCAAGTGTCATCTAGTTGGTCAACCTTTATTCAAATATCAAGATGATGCACGGTCCAATACGCATAAGACTCTTTCCTAAGTGTTATACAAACTCTTAGGACTATGTGAAAATAACTCAGGTAGAGAATTTGGTGGTTCGGTTCGACGCTTCATGACGTAAGATTATATCTTGTTCCTCGCGTAATTTTACGGGTCCTCCAGAGTGTCACTAAAATTTGTTGGGGGGGGGGGGATTAGTTTGAGGGCTAGTTCTGACTGTCTCAGCAGGATCGTAAACAACACTTAGGGTTTTCTGGAGCGATGGGAGCGTGCCCACTTGACATTTTGTAAGGACCCTTTTGTAGTTTTATGACAGGATGGAAGACGGGGCACTTAACTTTTGTTCTGTTTAGTACGGTCCGACCATAACGGACTGCTAGAGGTCTTATATATCGACTTTTCGAGCGTGGTTGTAAAATCACTAGAGAAAGTTAATTTAGTGGGGGACAAGAGTTCGATGTTAGCGGTAGTACCCAAGGGAGGTGGGCGTCGTCTGCTAGTTTTTAGAACCAAAACAACCATCGTGTCTATATCAGATTGCTGGCTGCCAAAAGTTGGTGTTAAAATTTGAAATACGTGGTAACAAAATCAATGATCTATTATCAGTAGGAAGTGTTGACACTGTGAAGTCCGTCTGATACAGCCTACACGTATATATTCCTTGTGAGCGGACATGCAAACCGGCGCGAGCTAATTAGGTCTAGGTGCTGGAAGGAAAAGACGGTAGCAGTGGTTTAGCTGGAAAGTAGTTGATGGCGGTACTACCAGTTGCGATATAAAATTAGAGTACGAGGTAAGGCTTTTAGTTCAGCTAACAAGACACAGGTAAGTATTCAAGAAGGAATAATGTTACGAACGTTTGGCAGGTGGTGGATATCCTGATGATGAACAATTAGTTGTTCGAAACGTGTCGAGGGTAATTTAATTGAAATAAATTATTAAGCAAAAGTGTGCGTCTTGTTGGTCTTTCTCACACATCTGAGAGAAATTGTTGTGGTATCTTTGTAGAGTGGGCTTTTGTGAGCACTGTGCTGTACAGCAAGGACTTGCTTGCCCTGCTGAGGAAGTGTAGAGGTTTTGCTAAAGGCCGTGAGGTGCTTTATTAGTTACAGTGTGTCATAGCTACATCGTCCTTCTGTGTATGTGTGCGCGTGTGTGTTGCCAGCACCGTGTGCTTTACTGCCCTGCCCATTAGCATTAGCTGACTCCAAGTACGCTGCTTGACATGAGATGCGCCACTGCGTATATCAGAACGCGATCTAACTCTTGAGCGCTCTTCGGTCATAACTTGCCTCTCTGCAGGATAATTTAAGGCCACGTATAAAGCTTGCCGTATTGAGACGGGTGGAATTATATCCGGATTCCGTTTTGCATCAGTCAGATCTTTCTCTGTGGACCACTCTGCTGAGATGAACTTTGAATGTGCGTCTTGTTGATACTCGAGGACCACTTTCCGGCCGTTGTTATGAATATGCGTCCGCGTCCCGTTTGTCCTTAGTACGTGGTCTGCACTATGAAGCGATCACAAACAACAGATGGCTGTTGCAGGCATTTGGGCATGAAGCAGTGCGGCCGTGTGGCGTGTGGCGAGGCGACTATGAACTGTAGTGGACTTTACGCCGACACTGCTGTCTTTGTTTGTTTGTCTGTTTGTTTATGTTGCGGCTGTCAGTACAGCGTAATGCTGAGTGACTGCGTATTTAATGGACGCTTTACTGGAAAGGGTGGGGAACGTATCGATCGTGGCCTTCTTTGAAATAGCAGCGTGGATCGACAGAATTTGGTGAGCATTCAGGTAAGCCTGGCTAGTCCTGGAACTGAGACTTGAACCTGGGCCACCTCGTTACTAAGCAGTAGTGACAACTCGACCGCCATATTATTATTATTATTATTATTATTATTATTAGAGTTCCTTGACTTCATTTTTTCCTGGTATGTTGCTCATGTATTTTCTGAATGACTTTGAAATAGTCCCAGTCGCCCCTACTTTACTGGTATCACCTTTGTTTTTACATTCCACATGCGCTGTATTTCTATTGTAAGGTCTTTATATTTTAGAATATTCTCAGCTTCCTTTTTGATCACATTTCTGTCTCCTGAGATTGCAGCGTCTATTAACATACATGTTCCCTTTTCATTATCACGGATTATAATGTCTGGTTTGTTGTTGGGGATAGTTCTGTCAGTTTGTTGGTTCCACAATATGGCTACCTTGCCTCCTTGACTTGTTTCTACTTATTATTGTTATTGGTCCGAAGCTGAAAGAATTCGAAGCAAATGTACAGCGTTGTGCTTTTAGCTGCCTCTGATAGACACCGTGCTGACAGGTGGAACTGGTCACTTCTTCATCGTACATGGCGGTGCTTTGTTGCTCTGATTCTTATTAATGTGTTCCTCTTGCATTCCCGATACTTTTTATGCAATGTGGTAAGCACTTTATTTACTTTACCGTTTTTATTTGTTTAAAAATTGCCTTGTGTTGTGTGTCATTCTTAATGCTGTCTCTATAAATATCGATATATTTAGGAACTGATCGACCTGCTTAACGGTTATGTTATTTTTTACCGCCTGTTGCGCTGCGACCCAACGCGGGCCATGGCTTCCTCATTCTTGAGGTTTCTAGATCACACACAATGACTCCTCTGGGCGAGTGTTCATCTCCTCGCAGACAGCTCTACCTGACAGCACACAACACACACGACAGACATCCATGCCCCCGGCGGGATTCAAACCCACAATCTCAGCAGGCGAGCGGCCGCAGATGTACGCTTTAGACCGCGCGGCCACCAGGAGCGGAGTGTCAATTTGTACTTGGTAATATCAGCAGGCCACACGCATTAAGAGAACCGTAAACAGTACATACTGAAATGACTGAGGGACAAATCACGTATTATGTATGTATTACATTCGTTATGACCTGTATATTTCGGCCCTGCAAGTTGGCCCTCAGGATGGGTATAGATACTGACAGGAAATTACCACAGTGCACCCTGACGTCAGCCGACCTGTTACGTCATATCAAGATTCTTATCCACAGCGCGGCCTGCTCCGTTGTCCGAATTAGGACCGTGAGTACAGTTCAGCGCTCTACTTTCAGCACAGTTTGTAGGCGCGTTCTCGTAGTTGCGGAAAGCGCCTTTAGTATCATCGTTTCCGCCCTACTGTCTGTCCGTCATGTGTCAGCGCAGCTTGCACTGGCGGATTTCCGTGGAGTTTCATATTGGGAACTTGCATGACATTATACCGAGAAAACCAAGATTTGGTTGAAATGGGACCGATAGGTTGTCCCGAAACTTCGTTAACGAACTTCTGTTCTACGCTGCGTAAAATCCTATAAGAGCTCAGAACTCGTTTTATTCTCGCCGGCGACGTTGGACTGAAATGGAATTAGTGTAGTCGAGGGGGTGTAAACATTAGGCGAACGCGCCGCAGTGCTGCGGTATTCGTACATTGCCTTTGTTGTTAACAGCCAGGAATGAAGCCGACGCCCTTCTAAGAGGGCCGTGTGTACCTTATAGTACATGTAATCGTGACGTATGATATGACGTCACTCGCCTTGTGGTGCGACCGTCACTGCAGTAGCTGTGTGCTGTTCGTCAGATGTGCTGGACACGTTGTGTTTTGTGTATTGTTTGTCGGTTCGTTTTGTTTGCCTACCCAGTGCCTGTTGTCACCCACGATGCGCGTGGCACAACTGTCGTCGCGGTATGTAATTGACGAAACAGAACAGTTTGCGGCTAATAAATGTGACAGCACATCTGTCATTTGCTTTAAAACGGTGGCTTCATTCTGCAGCATGCAGACATGGAATACCAAAGAATAACGAATAGCATGGAACTGCCTGAAAGCGTATTTGTCAGCGCAGTGCAGTCCTGTAACAAACCTCTTTTCGCTTCATTTCGGTAATGGACGGGCTGCACTGTATTTCTTAGTTTTTTCGTAAGTTCTCATTATTATGCTCTCCCACAATCGCCGTCTTCTGCCTTTTATAATCCCGTGTAGGCCTAAATTCGGCAGCTTGTTTACGTTTATATTCTGTCGTGGTAAAGGTAAAGCAGTCCCATTACAAGCCTGGAGTGGCCCAGAGGGTTCTAGGAAATTGAGGTTCCCAGATTTCAAGACAACGGCACAGGATGGTGGTAAGGTCAGCCTTACGCACCGGCCACCTTTACCTCCAGGAAATGCTCCTGGTATTCATTTCTGTTAGAGGCTGAGTCGACCCCAGGGCCATAGTGTGATCGGAAGGATTATGTCAATGAAAAATTCCAATGACACCAGCTGGGATCGAACCAGCGACCTTCCAAATTGTAGCACAGCACCTTAACCACTGTGCCACCGCGGTCCCCATATTCTGTCATGACTGGTAATAATAATAATGGTAATAATAATGTCATCGTCGAAGCCGTCACTATTTGCGGAGTCTTACCGCAATGCAGCTTGGCACAACCGACAGTGTATTCAGCAGGTCCACGTTTTATATCTCGGGCGGTACACTTGCCACCCTGACGTGTTTGTAGCTGTGACAGTAAATGCCATTAACTGATTACTGTGGTGTTGCTGTACTAGTATTCGCATTTACGGAATACTCAGTAGTCACACCTATCCTAAGCAATTGTCCCTGTGTTCATACCCTCGGCATTTGCCCTCTGCGGTCAGCTTGTACGCTGAGGATGAGTGCAATCCAGCGCCAGTCTGGATACTTCGGCGAAGAGGACAGATGGCGCTGTACGTACTTGATGACTGAACTGTACCAACAGACCGAGCTATATCTACAGACTGTGCTATATCTACAGACTGTTTTATATCTACAGACCGAGTTGTATCTACAGACTCAGCTATGCCTACAGACTGAGCTGTACCCCAGTATGCACTTAGTTTCTCAATGGTATGTTTGATTAGGTTGATAAACGTTTTCTGCATCATTCCTTCGTTCCTAAACACGAAGACGTAGGTGTGTGAGGTCACTACGCGGTGTGTGCGTGCGTATTAGTGGACGCATGCACCCTGCTATTTCAACTTCTAACCAGTTGACCGATTGATAGAACTTAATATGATTACTGTGATTTGCCACACGGAATGCATTTTTCTTTTGGAGGACAGGTGAACCGGCCGGTTAGAAGAGCCAGGTTAGCGGGTCTCGGTGTTCGCTGATGTCCATCTCTTCTTCCACAGATGCGGTCCATTTCTGTTTGCTGTGTAGCCCAGAGATATTCTTACTCGTTTGTGCGACCTGGACTCGCAACGCCTGCTGGGGTAGGTCGTGAGCAGACTGTTAACAGTGGCATTTCGTGTTCAGCTGGTCACTGAACCTGGCAACTTTGGGAACAGCGAAGAAATGCTGAGCAGGCTTAAGAGCAGACTCAACAACAGAGACCAACGCAGTATTGCCGCTGCCCTCCTGAGCCGCAGACCACTTCTAGAGCCTCAGGTGTGCAAGGCGTCAACCGCCACCTTGAAGAAACGGTAGAATATGCGGCTGTTCGTCTCTAGTGCAGCACAGTGCACATTCCGAACACTCGCACAACGTTCCCGACTTCTATGCAAATGATCATTTCGTTCAGAGGTAGTTGACGTCACACGTTAGGAATTACTACAGTGCTGCTGGTAGGCTTAGTGACAGGCGCGGCACGTTACGCCTGCTAGTTTGTCTTTAATTAATTAATTACTTTTTGAACCTGTCGGTATTGTAACTGTAGAATAAATATCATGTTGAGGCCTTTGGTCTTTTAAAATCTGCTTGACACACGGCGTTATTTTCGTAGCATGGTGGATAAGTAGCCAATTTTATGGTTTGAAATTTGACACTCTAAGATATTATCAGAACCGTCCGTTGATATTTTGGGCAGCCTACTGCTGGACCAGGGTTTAACGTGTCACGCGATCCATGCAAGAAAAAAGAAACTGTGACTACTATCGAGGACGTAAACTGATGTTCAGCGAAATTGAATGCCGTTAGTCTATCGGAGCACTCCGTGAAGTAGTGTGTGGCGCGTGGTTGTGAAGCTCCTTTTATTCTCAGCAGTGGCACTAGATGGGGGCACGATGCCGATTGGAATGGGTCGGGTTGTGCAAAGAGATAGAGCTGGTACCTCGCCTGGGGTCGAACCCTTCCCCTACTGCCTACACGTGTACAGGTATACATTATCATTCGGCTGTTTAATGATGCATTTTTGGCCGTACGTATGGCTGCGACATGTTCGATTAAAATTGTATACTGAATCGTTGTTCTGGGGGACATTTGTGTTTTTACTGCCCCCAGCGGTGAACACCTTGATAGGGCCCCATGTCACAGACCTCGGCTGCTTTCTTCCGTTTTTTTGTCGTTTATAATTCAGCAACTCTATACACAGTCCAGGCAAACAGTAACATTCGTGTAGGAAAGAAGAAGGTTACATCGATTGCGTGTTGCTTGAGTATGCCACACGGAAATGTTGATGTTAGGTTGCAGTGTCCAAATATTGCCCACCGCATCTTCTGGAGGAGTACCGGGGTCCCGGCTTTTCTGAGCGGAAGCGGCACATCCAGAATGCAGTAGGCTGCACCTGTGCTGCAATATCGAGAGAGAGAGACCCCCCCATTCAAAAAATAAAATAAAATAAAATAAAAAGTCGAAGCAACAGCGGCACAAGTGTGAGCAGTAACGTTACGATTCGACGTTACGTAAACCGCAGATACGAATACTGGAGCAGAGTCTACTCTGCGTCCTGTATTGCATTAATTAATTCCTTAGTCTGCCTTTGCGACAGGTCCGTAGCCCCTTCCAAAGCCGGTTCTCCACACAGTGCGATCTAGTGCTCCCTCTTCCAGTTTCCAATACCCTCTATTCCTTAAGATCATCCAGTAGCTGCCTACGTCTTCCTCCTCGTCTTCCAGTACGTTCTATCCTTCTCTCTGTTGTTCAAGTAGCCTGTTTTATAAGGCAGATCCCACGCAAGATGTGACCAACCAATTAGATTTTCTTCTTATTTGTATGATGTTCATTTCCTCCGCCTTGACTCTGTGTAACACTTCTTTTCTCACGCGATCGCTCCACCAGATCTTCTCCATCCTTCTCCGGCGCCACATTGCAAAACGTTCAAGTTATTTCTGATCCACTTTCCGAACTCTCCAAGTTTCAGCACCACACAAACCTATGCTGCAAATGTAACATTTCACTAGTTTCTCCCTTAAATTTACGTCCAATTTGCTGGTGACAGGACCCTTTCTCATGTTCAAAGCTGCTGTTACCATGACAATCCCGTACAGAATTTCACGTCTACATTTTGCATAATTTGTCATGCTACCCAGACATTTAAAATATTCCATATTCTTCGGATGTTTTTGACCTATCATAATCTTTATTGAAGATGGTTGTTTTCAGATTCTCATTACCTTATAATTTCCACATTCATTTCCAGTATATAGGATCTTCCAATTTAATTTAGCCTATCAACCATGCCCTGTAGCACCGTTTCTTCCTCAGCCAGTAGCACAAGTTTATCTGCGTATTTCACAGGGCGAATTACTTGTCCTGTCCTGAAGTCTCCAACCCCTTCCTTTATTTATTGCGAAAAAAAACGCGATATTATCCTCAGTGGTACCAACATGACGACGTTCCAGTAAGGTGGCACGTGAACAAGGTTGTCGTCCCTGGAGATTGTTAGCGTGTACAGTACGTTCCCTAGAGGCCTGCATGCGTTGTTGCGCGCATCTCGGCCCGTGACTAGCTACATGCTTTTCGCAGAAAAAGTAAATGTGTCGAGCTTAGTCATAGAGAAGGAAGTATATGTTGCATCCTTTATATCTGCAGAGGGCGAACGTGCTAGAGTTGCGCCGTGTGCGCAGTTCCTTAAGTGTGATTAATTAAACAGACGCACAGCGCAGCGACTTACTAAGTAATATATATATATATATATATTATTATTATTATTATGTAAAAATACGTACTGACATTTTCTGACACCCCTTTAAAGTGAGATAGTTTCAGGACCCGTTAACTAAATCACAGTTTATGCAAACAAACGCCGGAACTTCCGTGCTGCATTTGCGAAAGCAGTAATGAAGGCTGTAACAAAATAGGCCTATCCTCTTGCCCGTGCCTATGCTTGAGGCCGAGGAGACGTGCAAGGAAGTTTCGCAGATTGGTATCGTCATTACTGGATGTTGCTCCGGCTGCTTTGTCCCCAAGCATTGGTGACGGTGTGTCAGGTGGATTTATGGTTTGGCTGAGCCTCACCACTTGTCTGTTAGTTGCGGTGAGGAGCGGAGAACGTTACTGCTCCTACATTGGCAGCCCAGCCTGTAGCCAGATTCATACACAGGCCTATTTTATTGCGTTTTTTTCAGGCTTCCGCCACCGCCTTAATTAGAGCTTCGCTCTTCTGGGATGTTAGCGACGCTTTGAAACAACCCGTATGTCCCATTTGTCAAGCGACAAGCAGGCCCAGACAGATGGTACCGATATGTTCTCCGTCAACATCGGTAGCATAGTGATAGTCTGTGCTGCCTAACATTCCAGACGAGCTAAGTTCTCGCCTGTTTTCGTGTTTTATACCAGACTTTTGATGAGAGGTCCAGATAACTTAACTTTCGCGTGGAAGTCCACGTCTTGCAATTTGCAGTTGAACCACCATCGTATTATGGGCAAGGCAAGTGAGGCCGGATATGGCTGCTGGGAAAGGCTGCTGATGCTGCCAGACGAAGCAGTCAAGATTCCAGGCAAACAAAAGCTTACGAAGGACGTAGACCGTTGGACAATTACGTTGCGTTGACGTCACGGCGAACACAAATAACAGCAGCCCCAGTCTCCTGCGGACGTGCGGCACGGAAATTGCTGCTTGGATGCTCGCAGCCAAACAACAGAACCGAGGTGCGAGATCGTCGACGGTATTTCTAGACTGCCCACTTTTCTAACAGTTTCTAACGCCTGAAGGCTGAAATTCGTCTAAATAGTGTTTAAAAATTCAATTCGTACGCCCCAGAAAACAGTGCTTTTCCATTAGGAGGACCAGTCGGTAAATGTTGTTGGGACAGATAATTCCTCTTTTTAGGAGTTTGGGAGTTACGCAAAACACACTCTTTGAGCAGAGTTCAGACTCTCTTCATATTGCAGTAAACGCGCACGGCAAGGGATTGCGCTCTACAGGCGTTCTTCGCACACATTAGGTAAATGTAATTAGCGAGTAATGGGGAGGCCGTAGCTGCCCATCTGAGCCGATATCGAAATGTGCTGTGTGGGCTTACACTAAGAGCTGTCTGGCGAAATGCTGACAGGTCCTGTACTTCGGATGGAGCTGTAATTGAATTTTATCATTTATTTTGAAAATGGCTACGGGGCTGATACGTGAAGGGACTGTGCCGTATATAAACATGGGATATATGTTGCGTGGAAATCTGCGGCAGTTGTTCGAAACATTTTTACGTATAGCAAAAAGGAGTAGTATTTTATTCTGCAGCCTCTCTGGCCAGCTGAGGTAGTGTTGAGATGCTGCTAGTTGTAAACAAGTGAAACTGGCCCTGATGTTGCTCTAAGTGCTCAAAAGAACCTGTCACAATTCCCCGTTCTGAGTCACGTACACTCAGTTTAGCCATCACATCTTATTTCTTCAAGATGCATTGTAATGTCATCTTCCCATCTACGCCTAGGTCTTCCTTGTGTGCTGTTTTTCCTTCACATTTCTCCACGACAAACCAGTATACATTCCCAATATCTCCGTACGTATGGCACGTGCCACGTCCACCTCACCCTCTTTTTTGTCTCAAATGTTATTTGACAAACCCTGAAACTATTTGTTACTCAGCATGTTTCTTTATCCCTCTCAGGTCAAGTATCGCCCTCAGCACCCTATCCTGGAACACTGTCATTCAGTGTTATGCTCTTAATTTGAGCAACAAGCGATAGGTGTATAAAACACTGGCCGATCTCTAGTTCTGTATAGTTTGTTTATTGTGTGTTAAGATGACAGGAGGGAAGACACAGCCGTCTGCTCCGAAAGGTAGCAGGCATTCCCTGAATTTAATGTGCTCTTAAAATCCTCATGAAAGAAAGTTTCGCTCATTGTGTTAGTCCCCAAGTACTTGTACTTTACCGCATTTTCTGATGATTGGTTTGCTGTCTTAATGTTCTTTTGGTGCCCTGCATTCAGTTCGCGAGCCATGCAGCAGCCCTCCCTCCTGAACATTCTTCGTACTGCTGCGTCTTTCCGTGCAGTACTGATGATGTTCCCCAGTACACTAACAGTAGCGCTGTGTGTTGTATTCAATTTCAGTACCTCCTGATTTTCTCGGAACGTGTTAGCAGGATAGTCTAAAGAAAATTGGAAAGCTGCGGTAACTAAGCCTGTCCTTGTTTCAGACCTCGCTGAGTAGAAGATCTATCAACCTGATGTTTACCTTTCTAGATTTTACCGTGGGTTTAGTTTCAACACATTTCAATTAACCCAAGTACCTTCATGTGTGCACCGGACTCAGTGCAAGACTTCCCTCCAAACTGAATCATAGGCCTTGTGACAGATTATATACTGCTGCACTGTATTCCCCTCTGACAAATTTAGTATATACCTGGATAAAAGACACTGTTTTGATGTAAGCACAGAATTTGGAATATTAAAACACAGTCACTAACAGCTCTTGTTCTTGTATTCTCACGTTATTTGATGCTACATGTTTCGACTTCTGCTGCAGACGTCATCATGAAGTCGCAGCACTCACAGGCAGCACGTTCCGTACATTTCACAGACGGTACAGTGACACACGGTTGGGGGGGGGGGGTCCTTAACTTTACAAACAAGCATGAAAAATGGAAGCCGAAATAGGCACGTAATACCTGTTAATTATGAAAAGCAAGTTGCGTACTTCGTGCACGATAAAAGTAAGTTATAAAAGAGACAAAATTTTTCACTTCCATTACAAAGGAAAGAGAGCCGTGCGTGTTTTCGTACACTTCGCGAGTATCGCTATTTCAGCAAGAAATGCGTGGATGTTGACAGAAGTGAGTGAGTATTGATTGCGGGGAATTTCATCTCTTGTGGATGGTGAAATGTACCGTTTGGAATTGCAGTTTAATGGAAGGGATAGAAACATTTTGTTATAAATATGTATCGGAACATTAATTCAGAAGGAAAAGGGATCTTTGTTAGCTCCATTATTTTGGCTGAGTCAGGTAAACCCGTCGGTACTGGTGAAGCCCACCTTCCTCATCTGGTGTTAACGAGGTGCCGAAGGACGGCAGACTACGAGGGGGATGCTGCGTATTGACTGCTAGCGTCGTAATTGATATTGGGCCAAATGGCGTGTTTGCCATTTAGCTGGTTGCACCTTTTAGTTTGTTTGTAACTGAGTAACTTCTCCGAAGTGTCAGAATGTGTCCTTTTTTTAAGGACATGTAAAACATCCCAAGGCCCCATTGGGTGACCGTTTTCGAGAAGGCGGCGTGGAAAAGCTCGAGTGGCTGCTGTTCTTTCGAAAAGACTGCAAATGTTTTTGCACCGAATAGAGAAGCTCGATTTATTTGCCAGTCTGATCAACATAAATCTTAGAAGAGGTTCTAGACTTCAGCTGGCATACACTGTAATTTTGAAATATGTTGTCAGAGTGTCACTTGAATGTCACTTCCATTTGTTTATTTATTTTATTATTATTATTATCATCATCATCATCATCATCATC
>Ga0123352_10016591_pt1 | contig 11739 bp, 5 predicted proteins | sample TergutLab28metaG_FD_89700 | JGI IMG/M metagenome (GOLD analysis project Ga0123352, IMG submission 89700) | Labiotermes labralis P1 segment gut microbial communities from Petit-Saut dam, French Guiana - Lab288 P1 | ecosystem: Host-associated > Arthropoda: Insects > Digestive system > Gut ...
TAAAAATGATCGGCTGCAGTACACACACACACACACACACACACACACATATATATATATATATATATATACAAGGCGTCTTTTTGTTGTTAAGGTACGAAACAAAATGCAAAATACTGTAATGGGCAAAGGCAACACAATAGTAGCTATTCATACCGCGGAGATAGGAGGCTTGCTACAGGATTGTATATGTTTGTATCTAAATGTTGTGCAATTGTCGGATTAAATATTATAAAATTTCCTTACTGCATAGGACATGGATAATATCGAACTATAAAAGAGTGTAAAAATGTAATTATTTATTTATGGCTTATTTAAAAACTCTGACTGCACACCGAATTATACAACATCGATTCTTATAATAAAACGAAATAGATGCACTAATTTATCAAATTTACTTTGGAATAAAACTCTACATGTTTCGGAAATTTCCTCTGTCCATCATCAGGAGTTCTTCACTGTACACACAGCAATGGTATACAACAGGATCAGGACGGAATTCAGTTCCGTCCTGATCCTGCTCGCAAGCTGTCAACAAACCTGTATGACATATACCATTGCTGTGTGTATAGTGAAGAACTCCTGGTGATGGACAGAGGAACTGTCCGAAACATGTAGAGTTTCATTCCAAAATAAATTTGAGAAATCAGTGCATCTAGTCGGTATTATTATAAGAATTTATCACGATTCACGGTCACCTGAACGTCAAACAACGTCGATTGTTAGAATATTTAGTGAATAATTGTTGGAAAGGATGTGGAGGAAGGCTGTCCTAGAATAATCAAGGACACAGTCCTTACGTGAGAGTGGAGAGACGGCGCACAGCCGCGCACTATACCATAACAGCCGGTGTCTGGCAGTGGACAGCACCTGCATTGTCTGTAACGGAGAAGTGTTACTGCTTGAACTAACTCGCTCATTTGCTGTCCGTACTGCCAACACCACGGACCATAATTCTTCTTCGGAAGCCAATATTTCTTCAGCAAGAAATTTCCCGCATTTTATGGAATCTGAGTGTTCATTACCGTGTTCACAAAACACCGCCACTTGTCCGTATCCTCCTATTCTGAGACAGATGAATTCAGTCTACGAGTTACCATCCTCTTTCTTGACGATACATTTTAATATTAACCGCCCTTCTAACCCTAGGTCTTCCGAGTGGTCCCTTTCCTTCCCAACACAAACGCCGTATGTACTTTTCTGCTCCGCCATATGCGACATATATTTGTGTTGATACATTCAACGTACTGTAAGCTACTCTATATGGAGTTTTAGGAAATTCATAACTGTGAAAGCTGATCGTTTTATTAGCAAATGGCGGAAGTGTATTGAGTGTAGTTAACTGAACTCGAACTGGTGCTGGTTATGCTATGAAATCGACACTGTGCACTCTACTGTCGGAAAGACACCCCAGAGAGCTGCGCCTCGGAGGTGATGATAAATGGTCTGAATTAGCGAGTGGCCAAAAGCGCAATATTGATATTCAAATGCTTTTGCTCCTCTACCAAGAGGGGAAATGTAGGGTCAGCTGCCCAGGTTGTTGTATAATAGGGTTGGAACCCTTGGGGACTAACCCAAACCAACACCACCACCATCATGATACAGATAGACCGGCCATGGGAGGTAGTAGCCGTGATACGTGTAAGGCACGGCCGGCCAGCCGTGCCTCATTTGCCTAAACTTTATGAGCTCTCCTTTACACAGAGTGCAGTGGTGGTTGTGGTTATCAGCTGCACCAACTGCTGTTGTGTTGAACGCATCTCTAGCATGTTTCATTGGTTTTGTCGTGTTAACATTTTTACTTCGACAACAGACGATATATTAACCTTCTAAAAATGAAACTCTTCTAAATGGTGCCTATAGACGCTCTTCTTAAGTCTAAGATAACACAACATACCATTTAGAATTGCATACTGATGTAATGTGGCACATTTTCCTCAGAACTTAATGAAATACACAGATATATCTGCGGACCATGAAATGTTATGGATATAAAAGCAGGTGGTAAATGTGCCTTACACTGATATATAAAGTTTTGAAGACAGATGTGGTTTGTCGTGAAAAATAATAATTTCCGGAAACCGTTATAAATTTCAGATTTGGAGAAAATAAATCTGCATAATTTGGCCTTCTCTATCGCTGCCGAAACAAGTTTTAAAATTATATTTTTAATGTGTTTTAATCATTAGAGGAACTGTGAATTGTGCATAATATGCTGTATGTTTCATAATATGCTGTATGTTTCATAATATGCTGTATGTTACATAATATGCTGCATGTTGCATAATATGCTGCATGTTTCATAAAATGCTGTATGTTTCATAATATGCTATATGTTTCATAATATGCTGTATGTTGCATAATATGCTGCATGTTTCGTAATATGCTGCATGTTGCATAATATGCTGTATGTTGCATAATATGCTGTATGTTTCATAATATGCTGTTATGTTTCATAATATGCTGTATGTTGCATAATATGCTGTATGTTTCATAATATGCTGTTATGTTTCATAACATGCTGTATGTAGCATAATATGCTGTTATGTTTCATAATATGCTGTTATGTTTCATAATATGCTGTATGTTGCATAATATGCTGCATGTTTAAAAAGATTCGCTGAAAAAATGCTAATATTTTTCCTATATAATTAATATAAAGAGATTGGTTCCTGTAAGTGAGACAAGGCGGCGCGCTGTCAGTCACCAAATGAACTGTTAAACACCACGGTGGTAAATTCTCGTAAGGATAAAAGTAAAATTCGCCCAAGAACAGGCCATGAAGGCTCAAATGGGGAGTACATGTATGACTCTACTCTTTCTTTAACTTTATAATATTTATGGTTCCGTGAATCGCTGATCTATATTAATAATTGTCCAACGAGATGCAACACAAAGCAGTCTATTTATTATTCTGCCAATTCACTGTACATGTTTCGGGTGTCAACCACACCCATCATCAGGAGTACACAAAACTGTAACTACAGACTCTGGCACTGGTCTATTTTTTTGTACAGCTACCTCCCTCCAACGTGGCCAAGCTAGCTTGGCCACGTTGGAGGGAGGTAGCAAATTCCTACTTAAGACAATTTAAGTTTGCCCACTTGAACCCTTCCAGCGATGCGTAATGTCTGGAGGACACCATTAAGACATTACCAGTTTATTAGGTAGGCCGTAATGTACAAATTGCAGTTGCGCAGTCCCAGTATAGTGACGCTTGATGTTAGTAAACTCCAAGGTTCAAATCTCCGCCTGCAGAAGAAATTTCTTGACTAAGTATCGTGATTTTACTCAATAACTTTATTAAAATGTCTGGCGTACTTGAGATTCACCAAATTCAGTAATCTGCTTATTAGTTAACGCTTTGTTACACAAGAAAATGAAAGTATTATCAAGCACTTTAAAACCCACCGATAGCTACATGTTGACCTACACGTGCCACCTGCTGCAACGTCAACCAACACTGGACTCTCCTTTCACACACAACAGTTATTTGAATTGCAAGAACCAACAGGATGCGCTATTTTACTATCAACTTGTTTCAATAATTATTAAACCTCTACATGTTTCGAGCAGGCTTACTGCTCATCATCAGAAAATAAGGTAAGGCTCTGTACAGGCCATACGGCCTATAGGGGTAGTAGAGGTATAGCTCTACTCTTTCTTGACCACGGCACTAGAAGGGTTGAGGGGTCAGCGTCACGCCCCGGCCGCTCTTTACACCCGAGAAAGACCCGGTATCCATTGTACAGGAAGCTGGGTGGACCACAGGGCCGGTCTGGACAGGTGCGGAAAATCTTGCCCCCACCGGGATTCGATCCCCGGAACGTCCAGCCCGTAGCCAGTCGCTATACCGACTACGCTACCCGTCCCACGTCATTAGGGGGTACTCTTCTGTATACACATCAATTGGTGTGTTTAACGCATGATATACACCAATTGATGCGTACACAGAAAAGTACCTCCTGATGATAATCAGTAAAGCTGCTCAAAACATGTAGAGGTTAATAATTTTTTTAATAAATTGGGAATAAAATAGTGCATCCTGTTGGCTATATTTGCGCAAATATGTCACGATGCACACGTCCACAAAGCATTAAATTTGAATTAAAGATTTTCATATCAAATCGATCATGATCTTTGTGATATAGAAAGCGTATGCGAGGTTTTAGGTCCTCACAGGCGGTGCAGCTGAATATGCCAAGTCTTCTGGGGTGTCATGCTGTGTCATGAGGCGTGTGGTTTCCACTCCACAGATACATCGTCAAGTGTGGCAGTACAGTTATTACATTTACCCTAATGGCCCAAGGAACAGCGACATATCTCAGAAGACTTGAATCCAGATACTTAGTGTGACTATTTATGTGTTACGATATGCGAGATTTCACAATTCTGAGATGTCTGTTTCCTTTGCATAAGGTTGCGGCCCCTACTTGGCCCTGATCTGCCTTAAAAGGCGCCTCCATTCTCCTCTATCTCCACCCCATCTCTTCCCAACTCGTAAGCCTATAATCTGTAAAGCATTCCTCCGGACAACGTTTGCCCATCTTCTTCTTGGTTTTCCTCTTGATCTTTTGTTGCTGGAATTTTCCTTTCAGAACTCCTTTGGGATCCTACGTTCTTCCATTCTTACGATGTGACCCGCCCATCCTAGTCTTCTAAAAATGTTCTGTTGCTTTTGTTGTAATAATAATAATCGTTCCTCCGATATCCACTTCCCCACGCATTCTTCTGTTTCTTCTTCTAATTATTCCTTTTCCTCCTTCTCCTTCTCGTTGCTGTATCTCTTCAACCTTTTTAAAGGTTAGCTGAACAGAGATAAAGTTCAAGACTAGGAAGCGTTAATCCGTGTAAGTGTGAAAGCCACATAATCTTAGGTTTTCTTTAAATGTCAATATATATATTAACTGTGCTTTCTGCAGCCGAGCATTGGCTGGAAGGGTGCTGCTGGTTATATGAGGTCTGGTTGGAATGGTAGAGGATTGGGGTAGCAGAGACCTAATATCTCGGCAGCTTGCCTACAGGAGCCCTGTAATGATCGGATTCACGGTATTTTGCTAGGAGGGTGAACTGGGGAGTGGAGTGGGGGAGGAGTGTGCTTACCGGTGGCGGATCCCTAGATGAACTCAGTATCTGTCATACGCAGCATATAGTGTTGGTTATATTTTTGGCAGTGTTCGTCTTGCTATCGCAGTTTCGACATTTGTGGTTGACAGCATTTTGCTTCTAAAATGAGCCATCCCCGTTGTGTCTATATAAACAATAGGTGTAGGTATCAGTCAATAACACAACAATATCTAAAAAGATGTTTAATGGAGATGGACCGTAACCCAGGATCTGAATGTTTTTTTTTATCATTTATTAAATAGTATACCAACTGATGCACATATATAAAAGTTACACATTAAAACACTAAAACTGCTCCGACATGTTTCGATCCAAGAATCATCCTCGGGGAGCTACACTTTCCTTGCTAAAGTCGCTTTTAAAAACTAGTTACTGATTGCTTTTGTTATATAATCCTGGTTCTGTGGCAGCATGCTTATATAAGGAAAGCAATCAGTAACTAGTTCTGTGGCAGCAAGCTGCCACAGAACCAGGATTATATAACAAAAGCAATCAGTAACTAGTTTTTAAAAGTGACTTTAGCAAGGAAAGTGTAGCTCCCTGATGATGATCTTAGGATTGAAACATGTCGGAGCAATTTTTGGTGTTTTAATGTGGAAATGTTTTATGTATGTGCATCAGTTGGTATACTAATTAAATAATTCGACGATATGCACGGTGCAGCAACAAGAGTGGTTTTTTTATCGTTTACGTGAAATTCATGTTTTAGGCTAGGCCTGTTCTACCCGCAGATCGCGGACGACATATTCCGGGCGACACAGTGTTACATTGCCCGCGGAGACAACCCAAATGAAAAGAAAAGGAAAGTCTTTTAACACCCTCCCTGACAAAGCCGAAGGAGAACACCGAAGCAAATTTGGAAAACTTATGACCAATTTATTTATTGTGAAATGCGTTACTTTGACGATATATATTGTACAAATGTGCTGCAAATAACGAGACACTCTGGCGTGGGTAGTGAATTGCGTTTTTAAAATCGGTTTAAGGCGCGTTTGCAACATTGCGAAAAGCGAATATTACCTTCGTCATGTGTGCCCGTCCGTCCGTCCATCCGCATTGAATAACTCGGCTCCCACTGGACGGATTTATACGAAAATTGGCTTTTGAATATTTTTTGGAAAAAATATGTCGAGAAAATTAAATTTTCCTTAAAATCGGACAAGGTTGAGGTGTAATTTACACGTGGACCAGCACACATTTATGATCATATCTCACGCAATGCTTCTTAGAACGAGGATGTTGTAGACAAAATCCGTAGAGAAAGTCAAAACCTGTGTTTTATGTTTAATAACACTTTTTCCGAAAATCTTGCCTTTTATGAAATAATGTGGGAAAAATAGGGCACAGCCAAACAGGTAACAAGTGACAATATAATACAGGGCATGCGCATTGCATTGGGCAAAAAAGGTTACGCGAAAATACCCCAGTGTTACGTTTATACTGACATTACTGGGTTCTCCCGTTATTATATGTGTATTTTATTATTATTATTATTATTATTGAAAGTGTGTAGAAAAGCTCACAGTAAAATTATAAACGTTACCGTAAGCCTATTTATTAATCGTTCATTTTTTGTATTGAATTTCATGTTGCCGGCATGAAAACCAAATTTTGCTGAAATTGCTCGCATTACTTGAAAGGTTGAGCAGGCCTGGTTTGTTTGGCCCGTGCCATAGCACAGGTTTTTAGACGCCGGCCTCATACAGTGGAGACTCGGCTTCGATTCCGACCAAGTGCACGAGAGATTAGTGACAGTGGGGCATGGATTTCACCGGGTACTTGTGCCTTGCTCTGTCAGGGTTGCTCTACGAGGGTGAGTCAAATGGAAACCTTAAATATTGTAATATAATTGTGTGTTAAGTTTTAAGGTTTTCATACTATTGCTCCGTTCTCAAGATGCATATTAATACTACTGTTGACAGAACTATAGACCGTCGAAGCCAAACAAAACTGTACGCTCTTCGGACGGCGTAAGAGCTGCGCAGAACAGTATTTTCAAATTATTCTCTTATGAAGGGTTAAACCAATTGAACGAAAGGCCGCAGGGCATATGGGGAAATAGAAATCAGTAGTGTAAATTGTGACCACAAGATTTGTTTCTAAACAGATAATATTAAATAAGAAATTATTTGTGGTATTATCCAAATTATTTGTGGTATTATCTAAATTATTTGTGTATTATCCAAACTATTTGTGACATTATCCAAATCATTTTTGACACTATCCAAACTATTTTTGTATTATCCAAATTATTTTTGACATTATCGAAATTATTTGTGGTATTATCCAAATTATTCGTGGTTTTATCCAAATTATTTGTGGTATTATCCAAATTATTTGTGGTATTATCCAAAGTATTTGCGACATTATCCAAATTATTTGTGGTATTATCCAAATTATTTGTGGTATTATCCAAATTTCTGTACCAGTGCAGGTCTATATCATTCATTGGAAATAAAAGTTAAGAAACATGAAAATATTACAGGCACGGAGTTCATTTAAACTCTATCGGACTAGCAGCTGTGTCGGATGGTTGAACGGCGAGAAACCGAACGTAACGGGGACCGTCTCTGTTCTCGCCATCAGGGAAATGAGTACCTCGGATATACGTATATGACGCCGGCTAACGCGGACTGACATTCGAAGTATTCGTTTCCCTGATGACGAGAAGAGAGATGGCTCTCCAAACGCCGGTTTACTTGCCGTTTAAGCACCTGACAGGGTTGGAAGCCCGAGAAAGTTCTAAGGAAACTTTAGCAGCTATGGATTTAGGCCTATGAACATGACCAGTCAGTATACAGATATGAAGATGGTTTTTGGCACGTAATAAAAACAGGCCTACAATTTATTTCATAGTTTGTGCTGTCATAAAAGTCGCGGTTTTCTCTAAGTTCTAAAGTTTCTCGCACTTTCTTAATGTATTATACCCCCGTCTTTTCCCCGCATATTAGAATCTGACATCTCCGTCGCCTTTCGACAAGGGGGTGTAACACGTGCATAATCCAAAGCGAGGAAGAATTACAGATCTGTAAGACAATGTACACGATCACCCTTTGTACCTCGTTTGCGCTGACTTGCTCGTTGTGGTAGGTGAAACTTCTTACGGGATGCGGGTGTGGTTCGTCGGATCCACACATAGTCTTCAATATTTGTTTACTTAATTATTTATTTGTATTTGTAGTCTAAAGTCTACTCTTATCCATTTAAGCACAACAGAAATCAGTAATCGCTTCCCTCCAGAAATATCAATCTTTGTTTTTGTTGACTACACTTTACACCACGTCACCCACTCCTAACGCTTGCCTACTCGACTGCTAGCGTCAGTGACCCAATTCCGTTATCTGCTGCTAACCTTTTCTCCGTTTAAATATCTCTGTAAGTAGAGTCCAGTTGAAATGTGATGGCACACGGTGAGGCAAGTGTGGGGAACTGAAGGGGAAACTGGCGAACGGAGTGGGTAGCCAGTACCCTTCACACTACCTCGGAACATGGTGTATCCAGCATTACTACCGCTGATGCGCACAACTCGGCTGCCAGTATTCGACGGAACTGACGCCCCCGCCGATTTAAATGGACCCGTCCGTTTCGCAGAAAGACGAAATCTGCTTCCAGCGCGTGTGCCGTCACATTTCAAACGCAGTCTAACCCCTCCTACCTATCACCAACGGTTCTTGAATGCACGTTGGTAGTTTAAAAGTATGACGGATGGTGGCGGCCAGTTGTACCTAAGAAGCAAATATACCAAACATATTCGGCTACAAAATTTTCCTAGATTTTGAGATTCGTACAGCGGGTACTCTGCTAGAATGTGATGACTCCGTGTACATTTGCAGATACGTAGACCTACCAATGTGTCAGAGGTCAGAGGAATATAGTGCCTTTATATCAAGGTTAGGCATAGACAGCAAGTGCTTCCATAGGTTGGTACCTGTCTACCAAACCGCACGGTGTTACATTCCGGAATACAGCAGTATTCATGATAAGAGCACAGTCTACATGTTCAGGGTTATTTCTTGAATGTTTAGTTTTGATTTAGTATAAATTTTTCTAGAAAGAACCGTCGTATTGATTTAGTATGAAAAATGGAACACGATTCCTTCTTATAATGGGATGAATCCACCACTGATAGGGTTAGTGGTGAGAAAGCTCCAGCAGTTTATATGAGTGTGGAGCAGCTGCCGCGTTCAGAACTGCTGATGCTGCTGGTATGCATCAAGAGAGGAAAACGACTGCCGCTGGAATTCCATCCTCTATCGCAGTCCGATTTCTCTTTCTATCCTTTACGTCTGTCTGTCTCTTTCTTACCTTATTTTCTATCGCAGTCCAATTTCTATATCCTACATTTACCCCTGTTTCTCTGTCACATTTCTTCTCTTTCATTTATTGTCCTTTTATCGCAGCAGTTTTCTGTCTTCTGTTTTCCCCGTGTCTGCAGATCTCTTTTTTCCTTGAATTGAAATTAAACGATAAGCTGTCAAAATCCAGTACGTAACAACTTCGGTGTTTGGGTCGCTGCACGTTTTTGTAATTATCGCCATGGGTTAGAAGAAGATTTGCCCTACGTATTTCAGTACTCGTTTAGTGTCAGTGGCAGTGTTTCTAAAGGGAATAATGCTTCTACAGGTAGTGAATGTGGAGTTCGCAGTTGACCTTGACGGTTGTTGGGGACAGAGAAGCACCTAGAATGTAGCGACCAGTGGAGAGAAAGTCAAGCAGGGATAGCTACTCATGTTTTTGACAGAATCTCTATATTTACCCCCTCATCGTCGTCGCGAGTGTTACGGGACTATACCCACGCTCTGCAGGTTAGCAATATTCTCTTGAGTAAACGACATTATTTAATTCTCTGTACAAGAAAAGTTATCCGTAATTTTGAGCTGTCAGTTTTTTGTCTTTTGGTTAACTTCCTTGTGTAACAAACAAACAAATGAACAAACAAACCAACTAACTAACTAACCAACGAACTAACCAACCAACCAACTAACTAACTAACCAAATAACCAACCAACCAACTAACTAACCAACCAACCGACCGACTGACCGAATGACCGAGTGACTGACGGACATACCGACCGACCGACCGACCAACCAACCAACCAACTAACTAACTAACTAACTAACTAACCAACCAACTAACCAACTAACTAACCAATAAACCAACCAACCAACTAACTAACTGACTAACTAACTAACTAGCTACCTAACTAACTCTATGAAGCAGAGTCCTTCTTGAGAAGCTAACAGGTTCTACGTTAATCAAGAAATTCCCCGCATTTTATGGCACCCCGAAGTTTCATTACCGAATTCTGCGTGTAAATGATCTTTTTCTGTACATCTAAATCAGTGATATGTTTTGTGTGTAGAAATAATAATCCCGAAACTAACAGGCAAACAGAATGTAATTCGTTGTCAAATGATTATTTCGCTGTACGTGTGAACCAAACTACGGACATCTGAAGTTGGGTTTGTATGTTCTGAAATAATTCCTCCTCGTTCTAGCCTTGTTACCTTGAGCATATGAGCAACGTGTCAAACTACGCGATTTGTCAGTGGGCCCACACGGTTGGTGTCGCTGTCGCTGAAATATTAGAAGCTTCTTTTATTAAGTATATTTTGAGGACAGTAAAATTCAGCAATTTGTCTCTCTGCAGGACTTGACGACACACAAAGGGAGTAGTTCCAATCATTGTCAACCTCAGCACTGCATGCTTCCGAGGGGCTCGACACTCCAGCCATTTTCCCCGCGGTACCCATTAACAAGGTACCTGTGTGTGTGTGTGTGTGTGCGTGTGTGTGTGTGCGTGTGTGTGCCAGAGACGATTTCGAGGTTTTGGAGAAGAACATTTTTGTTCTTGCTGGAAATCAAACTCCGGACAATCCAGCGCACAGTCTAGTCACTATATCGACTGAGCTATCCCGACTAATATCTTAAGGGCAGTATAATTTCAGAGCTTCAGAAAAAATTGCTGAACAGAATTTTGAATATGAAGGAGAGGTTGTAACAAGTCGGTGAAACGTACTTCGTACATAATACAGGGGCTAATAAATAAATGTCATTTTGGTAATAAAACGGGAACATTGTGAAATGGATAGGGCACGTACAGTAGAATAAATGGTTGCGGGACACCAGTCTTAGCTTACATTCCGTATAAACACGAAGGAAACCCACAGCATACTCGTCGCTCCTTGTGGGTTGTGAACAGTCTCTTCCCAGAGTTGAATTTGAACCACTGTGGTGGTGGTGGGTTAAGTGGCCTTTATGACAACTTCGTAGCTGAACCACGTGGCATTCTCTTCCACAAATTTTGTTGCTCTGCTGCTCCGGATTGCTGTAGGCACCGCTCCAATTTTTGCTGAAAATCTTCTTGAAGATTGCAGCTCAATTATATACTAGTCTGCCAGATTGGGGAAGGCTTGTATATCCTTCTAAAGACCAACGTTTACTTTAAGTGCTACCAAGTTTAACATTAAAAAATTCTCCATGTTGTCTACATTAAATTTATGTATTTCGTGTTTAACATTAAAAAATTCTCCATGTTGTTTACATTAAATTTATGTATTTCGTGTTTAACATTAAAAAATTCTCCATGTTGTTTACATTAAATTTATGTA
>Ga0123352_10016592_pt1 | contig 11739 bp, 8 predicted proteins | sample TergutLab28metaG_FD_89700 | JGI IMG/M metagenome (GOLD analysis project Ga0123352, IMG submission 89700) | Labiotermes labralis P1 segment gut microbial communities from Petit-Saut dam, French Guiana - Lab288 P1 | ecosystem: Host-associated > Arthropoda: Insects > Digestive system > Gut ...
ACATACACTACTACTTACCCCCACACCCTCCCACACCCCACCCTCACACACCCCCACACCCACCCCACCGCACACCCCACACACCCACCCACACATACACACCACACCCCCCCCCACACACACACACACAGATAGCAATCTTAAACCCATGACGCGCCCTATTTGAAGATGCATTTTAAAAATTCTCCAAATTTAGATTTTTCAAATCGACTCTTAAGTGTCCCATTTTGTATGTAGGCTTATCTTTTTGAGGAAGTGTAAAAACAGCTTTACTTCTTAAAGAAGAGCGGAAACAGAATGAAGTGTTTTAGTTTTGGATACAGTAGTTAACTGAACAGAACAAATATCTGATTTCGAATGTACGATTGCAGTTTGTGACGAACCTGACAGCTGTTAAGGCGTTTACAGTACATTGTACTGCAGAATGGTGAACAGAATGAGTAAGAAGAATGGATGCCTACAGCACTGTGTTGGTACCATTCGAATGATCGTTATTGTGTATTTCTGTGCATATGTGTGCAATTGTGCAATGTGTTTATTTATTTATTCAAGTGTTTTTTTTTAATTATTGCTAGACACTTGTAGCTTGGACAACCAAAGAGGATTTGAGTTCAAGAAACCCCAAATGTTACATTCTTGAAGAAATACAAGAAAATTTCGAAAAGTGAAGTCATTTGGCAAAAGATTCCTTAACGGACGGTCTTACACCACAGATACTCTGTATCGGATAGAAGGTACGTCGAGACTGACGACGACCACAAGCATTCTGAAATCAGAAAACCTAACGAACTAATAGTGCAGAGTCCATGTTGATAGATTGTTTAACGAGGTTGACAGAAGCTCAGATTACGCTGTTTTTTTTTCTTTCTTCATCTGTGTTCCTCTGTTTTAAATCGTAGCGTTGTGTAAAACATGAAGTAATCAGACAAGCTGACACACAGAGCTGGGATCCAAAGCCAACGATAGGCAGACAGTGCAACTGTTAATTTTCGCGCTTTGTTTATAGTCCTGTGGTAGCTGGTTTATGAATTTGTTGATATATTATGTTGTTCTGTGGATCGCGCTGATAATAGAGTTTCGATAGTACATTACACTGATCAAAGCTTTCTACGTACCAGTGGACAAGCCAACAACTTACTGGTGTTGCACTCCATTGTTTTACATAACCCAATTAATTTGATCAAAAATCGATCAACCGCTAAACATCCCTGATCCGATTTGCTATTTAATAGAAGATTAAATGGCGAACGTTGTGTTTGGATTAAATTGCTGTTTATTCAGTTTAGCGTGTCGCTTCTAAATTGGGGCTTGCGGTAGTCCGGAATGACGATCAAAGTTCCACAAACAAAAGAAAATGGTTTTTGTTGTTGTAAATGTGCTCTTGTAGGATTGCAGGGCATTAATTCTGCAGCAGATTAATTTAGCTCGATAGTAGTTATTTGTGCTTTGTACGTTAATAAATGTGTTAAACGTAGCACAGTTTGCTTTGAACGGCGTTTTTCAAAGTACCGCATCCTGATGGCGTGGAACAGCCTGGAGTGTTTTCACATACTCGTTTATGTAATAATATAACTATATGTAAAATATACCTTATCTGAAAGTTCCATATTTTTTAGTTCTGAGGTTCTCACGGCTATGACTATTAAGATTATTCTTCGGAAGTGTGATGCAGTGTAGCCTGGTAGGTATTTGTAGAATATTAGAAGATTATGCCACATCCGTATTGAAAGCAGAAGAAATTAACCTTGATGATGCAGGTATCATTTCCTCCGAAAAGTGGTAAATTTGTCTCACACTACACAGTCATGTATCCCAGGTTACATACCGATTAATTTATTGAAATATTGTTGTCAGTGGTGAGTGCGAATGGGGAAATAGAAAGTGTTCCGTGCGTGACGTAGAGTATTTTTTTTCTCGTGCACAAACGCCTGTGTGAAAACTTTAATTCAGAAGGCACATCATCATAGAAAATGTTTTAAACAGACTGATTTATCATTAACGACCAGCTAGAAGAGATATTTGTGATGTACTTGCGTCAAGTGGCGAATAAGTTAATCAGTTTTCCATTATCTGTGACTATCAGCCTTTACGGAAGGAATGTTTAGTGCATGTTCAAGGACATGCGACGAAAGTGTCGCTTCGATTCAGGGGGAGAAATCGTAGACAAATCCGAAAGAAAATTTCCCAGTTCTGAACCAAGTTAGTTTGTTCTTTGCATATTAAGAAGACCGAGTCTGTGTGACTTTTCTACTTTTGACTGCGTTTTTCATTATTTGATGTATTTTTATAATAAAAGCACGTTCCTCTGAATGTCAAATTATTTGGTGTCTGTATACAAGAAGTGTGACACAGTTCGAAACAAATATATAGGAATCGCAGCCAAGCTTCAGTTAACCTATAGGCTTAGCAGTTTATTTTGATATCAAAAGTTGGGTGGACCATCTCCTGCTTCATCGACAAGCACCTGCCCCACCCTCTGCTAATTTTGCGTCGTACGCAGTGTCTCGAGTCCCTTAGCAGGCGATGAAGGGAGGTAGACAAAGGGTCGTTGTAATAATAACCTTTAGAAAGTCGAATAAAAACTCAACAGTGTTCCAGCAGATGTTGAAATTTTTGCCCTTTGAGCGAATTCCCTTAGTATATCTGCGGAAGAGGGTGTTGTTAAGGTCTGCACTCTTTTGGGTTTTTACGCAGTGTGAAATGGTAGTTTCTTATCGACGTTTCGCTAAAAACTGTCGGGTAACATCTTCAAGGTTCGAGCAAGGGTGTTGTTAACTGTCTGGAATTCTTCCCGGGAACTTGTTGAAATTTCGCGATTGAAGTTATTTTTTTTAGGTTTTCCAGAGGATTGGTGTTGGTTTTATACACTTCATCTTTTAAAATTTCCCACAAATATCAGTTGTGGAGGCCAAAGACGACGTCTAATTACGCGTCGATCGACAGCCTGTCGCAGGGCTGCGATACATGCGAGTGTAACATGAGCTGTAGGCGAAAAGTTTCATGTGCCATGAATCATTGCGTTTGCTTCTGTGAATGCAGGTTCGGTCAAGCGGTCAGTGCTGCTACTATATGCGTCGAGTCAGGTCGACGATTCCACAGCGCGAGTTAAGTACAGCTCTAATTTCAAATATTAGTCTACTGGAAAATGTCGCAGAAAATTTCAGTACAGGTTTCCAGAAGAATAAATTCCAAGTTAACAAAGGAAAGCAACTTGTTTAGTGAGCGGAAAATAAGAGGATCGCTGATAGACCATAGGCTAGAGAGGAAACGAACTGTGCTGACAGAACTTAGACACTATTGATGCTAGACGCGGAACATCACGAAGAAAATTTCTTACAGGACAAACTCAGGACATGAGGGTTTCGAAAATGACTTGCACCGAGGGCTACAAAGTTGTTAAAACCAAGAGTGCCTAAAACAACTGACCTTTTTGTGTGGCACTGTAAAAGAGAAAGTGTATAAAAGAAATCCACACACTCTGGAAGAACTAAAAAAAAAAAAAGACATTCGTCGCGAGATTTCAACAATTCCCGGGGAAGAACTGCAGAGTTAACTACAATCGGTTCCACAGGTATACTGAGTGCATTCGATACGGAGGGCAAATGTTTCACCATCCGCTGTACATCCGGTAAGTGTTCATTAAACTTTCTAAAGGTTTTTATCACTGCGAATCATTGTCAAAATCCCTTTATCAACTGTTACCTCTCCCTAGACGCGGCGCACGACGCAACGCTGGCGGTGCCCCAGGCCGGCACTTCTCGGTGAAGCATAAAAAAATACATATTCAATTCTTGTTCGAACAACAATTAATATCATACATTGATACAAGAAAAGCAATGAGAGTGACCATTGGTTTTCTTCACTGTATATTATTTGGGGTGATAACATCAAATCGACGAAGATCTTCTGCGTATTTAACAAACACGTAGAGGTGACAAATTCTAAAATATAACTGAAGTTAGGGGGACGACTGGGTGAAAGGATAAAAGAATAATTTGTGTAAAGTTAGGCTGATTTGGTTGTGAACATGTGGTGGTCTGTTGTGAACGTGAGAATGAAACTTCGGCTTTCATAAACGGCAAATAACCGACTGCACTTTTCTCAAGAAGGCATCTGTGATCCACCGAGATTTGGCCAGGTAATTATTTACAAGGATTCGAAGTTTTCATGGTGTATGTAGTTAATATAGTACGAGCTTCCTTATAACAAATATTTTGAACCTAACGTATGGATACTTCTGCAAATTGTATATTTTTACGAAACTCCGTGTAGCTGATATACTAAAACATGACCTACCTACCTACCTACATACCCACCCACCCACCTACCTACCTACCTACCCACCTACCTACCCACCCACCCACCCACCTACCTACCTACCCACCCACCTACCCACCTACCTTTATTCCTGCCTTCGGGAACCTGAGGCATTATCTTGTCGCCACGTTTTCTCGTAATAAGCATCCGTAAAACACAAAACGCAATGATGGAAGAATGAGGTTTTCTCTATCCCTCCTACACAAGTATTCTACTTCCTCTCCTGAACCCCTTTCTCATATTTCCTTTCATGGCATTAATTTAATCATGGTTTCTGAAAGTGTTCTCTTCGTATTTCGTTCTAGTCGACGGCAAATCGTGAGCTCAGCAACCAAGGAACGGTAGAGAGTACAGCTCTGATGTGAAACGGGCAGAGACATGAAGCGAAATGTCGGAAGGCGGGTAACACACACAACGGTCATACACACAACGGTAACACACACAACGGTAACACACACAACGGTAACACACACAACGGTAACACACACAACGGTCATACAAGCTGGTGAATTGGGACTGCAGCGTGTAGTTAACGCGACTTTGTGCAGTCGAATTGACTTTACCTTTATAAGTAGTGAAGCACGTGACAAAGAACTTCGGATTTATTAGGCAAGCTTCATTTTCTGCGTTAACTGCTTGTCTGTTCCATATTACGGGGCAAGAGTACAAATTTATCCTCACGTAACCATAAATCGCTTCGCTAAATCGTTTGTTCAATGCAGGGCTGAGAGAAATTATTGTTTAAATAAAATCCCGTTACAAAAGTCATAGAAAGGTGTCTGTCCCACGGGACAAATAACACAATAGATTCACACAAAATATTAAATTCCAGTCCGCCTATATATTATAATTACATATTTCGTAGATGCTGAATAATGGGGTATGACACCGTGTAATCTGTCATAAGAATACCAGTACTTGGGTAGAACAAGCATTCATTTTATACCTTGAATATAGAAACATGGTTTCTCCGAAACCTCTGTACTTTACTACCATATTACGCGGTGTCACATCCCATAATAAACTACTCTTCAAACGCACCGCCTTCAAAATCTCAGCTGTCACATAAATAACAATGCTGTTGATAGACCTTCGTAATTATAACTGAGAGGAGGTTATATTGTATGTCGTGACGCCGTATTTGGAGCAGTTTTGTATTTCCAGTCGCCCTCCCAGATATGGCTCAGACGGCCTCACCCACGACATTCATTAAGGTAACTTTAAATCCGCAACGTATCAGCAGCTGTCGACGAATTACTGTAATAAACTTCGGTCACAGGAAATCCTCTTCCTCTCTCTGTCCTTGTGAACGCGTGCTGGCGAAGTTGGTAGGGCAATTTGGTTAGCGTCGTCGTCGCGTCATAGGCTTCCGCGGCGCCTCCATGGTTACCGTCTGATGTGTTATTAGTCTTTTAACACAATGGTATACAAGCTTCCTGTATTAAAGTGGTCTGTTCGATATCACATTTCAAAGAACCGCATGTATGAAGTGCTGTCCTTATTACATTTCCATACTGCGAATTTACATTTCAGATTATTTAGGCAGTGTCGAACTGCTCTACCATTATTTACATTTTGTGTTCTTCGTATCGGTACGTTGGATAACGTTGACAAGAAGAATCAGTCTCAGCGTGGGTCTATAGCAGTTCTGTCATGAAGCTGCTCAGCGCTTTTGAGTTCTGTCTCCATCTTCAGGGTCAACGGTTTGCCTTGGTTTTTCCAGGTTTGCCGTCGGATATACAGTCTCTTCATCAGGGTAGGAGAGTTGAATCGTGAGCCTAGCTTCCAACCCCATCATGTTTATACAGGTGAGACCATCCGCCACTAGCTGTAAATAATATCTAACTGGCGGAGCACATTTAGTTGATCTGTTTTATTTTTCAACAAATTGTTAATTTGGATGTTAATATAATTTATTTTACGACGCCTTTTAGCTGTGGAATTTTGTGTGACCTATACTGAAGGAGACACAGGGGTCGATAAGTTATGTCAAGTGGATAGGATTTGTGATAAAATTTTCTTAGACAAAATGGAAAAAATCGCGACGACGGTGAGTTAGAAAAGCCTTTATCCGGGCTGAGTTTCGAACCAGGTACCTCTTGACTGAAACTATAGAACTCTGCTGCCTAAATGTGACGTAATAGAAGGAAAAATTAGGCTCAGAACCTCAGTGTTTATTTAAGTGTCTTTATCCCATACGCGGCTTTGAAGATGGAGGTGGCAGGTTCCTCCTAAACTTTCGTAATTCTCTACCACACTACAGGGCGTCACATCTTAGGTGATAAATTTTCAGTCGAGCTAGTATTTCTGAACGTCGGAAATTAGAATTTTTGGAACATAGGCCTGTATTAGCTCCTTCATCCGTTGTAATATGTATTGCTGGCTGGCTTAGATTAAGCAGCAGAACAGTGAATGAAATTAGCAGGTATACAGGTTCATTGGGCAATAAATGTGAATACAAACACCAGGCATACTGGTTCAGTAGGCATTAAAGAAACAAGTTAAGCCTAATGACCGGTGAACACTTGCAGTTAAATCAATACTAATGACAGCTGGCTGTGGTATGTTTCGTGCCAATGACATTATAGAGTAATGTTGTAAAATAGGAGGAGGTTGTAACTACGAACTGGTCGACGACACGACGCTGATCTTTGTCTGCAAGTCCGTGAGGACTAGGTGAAGTCACGCGATGTACAAAGCGAGGAAGAGGAGCGGTTCGATACTGGCTGTGTAAACATTAATGTGACAAGGTCGTCTTTATTTTGCGTAGGTATTGCCAGATTGCCGATCCCAGTGGCCGTGCGATCTAAGGTATGGGTCTGCGGCCGCTCGCTTGCAAGGACTGCGGGTTCGAATTTCACCGGGTGCGTGAATATATCTCTTGTAAGTGTGTGGTGTCAGGTACAGGTGTCTGCGACGGGTCGATCACTCGTCCAGAGGAGTCCTACCGAGGCTGGTGTGTATGGTGTGATCTCAAAACATCGACATTGAGGAGGCATATGCCCAGTAGGGTTGTCGAATCGTAAACAAAAAAACTGTAATCTTAACGGAAATATTTTACACGTTACGGCTACTTGGATCACCCACAAAATGCTACTGTTTAATTAGAGGAAGTAGTTACAGTTATCAAATTTGAACTTTGTGTATTTTGTGTTTAGTGAAATTTGCACAACTACATTTTCTGAGCTGTTATTAGAATATGTGTTAGTACTAATTTGACGTTAATCCATTTTTAATTACGGTGTAAATAATCATCATATAGTGAGAGTTGTTTCAAAGAAGTAAACCTCTTTGAATAAAGGTAGACCAACTTGATGACACATGCTTTATTATGTCAATTTACTGCTCAACATGTTTCGGATGTTAATACATCCGAAACATGTTGAGTAGTAAATTGACATAATAAAGCAAGTGTCATCAAGTTGGTCTACCTTTATTCAAATATCAAGATGATGCACGGTCCAATACGCATAAGTAAACCTGTAATGGAAAAAGTCCAAAAAGTCGATTTCGAATGTCACGCGCCGTCGTCAGAAGCCTGTAGCTCAGTATATGAGATTCAGTCTTATTTTACAATTTTACAATCACTGAGTTTTTCTACATTATTTAAGTTTATATTACATTATATTCGTGCTGATGTTAACGGACGTCAAGGTTGGGCAGCTAAACACTCGTGCATCGTATACTGGGTGTTTTGGGTTCAAGAATTAGTGCTGGCAAGACCAGCTGTACTGAATGGTGTTTGTTGTGTTGTTGCTGTGTTGTCAAGGCAAATTTCCTCCTTCCTCATATTCACGTCCTTATTCCCGTATCGGCCCTCCATTCTATACTGTGTAGTCTGAGCTACTGGCAGCTTTAAATGAACAGAAAGCAAGTAATGTTAATTATTTTTATTTGTGGCTTATTTAACGATGCACACCAGCTCGGTCAGTATGGCGTCGAATGATTGGACGATAGTGAACAATGAATTTGGAATTTGTCGTGGCCTAATTGCAAGCACTCCTCGAATTTGTCTGTAGGTACTTATGAATACCACGAATGATATCAATATCGGGCTAGTTTATTTCCCAGTCGAGATTCGGAATTCAAGTCAGAAGCAATACCACTAGACCGAACTTGTTCGGAACCATGATGTTGTACTGCCAGTAATTCGGTGACGACTACATCCACCGCAGGTAGGCTACAACTTACACATATAATTTTCCAAACTTACAGTTTTGGCTGTACATTTTGTAAAAGTTGCTTGCGTCGTATTTACATTTCAAGGAACTCCCTTACAATCCTGCACCGCTTTTGAGATGTAGTTGTGTCTGGGGGCAGGTAGGTCGAGTATTGGCGGATCTTAAAGAAGTATTGCTTGGAGGTGTGGATAGATTCATTCTGGTAGCAAATTAAGAGTCAATGACTAGCTCTTGTGAAGGCGATAATAAACTGTTGTGCTGTATGCCATAAACGACAGAGCAGATTTCAACTCCTTGACCCGCACAGAGAGGCCTAGATTTTGGAGCATTGTTAAGAATTAATAGACTTCACTTTCATGCGATACTTCTGAAATGCTTACAGGCAATCAGCATTGGGGCCACCGTACGGGTTGGACGACAGTGGAATCTTGGTTCTATTAGCGAAAGAACAAGAAATTCTATCCTCTTCGTACCCTGACTGGGTACAAGGTGACGCAATTGGTCGAGGCCCCAAGTTCGATTCCTGATGTGGCCATTAGATTTTTCCATTGACCTAATCTTTCGGTTGCACTAAGGCTCTGGGGTTGACTCAGCTTTTAACAGAAATGAGTACCAGGAGTACCTATAGGGGGTAAAGGCGGACGGTTCATAGGGCTGACAAGCTTGCCATCTTCATGTATCGACTGTCTAGAAATTCTGAGATCTTCAACCTCCTGGAGCCCTCAGGGCCTGTCCAGGCCTGCATAGGAACTGCTTTGCCTTATAGTACCTTGACCGGCTCTAAAACCCACCCATCTTCCAATGCATTGGGTGCAGGAATTTTTGCCCGGCAGTTACGTTACTGGTGTAGGAGGATGACCACTCGTTTTCATCATAAGAATGCGTAGAGTTATTCCTTCACCCCAGTACGTCTTCATGCCGTGATGGCTTGCTGGTTGATTAAACACGGGGACAACCATAACTTACCTCGCCTTTACGAGCAACTGTGGTGCTCTGTCGAGATGAATCGAGTGGGACTGTCGCTAACGAGCAATCAGGATAGAGACGAACAGACAAGGACAGAGAACGCTGAAACATTATCCGGGCCATTGATTAAAGTCAATACTTGGCCTGCAACTCAGAGCTCAAAACTGGTTTCGTCTTCTAGATTCAACAACCTTCTGCTTGCTTTGTAGCTCATTTAGTTTTTGCTTGTTCTGCTATTTCCCCTCCTTATAATTTCAGTGGGATTAGCACCTGGCGAATTTTTATTGCGCGATTCGGAATGCCGAGTATTTTACGGCTCAAGCCCATTCACGTTTTACGAATAAAAGGTGAAAATTTTTTGAGATTCTGATATCCAGACAAATATTTTTGTCGTCTGGTAAGTGTGGATCTTGTTTTGTGACACTTTGCTGTGAGTCTCGTCTCAGTGAGGCGGGCATGATTTATTTGTTGGCGTTCTTTTGTTGTCGCAAAAACACGCAACCCGATGCATTACAGTGGCATAAGTATGGAATTAATTAAAAAATAATCAGGCGTAAATGTAGTTCGCTCTGTGCTATAAGTGGCCGAGTGATTGTCAGTGCCCACAAACCCAGCTCCTGTGCGACGAATGAAAAATTTTTCGCCATACAATTCCTTCGTCACCACTGGTGACCAGGCGACCATATATTACACCCTTGGCTACTAATATATTTTAATTTACAACATTGGCCCTTTATGTTACTCTTGTTATTATCATTATTACACAAACGTCGCTGTCCTTTGATAAAAAATATTGATCCTTTATTTTCAACAGGTTTATTTGAACTAAAGATTCATATTTCATCTTTTAAAGATAGGGTTTCGCGGAAAATATAAATAAATCTTTACTTATCACCTCACGGAAAACTCCGCCTTCATTACAAAGATCAGCCAGTAATATGCAATTCGATGTTAGTACTGTGGTTTACTGCCCTCTGTTACGCGTTTAAAGTCTCCACTCGTCATGATCAAGCAGTCCTTCTGACTGATGTAGTGGTATTTAATTTTGGTTGCATTTTGAATCACTTGATTGAGAAATTTATAAAGTGTACAAAATTGAGGACCCTCAAAACGTTTAATATATTGAAATATTACGCGCCATATTTTTGGTTTTACAATCCTTGCTTCTTCGATTGCTGTTTTTGTGTTTATTCTTTTGCGTGACTGATTGGTTGTATACGTTCATAATGTAATTACCAACATAGCCTGTTGTTGGACACGAACAATGAACTAATTTGCATACTCTATGAGTCTCTTCCCGTGGTGAAAATGTCACCTACTGCTGCAATAGCATTGAGTGAAAAGGTCACTAGATCGACCCAATTTCAACGGCCATTCTAGGTCTATGTTTTGTGTTTTAAAGGGAATGTATTATGAAACTTAAATTAGATTGGCATGAAGAATAGCTTTGAAACTGCAGAATATGCGAGAATAATGGTACACGTTGCAAATATATGTGGCGTAAGTACATGTGTAAGGAGGTAAAGACACACGCTGTAAGCTGAAGATAGCCTCGAACAATGTTTAATGACTTACCCATTACAAGTACAGTGTTTTCAAACGAGACCCAAGCCACTGAAGAAAGTGATAGACCTGTTGTTCTGTTTCGTGTGTCTGACGTAAATGTACACTGTAGATCGTGCTATGGACCGTTGTCTGCCTTAGTATTTCCGTCTTCTGAGGAGTCACACTATGTCGAATGGGAGAGATTTACAGACAGTGGGGAGGAACATGTTGCTTCTGCTGTGAAGATGGAGGTAGAGAGTTTCTCTGAAATGTCGGTATCTACCAGTCTACACGACACATTACGTTACACAGCCATGGGAAGTTAAAATCTTACTGGTACAGTGTGCCTATTCACAACGCATTGCTGAAACGTCTTGTGCAAATTTGATGATTTCTCCCTGCATCTACGATTTACACAGATAGCCCTAACATCGATCCGTTATGTTACTTCTGGGCAGTTTTGAGTTAGATTTTACTAATGGTGCATGCTGCCTGAATTTGTATAGTAAAGGTAGAGACTGCAATTCTGATTGAGAGATAGCTACCAAACACCGCTGTTTATGGCTGCCATGTTTTGGTCCACTTAACAACGACCATTGGTTCTTATTTCTGCCTACACACACACACACACACTCACACACACACACACACACACACACTCACACACACACACATACACACACACTCACACACACACCACACACACACACACACACACACACACACTCAC
>Ga0123352_10016593_pt1 | contig 11739 bp, 5 predicted proteins | sample TergutLab28metaG_FD_89700 | JGI IMG/M metagenome (GOLD analysis project Ga0123352, IMG submission 89700) | Labiotermes labralis P1 segment gut microbial communities from Petit-Saut dam, French Guiana - Lab288 P1 | ecosystem: Host-associated > Arthropoda: Insects > Digestive system > Gut ...
CAGATTTTGATGTTTTGCTGACCGTGCATCTCAGTATAATCTTAGTAATTAACCAACTTGATGCACAAAATCTTGTTTTATAATAAGTTTATTAAATGCCTCTACATGTTTCGAGCACCATGTACTCATCATCAGGAGGTCAAAATTGTATTATACAGCATCTGGTATCACCACACCTGTAGGTGGCCGTCCCGTGCACAGGTGAGAGAGGACTCCTGTGAGATTAGCGATGTAGGATGATGTTGGTCTTTCTGTACTATAGTTTAAGTCCTCTCTCAACCTGTGCACGGGACAGCCACCTACAGGTATGGTGATACCAAATGTTGTATAATACAATTTTGACGTCCTGATGATGAGCACATAGTGCTCGAAACATGTAGAGGCATTTAATAAACTTATTATAGAACAAGATTTTGTGCATCGAATTGGTTAATTACTAAGAATATATGTACAGAGTTACGGAAGATATTCGAGACTGTTTACCGTCTTGTGCACTCTACAGACGAAAATCAATAACGCTAATTGGTACGTTCCATGCCACTAATGTCGCGGCTGTACATACTGGACACGAAATTAACCATGATTTTAAGACATGTGTGGCTACGGACAGTTTCTTTCTGCGAACAAATGTAAGCCTAAGCAAACAAAATCTGCTAACAAATGCAAGTTTTTTTCTGGACTTTTTAAAATTTATTCTAAAGCAATCCCGTCGCTTCTTTTAATCCTCTTCTTCTCTTCTTCTGTTTACGGTCAACGAATAAAACGTTCGCCCTGTCTTCACTGTCACCCAGCCTGCGATATTCCGCTATTACCGTTCACGTTACCACTGCAACGTCGTTGCCATGTTTATATGTAAAACATTTAGAAAGTAAGGGCAATAAATCTGCGATGATTGTGCAGCTTGTTTTTTGTCACTGCTTCTAGAAGTTTGTGTACTTTCCTAGCAGTACATGGCTGCTTAATGAAGAAGGAGAAATATCAACGTCTGGCAATCCATGTATTTAACTTAGGCAAAGGGATATAAGAAACTCGTTTTATGCTTCCAAAATCATACTTCTAGTTGTTATTACATTTTTTACCAACAAAATTCTACCTTTAGGGGAGGGGGAGGGGCCACATTTTGTTCTGCTCAGAGAATTTACTTTGCTGTTCATATCTCCTATTAATGGCAAAGAAATTATTCTGAAACAACTTTTTACACAATATCTGCAGAAGTTAACTTGCGCAAATAAATTCCAACATAAAAAACAAAGGTAAATTTCACTCTATAACCTACCACGTAGGCAGAAATTGGAAGTAGAAATATGGCTGTACCCTTTATTTAACTTCTGCGTTAGACGGGGTGGGTGGTTAATGCCAAACCCCGGCCGCTTTACCCTCGGAAATGACCTGATACCAATCGTACAAGAGACTGTGTGGGCTCCACAGCCGGACGTTCTAATTATGTAATTCTTCAAAACTTCACTGTTTAGAAAACAGGGCCTGCACGCACAGTTTTTAAGACAATAGTGATATATGTATTTCAGTCTATCATTGTAAAGTCGCAGGAAATGTATTAACACTTGCATGTTGTAGCAGCATTATAATACAACTGCACCTTAAATATAGAATTTCGGTACCTGACAGAGGATAACGTTCTTTCCTCATAGTTTTTTCAGTTCCATTTATTTTTCAAAAGCTAATACATACATAAGGGACATGAGGTGGTGCAGTTGGTCGAGGCATTGCGCAGGTTAGATTCCCGATGGCGTCTTTGGAATTTCTCATTGACATACGTCTCCCGGCCGCAGTAAGGCCTTGGGATCGACTCAGCCTCTAACAGAAATGAGTACCAGGAATATTTACTTACACTCCCATTTGCCGAATGTCATGAAATATGAGAGCCTCAACCACCTGGAACCCTTAAGGTCTGTCCAGGCCTGTAACAGGGACTGTTTTAGCTTTCTTGCCTTTAATATATATTTACTGTATATTGCAGGTTTAATGTTTCCTTTTTCCGATCACTTTGTTTACTTCAAGCGACTTATTCTGAAATATCTCGCGTCTAATTTGTTTAGGAGGGTGATATAATCTGCCTTATATTCCTGAAATCAAGAAACAAATGTACGTAACAGAAAGGAAAATCACTTTCCAAGAGGATTTCTTTTGAGTACAGACGGTGACATTTCTAAAAACATTTACGCTTTTTGTGAGCCACTACAAATTTTTATTCCATAAAATTGACGTAAATTTCCAAAGAAGAATGCAAAAGATGGGTTTAAAGGACTTTGCACCAAGTTTCACTTCCTTGAAACTGGTTTTGGAAAAGTGTCGAATCTATTTTGAGAAAATAACTAACTTAGCTTAGTCAGCCAAGCTTTGTTCACTCACCTCCACCTAGAATCGAGGTTAAGAAAGATTATGTCAAAATGGCGTGGACAGGGATAACTTTACCTTTTCAGCTTTGTAAGTCAGGCGTTGCTAAGACATTTCGAAATGATATCGAGATTTTAAAATCTATACTGCCGAAAATAATAACTTAATTCACGACAAAATAAAATATCTAAAAAAATTACACGGGTTTTACCTTGTATTTGATCTTCATTAGCCCTGCACTTCCTTTCCTTTCGCAGTTAATCCATAGAAACAGACATCCCTAACGCCATGAAGCCGTACTTTAAAAGAAGGTGCTTAAAACCGCATTAAATTTGGACAATTTTAAGGCATGCTCAGAATCTCTGTGGACCAGTTCATAAAAATGCGTTGTGTAGCACTTCAAAATTGTAACTTCCAGCTTACTGCATTCAGTATGCATGTGTTTAAGCAAGCAGATCCAAAAGTCCCTGTCGAGTAATGTACACCGCTACCTCGCATTCCGAATTAATTCGAGCGAAAGACCTCCTTTTTTGATTGAAATATGTATTTTCTGATTCATTGCAGATCTAAATCTGTTAATTTGCTTAAACTGAATCACGACTGCCTTCTCCTGCATACTTTCCAGCTTATTACTTGCAATTATCATACTTGCATAATTCGGAGCTAAGTAACTGAATTATGCGGATTGAAAATGTGCCATAAATAACACAAAAAGTATTAGAAAAGGGTCGAGTACAGGGGGCAACATGAGGAATGGCAGAGATAAAAATGGTTATAGAGAAAGATATCTGCAATACAATTAGCTGTGCTCTTATACCAGATTGATCCGAAGATCGAAAAATAATTGTGCCTTTCTGCTAAAATACTTTCAGTCAGAGAAAAATAAAACACTCTGGAAGAAGGTCCTGTCATGCAATTACTCGACTGATTTATTGATTCTTGATTCAATAATCTTAGTAACTGACCAGCTTAATGCACAAATTCTTGTTTTATAATAAGTTTATTATATTCCTCTACATGTCTCGAGCATTATTGTGCTCATTATCAGGTGGTCAAAATTGTATTATACAGCATCTGGTATCACGTGTAGGAGGCCGTCCGGTCCACCGGACGGCCTCCTACAGAGTATGATAATACCAGATGCTGTTTAATACAATATTGACCTCCTGATGATGAGCACAATATTGCTCGAGACGTTTAGAGGAATATAATAAACTTATTATAAAACAAGAATTTGTGCCTTAAGTTGGTCAGTTACTAAGATTATACTGAGATGTAGGTCAGCAAAACATAAAAATTCTTGATTCAGTAAGTCACGTTTCTTAGCCTGTTTATCTAAGTAGCGTAGAATGCTGACGCTTATGAAGGGCGAATTAGATACGATTGTTAATAGATGTAGGTAGCGGTAAAAATTTGGCTGAACAATGTGAAACCCTTCAGTCTGATCAATGAGCTTTCGGTCCTGAATGCCAAGCAGTGACACTAATGACACGATAGAGATTTTTTGTACGTCTGTCTACGAGATAAACAGTAGACTTAACTACAGTTACTGTCTTTGACGTGTTTGGATTTTATATAACTTAAAAACTGGCCCTTACATGCACCACACTTGCTTTGCCAATTTGCGTCGCCAAGTTACAAATTTATATAAGGCTAATGAAACTTCGGATTAGATTTTGAATTTTTCCGCATGCTCTAGTGCTTCAAAAATAAAAAAAAAACGTAGAAATGAGAAAAATTAAACATAGGGTTTGCGAAACCGGATCTTTTTCCGTCCACAGGTAAAGAAGTTACGATAAAATGATATTAGTTTTCAGAAGCGTTGTGTTTAATTTCTGTACTTTTGAAACATTAGGCGATGCATGAGGTCCAAAAGGTTGGTAGTCAAGAATGTGAAGTGCCATAATCAGAAGCTAGCAGAATTACACCACCACCTTGTTTCAAGTCCCATGCAACTGCGATTTATCCCGTTAATTCAGCCCTAATTTTTAATAAGTTATTTATACACCTACATTTCTTTCTATAGGCTACAAACTTCTTATATACTCCTAGGTAGCCAATTACCATAATTTTCCTCGTTCCACAGAAGTTTCGCGGTTTTATTTAATCCTTCCTGTGTTTGTTTCAACATGATTCATGCGCAGAATATGCTATCCAAACACGCACGACATCGGACTTTAAGATAATTTGCTTATCATTCAATTTATCTGTAACGAGAGTGAAGGTTAAATTGACCCTGTGAACGCCAAGAAGGCGTATGGAGGAGAGCAATTATGCCCCCAGTCATTCTTAACTTTGACACGAGACTGAGGTGAGTTTTCAGATTCATTCTTCTGCCGCTTTACCCACAGGACAGAACCTCAGATACACCTACAATTAGAGTCTCTGGGTAGTACCCAGAACAGGCCTGGGCGCTACGGAGAAGAGAAAAATCTCTTGTCCAAAAGAGTTATCTCAGTTGTTTTAATTATATATATATACTCGTACTTCTCAAAAGAGATATTTTCCTAAATATAGTCGTATGTAAAAAATGAAATATAGATTGACAGGTTTATGGGACACACTAAGCTTGTGAAATATAGTAATTCTAAACGAACCAGAGTATGACGATGCATCTTTAAATCCCATGACCTAAATAAAATATCATAACAAGGAAAAAAGAACATACAAAATACTTGAATATCTGAAACATAATGAAAGAATCCCCCCCCCCACACACACACAAGCATGCGTACATAGAGATACACATATTCAAAGACACGTGCTTATAGGACCTATATAATGTATAAAAAATTATCACAATTAAGCTAAAATGTGCCTGAAGCTTTTTTCTCCTTTCTTTGGAACAAAAGCCAGACACACCAAAAAACGGCGAAAGGGAAGAAGATTGGCAGTAGCTCTCTCTTTTATAAACACGGGAACAAAATAGCGACTGTAGGATTTTGAGTTATCTGGCAATGACACTCGTCATGAAATCAGGCAGATATGGACGTTGTGTGTTTCATTAATCATCACAGAAGAGCTCCCTCTGTTTGTTGAAATACGGGTAAGGAAAAAAGAGTAATTTACTGAAGTAGAAATAAAGTTTAGTTTATAAACATTCTCTTTTTTATATTTACTTTTAAGGAAAATATACTCAGTCGCTTTTATGGAACCCACAACCAAATTAAGAACAAACAGAATTGATAATTAATTACCAAATGGTCTCATACACGCCAGAAAGAACACGCCACTTTCTATGCGATGCACAAGGGGTAAATATAATTGAAGATGTCTAAAGCATTATATATATATATATATATTTATATACAATGTGTACAAACAAACCACGCAATAAAGTAGTACAATTTTATTGCTGGGGTCTGTCCTACCATAAGGTCATCAATATTCAGACAATCGTATCTTATGAATTAAAAATATAAATTCCGAGAAATTTAATATAAAAATGTCAAAATCTCTTAAAACGCAAGAGAAAAAATTTTGAAATATCTATATAATTTGCATTTTCGAAAACCGGTTTCGCCTTCACTATGGAACATTGCGAAGGACTCTAAGACGATGCAAGAAGCTGCTGCTCAGGATATTTATATACATCTCGGTTTTATCATCAGAAGACTTTTAATTTGTTATTCGTTTCAGCTCTATAACATTTCAAAAGTATCTCGAAGCGAGCCGGAATAACTTAGTATAGCAACAAGATAGGAGTTGGACGGTTCGGGACTCGAACCCTGACAGGGCAAGAGACTTTTTCTCCCACAAAGTTCCCGACCGGTTATGGGGCCCACACAACCTCCTATTCAATGCGTACTGGAGTACTTGTCCGGGCGTAAAACGGCTGACTACTCATGGCTGTCTTTTATCCAAGTTAAGATCGAGCTGAGCAATACTTTTAATCTTCAGGGAAAAATATTGCTTTATATTTCTACTCTCCTCATATACCTTGTTGGTGTGAATATGGACACCTTTACCTTTGAGAAAAAAGTAAAGCCTCTTTAATTGAACACCAAACCTTTAAGTCTTACGCGTGGGTTTTGGCAACAAATACAGGATGGCGCGGAGCTAACTGACACATTTCAAATTTGAATATTGCGCCGGCGCGATAGTTTGTCATGGTTGGCGAGGAACGGTAGAGGAGAGGACGCCATTTCATATGGTCAGTCGCAATGGAGCATTGGAACGTGCAACAACGTTTTATATGTGTTCGTAGTTTCGGTGACATCGCTTGGCCTGCTCGGTCGCCCGAACTTACTGCACCAGATTTTTCCCTGTGGGGTTTCCTGAAAGACCGTGTGTTCCAGAGGCGTATCATGACTATTAAAGAACTCAAACAAGCCGTTATTGACGAACTTACGGCTATTGATGAGGACCTACGGAGGCGCGTGTACGGCAACTTCCAGACACGCTTGCAACAATGCATTGATGTAAACGGAGGCCATCTGCCTGATGTTCAGAAAATAAGCTTGTAATCTATGGGTAATAAATAGCATACTTGGACGTATTTATAGACAGTTTCGCTTATTTTTCCCTTTTTCCATATATTATCTATGACCATTTGAAATGTGTCAGTCGGCTCCGCGCCACCCTGTATAATTTAAATTACCGTAAAATATAACACATTTTCTCTACTATAATCAAGCTACATGTTTCAGCCCTTCCAGAGTATCGTCAGACTTGTAAATGAAAATTTAATGAAACTATAAACTTACTTTTTATAAGCCTGATAATTGTCCGAAAGGAATGAAATGTGTAGTTTTGCGTACAATACACAAAATATGCAGTTGCTTTAGGCGGAGATTTAGCTAATTAATTGTTGATTTTTAGAAACACAATAGGATGACGTTATTAATTTTTAGGGGGTGGAGATATAGCTCCACACATTCGCAGTGCTTGCCATTCTAACCCCGACACTCGGTAATACTTTGACGTTTAATTATTAATTTCGAAGTTTACGTCGTAAAAACTTAAAATAAATCTATAGATTCGAACGATGATTCGCGTAGAAAAATTCTAATTAAAGCCGGGTTAATAACTTTCGTCCTATAATTCAGTATATTCTGATGAGCTACACATATGCTATATACTTGTAGCTTGAATAATATAAGGGTGGATAAAAATAGAAGAACTACAAATACTTTGAAATTGACTTATTTTTGGTTTCTGGAATATATAATAATTTTTTAGTGTTTCACTCCGTGGATATTCCTTAACAATTATTACGATATGGAAACTTGAGGGTTGTTTGACCGTGCATCTTCCTCATGAAATAAAGTGAAACGCCAACTTGATGCAACAAGGTAATTTTATTGATGTGTTCTTAGCTCGACATGTTTCGGGTACATACGCCCATAATCAGGAGCATTAGATATTGAGTTGCAGCATATGGTTTTCTGCACCGGGTTTTTGGATGGGTGGTGGTCTTGAGAGCAGCTGCGTGCACCATCCGCACCGTACACACGACCTACGCAGCGGCTCTCAAGACCAACACCCATCCAAAAACTCGGTGCAGAAAACCATATGCTGCAACTCAACATCTAATGCTCCTGATTATGGGCGTATGTACCCTAAACATGTCGAGCTAAGAATACATCAATAAAATTACCTAGTCGAATCAAGTTGGCATTTCACTTTATTTTACGATATGGAAGTTGAAAAATTTACAAAACTAAGCACTCTCGAGCTGAACTAGACGTTAATCGTAACATTAGGGTTCAAAGAGAATATTTTACAGTATTGACAAATGGATCCTTAAGAAGTCCATATGCGCATGCGCCAAACTCAATTCAAGTATCGCAAGTACATTAGCAATATGTCAGCCTGGACGATTTTTAAGGTTTGGTACATTACCAATCTTGAATATAAAGGTCCTAAGCCTAAGATCAATCTTCACCTTTCGGTAAGAAAACATATACAGCCTGTGTGTATTTGCAATCCTACATTTTCCCAGCCTGGCAGTCGTGTCGGACGGTTTACTCGCCTGACACGTCTACTGGCCAAGTAAAGTATTATTACATTCTGTAGTAGCGAAAGATTTAAAATATAAGCATTTTAAATTCTTTAGCCGAAGGAAAGCTTTCAAGATTTACGTATGAAAATTTAATAGTAAATAAACACTATTCAATTTGACGTGATGGAGGACACAGCTCTTCAGATGCATTAAGGCATATATCAAATTGTATTAATCTAGAAGGCCTTCATTTCAATAAAAACTCTCCTACTATAAGTGTTCTACCGTACAATATGTAAATAAACTCATTATATATTCAGTTCCTCTTCCTTTATAAAATGAATATGTCTGAAATTTCTCTAGCAGCCAGCATTTTTTAGAAAGAGGCCAAAACACGCTTTGAGTTCAGTGAAATTAGAAAGGTTACAAAACATGGCATGCGAAATTAAAAACATGTCAAATCTCTGTTTTGTAGTAGCAGCTACTTTTTCTCTCCTTTCCATTAGATTATTAAGATTCGCAAGAATATTTTACTCACTGAGATGATTGGTAGGCGTGGCCCGCCGATCGTAGTCTTTCTTCAGTAAACCATCCAGAATCTGCAGATGATCCAGCTTTCCGCGTCTGAAGGAAAGAAAAAAATCAGGCCGACTTTAAAGGTTGCATTTGTACCAGCTGTGCATCGTACATAGGGTGTTCATGAAAGGGCTCCAAAAGTAGATAGTGGCTTTAAACTTATGAGAAAATCTAAGGGCGTGTGACCGAGCTCCTTGAAACTAATACAAAATCACATTAAAAAACACATTCTTATGGGCTAATATGGAAACAAAGCATGGGAATTCTTATACAACGTGCGAAGAATATGTGTCTGGGCAAGACACAGCATTCATCTAAACAGAGAACTTTTATTTCTTGTTTCACTGGGTTTCGCCTCTCATTTGTGCCGTAGGGAGGAAAGAAATTACGTTTCTTTACATGGTGTTATGTTTTGAATAATGTGTGAACAATGATCAGGATGCCAATAAGAGACCTGCAAATTTAACGCGCTATAAACTAGCTAATGTTTCGAATGAAAACGTGTTACTAGACTATTTCACTTGCACGGAAACATAAAGTTTAGATTTCTAAAATGTACGGATATTTTGTATGTGTGTTGATACCAGAGGCTGTGTAATACAATTTTGACCTCCTGACGATGAGCACATGTGCTCGAAACATGTAGAGGCATGAAATAAACTTATCGTGAAACAAATTTTGTGCATCAAGTTGGTTAAATACTGAGATAAAGTAAAATTCTTTATTACTGTCAGTCATTACATAGAGTAGCATGTTCGAAATTAGGTTTGTTTTATGATACGTCTGGAATAGACATTTTACGTATGTATGAAAAAAGACAAGAAATGCACGTGTAACACTTAGGCGCTTTCGTATCCACTGTTGCAGTGGAGAAGCACTGAGTAGTACATATTCTGAGTGTGTGTTTGTGGCCTTAGGTATCCGGCATGAAATGTGTATGCGCCATATTTTCCTCTGTAGCCTGACCGTATCAACAACATTTCCGACCTCGTCTCATAAAAGGTACTATTTTGGAAGAAGGTTGTTGATCACAGAATGTGTGTTTCAGTTTCCTCTACAATTTTGCCTGAAATATTTCTCATTCTAAGAAGAATTAAGCGAGATATGATTAAAATGTATACTGATCTGCAAGTGAAGTACCCGTTACTCTTGTCAGATTTTAATTAAACTTGAATATTGTCGAAAGATTTTCGAAAAGTTCTCGAATATCAAATTTTATGGAAATACGTCTATTGGGATACAAGTTGTTGCACGCGGACGGACAGACATACAGACAGAAGGTCAGATATGACGAAGGTATTAGTCGTTTTTCGCAATTTTGCTAACGTTACTAATAATCGTCAATCACAGCGGGATATCCTACTTAGGATATAGTCTATCGTGACACTAAGAAGTTGTAACATGCTGGTCCCTCTTAAGCTAGTGATATCACCTCTCAATTCGATCTTTAAGTTTTAAGTTGCCAAATTAATGTAGGTCCAGTTTTAAATTTAAAATTTTCAATCCCGAAGTGTTACAACATACAAATAAAATACTACACGTCAGTCGTTAACACAACATTTTATTTATATACAATGGTATATATGTCCGGACATATACACCATTATAAATAAAATATTGTATTAACGATTGACGTGTAGTATTTCATTTATATGTTGTAACACTTCGAGATGGAAAACTTTAAATTTATAGCTGGTCAGGCTAGTTCCATCAACCAGTACAAGAATACAAGATCCAAGCTTTTAAAATGTTGTGCAAATATCTACTTTAATACGCAATGCCTTGCAAAGAAAATCATCCCCAATTATACCAAAATAAAAGTCCAGAACACCTCGCCTGAAGTAAGCCCGGACATATATATCATTGTATATAAACAAAATGTTGTGTTAACGACTGACGTGTAGTATTTTATTTATAATATATGTCCGTTGAATTTAATATGGCAATGAAAATTATAAAGAACATTATATCTTGTAGGCTGATATCAGTTTCAAAAATAGCTTATATTTAGATATGCTACCAGACCTTGTTAAATTGAATGAAGAATTCAACTGTGAGTTGGGGACTGTCATGAAGACTAGTTTGAGAAGATTCAAAATGACGTACATTTTAAATTTATTTTGTGCACAACGAGCCAATTAATTTCCGAATGTGACAGAATTACAGAAAATACAAGTATTCTGGAGATGCTACGACATGTCCATATGTGAAACCTTGCCAACATTTCAGAGGAGTGCAGTAATTTAAACTTCGGGGTCAAGCAGCACAAGAAATGTATTTTGGGTTGTTTAACTCTAACTATGAAGACTCCACGCCCCTTAGAAAAGCGGGTAAATGTCATTACAGCTTTAACGATTAACACCGCAAAAAATTCAATTATTGGTCGACACTTCTGTAACTACTTCAAATTTCTGAAAACATTTATTCTTTCAATTGCCTACTTTTTTCAATTATGTCAAAAATTTCCAGGAATAAATAATAAATTCACTCTTTAGCTGTTTTTGCTTAATATAGTCAAATTACTTTTAATTAGTATCGGAATTACGTCATAGCAATTCTAAAGTAATTCTTTAAAATTGTAACTCTTATTTTCAAAGCCGAATTTCACTTCAAAAATATTTAAAAATTCAACTTATACTTGAAAGACAATAACCTGCATACTCATTAAAAAGACTAATCGCTTAATGCCATTACGTAATTAATATCTGTCTATCCTGACGACCATTTAAAAGTAAGCAATGTGCGGTGTTTACAGCCATCTCAAAGCAGTCTGCATCACACACACACACACACACACACACACACACACACACACACACACACACACACACACACCCACACACACACACACACACACACACCCA
>Ga0123352_10016594_pt1 | contig 11738 bp, 5 predicted proteins | sample TergutLab28metaG_FD_89700 | JGI IMG/M metagenome (GOLD analysis project Ga0123352, IMG submission 89700) | Labiotermes labralis P1 segment gut microbial communities from Petit-Saut dam, French Guiana - Lab288 P1 | ecosystem: Host-associated > Arthropoda: Insects > Digestive system > Gut ...
AAGATGGACGTATTAACGTCTGAAACATGTTGAGCAATATATAATAAAGCAAGTGTCATCTAGTTGGTCAACCTTTATTCAAATATCAAGATGATGCACGGTCCAATACGCATAAGATTTACCCAGTAACGTTTGTCTAAATATTCACGACACCAAATTGCGTGCTGTAAAATTTAAAAAATTTCATAGTAGTTTATATACAAATTTTGGAAACCCAACCAGCAAAATGTAACGAACAAACAACCTAAACAAAGTACAACATTATGGGCGAAATCGGTAAAAAAGAAATGAAACTTATGTGTCAGACATACGAAAACAAAGGGACTTCCACGCTCCAGCCTGTCAGCACTTTTCATTTCAACTAAAGCACACAACTGCTGTAAATAATATGCAATTAATCCTCACCTTGCTGTTGTGCCTCAGAGTTTACGACGAAAATCCATCTGTGTGGAAACTGCTGATAAATATCAGCTATAAACTCTGCTTGTCTCAACACTTTCTCTAAACCACCGCTCACAGCGCCACTATACAATAACAACACAACAATAATATAAATCTCCATTTGGGACACCTGACGATCGAAATTTTATGTCTTAAATGGGGCCAGTTCTTCTCTTATAAATTCGAAGTTTTTGTTGCTTTGGAATTAGTTTGAAAAATCCGGTGGTAAATTAACTTGAATGTATTGAGCAGTTATATGCAATGCAGATATACAGAAATGTTCTGGGTCAACATCCAACTCTTAAATTGACCTTTTGGCATGGCTGCAGTAAGCTGTGCCTGTCGTTTCATTACATTCACATACTTCCTCGTAATCTGAACACGTTACTGCGATGTCTTGTTGATAATATCATTGTAATGAATGAATAGTAAACTTTATTGATGTAGGATTTGTTTGTCATATTTCTGTAATATTTTAAAATTCTCGTTCACGTTGTGGAGCTACGCTTTGAACGGTGTGGCTACTGGTTGAACTTCATCGCACCGTAAAAAATGCCGAAAATCACATTCCACACACAGCACACTTTCCTGCATAAGGGAGTGCCGTGAAACAAACGTCCCCTTTAAAAATTCTTAAGGTGCATTATCCACGTTGTGTTTATTAGAACATAAAGGAACAGTTATGCAAAGACCTAGCAATCATAACACAACTATAATTGTGTTATGACTGCTATGCCTATGCATAATTGTTCTTTTATATGCCCTTTAACAGTTCCAGTGAACTGTGTGACACAAAAGTAGAGCTGCTGCAGTGAAGGCCATTGTGACAATGAGAAGTGTCAGTACACGGCTGTGCGTGCAGGGACAGTCAGCTGAGTTGAATTTTTACAGTGTGTGGGATATAATGTACTGGAACGGAGCGTTTTGGGAGAGTATATCGGTGACAATTCGAAATTCGGCAGTTGCAGGTGTAATAGAGTACTGTATGCATTTTGAAGAAAGGGGGCGAGCAATTCATTTGAACTTTAACTTAGCTACTAAAAATTTGAATGGCCAAAGTTCTTAATTTGTAAATTTTTATATGTATTATACACCATTTTATTTTGTTTCAAATCTGACTGTACTAAACCCTCTGGGTTTCCCAAGTCCCTACCCAACCGCAAATATCACACAAATTTTGACAACAACACGCAAATAGAGGTTTGTTCCGCCAAGTATGAAGTACAATTCACGTACTGGATTTCCGTAAAAATGAGCGGGCTGCCTTGATTGGCCGAGAATTTCTGAGGAATGACTCTGATACCTGTATTTAGAGTGTAAAGTAAATAAGCTAATAGATAAAAAAACAGCTGGCTAGATGGACAGATAGGGATATTTATACGTCAGATGAGGCATAATACATATTATAAATTACACAGTATATAATAAACATATATATTTTTTCAACATCTTCACTTTATACCAATATATTGCCTGTTTCCTATTCCGTTCTAACCATTATCATTACTTCTTTCATGTAGCCTCTCGTTCTCACTTGTCGCTTTGAAATGATTTTCTCTCAAATACAGTAGATGGGTTTCGCAGACTGTGCGGAATTTGTGGGTAAGCGTTGAAACATGCATTTTTTCTGGTTAAACCTGAAGAATAGAAATCGTATTATCGACCTAGACACACAACAGGAGATGCTGTTGAAGAGGATCCAAAGTAATACATGAAGAGGATCTCAATACGTGCAGCGGTGAGCGTAATAGAGACTGCTGTTAACTGTACAGCAGCCTTCAATATTAATTTTGCCCCCATCTTAGAACACATCCACGTGGCCAGTATTTCAGTATGTTTCCATGGACACATCGTTCGATCAACAGTACAAAATTTCCTATTATATATCCGGCCAGAAGTACAACCAAAATTGGCTCTACTGTCACCATGTTGACATCTATAGTAGATGGTTTTTCTTCGGGTTCTTTTAGGAGTATGATTTGTTGGCCGATTCTAGCACGAATTCCTCTCTCCCGAATCTGTGCTAACCTGTGGAGAAAATTATACTACACTGAAAGCTTAATTTATCGCCATTTTGTAAATGTATTACTCAAAATCTTGACAGTTTTGGGGGTATAAAATCAAAGTGAAAGGCGATTGTGAATAAAGGGTGTAGGCGACGTTGCGACTGTAATGTACCTGAAGGCATCTTCACTTTTTGTGAATAAAGAAAATAAAGAGAAGCCTCTATCTCATCTGGTTATCAGAGGGAAGATCTGACCCGGAAATGGTAGAACACAAATAATTACCGCTATACTTGGGTACAAAGTTAGTTAGACTTAGTTGGTGTTTTGCCGGTGTTAGTAAATGTCAGTATGTAGGTATGAATATGCTGTAGTTACACTGTTTAGTGTTTTCAACTGGTTAAGTAATTTCTCATGAGGATTGCTGTCGATGGCCTCCTTCTAATCCCGAGATCTTTCTCGGTAATTGATTATTAATTATGTAATTACTTCTAGTTAATTCAAAATTTCAGTAAAGAGAACATCAGTAATAAAACGGCCAGCGCTTGAAGCTGACGACTCACCTACAACCATTGCTAAGGAACACACTAGTGCAAAGTTTTAGCTCTCCCCTCCTTCTGTAGGTTCATTAGAGAAATTCGAACTTTACTTTGCATATTTAAACACGGGCATTATTTGTATGCCTCACCTGTTATGTCACATCATGTCGGATCGCTTTTCATATGGACTGTGGCCTCTTGACTAGCTCTACCAGAAATGCTTTTACTGTACTAGGAAGTGTCAAACGGTATTGGTGGGTAACAACTGCCTGTACATTGTTGGTTGTCATGCCAAACAAGTCAGCTAAAACGGACTTTCTTGAAAGTTACAATGTTTTTAATTCGAATATAAGGTTATTACAGGGGGGGGGCTGTAAAATGTGTTACACTTGTTTCTAAATTTAGTCAGGGGTCAATACGCTGCACAAAGTTGCGATAGATTTTCTTTCTGTAGTAGTTCCCGTAGTTGAGCCACTGCGCCCTACATTCACACATTTTCAATTACACAATGTTTCCAATTACGGAATTACAATGATATTCAGCAGCACACAGTACACTGCAGAAATGGTACAAACCTGACGTACTATCCTCGAGTAAAATCTCTTAGGTCTAATAATAGACACCCATATCCCCCTGTCTTGGGCAACTTGCAAGAAACTCACAATATTCTTGAATTGTCTGTTATGTATCTAATTGACTTCATTTTATAATCTCACCTCCAGTTAAAGAGCCCTTTGTAAGGGCTATTTTTGAGGATTATAAAGGCCACGGTCTCCCGGTAGTGTCAGGAAGCGGCGCCCACTGACAAGGGAGCGTCTTTGAATACAAAAACTTAGGACTTTAGGGCCAACATGTGCATATCTGTGATCAGCACAGACCCGTCTGACACCAACCATATGCGACGCAGGCAGGTCTTTCTTGAAGGGTGCTAGCAGCTTTTTATAAACAGCACTCTCAGTTCCTCCTGTGGCCCGCTAAAAGAAAAATTATTTTATGTGAAGAAATGCGTAATATCCTTGACATTGTAGAAATTGCGATTATGTATAAAGCGGAGGCACTTCAGAGTGTTTCAGATTTGAGCTGGGATGCAGACTATCTATGAAGACTTATTTGTTATTTGTGTGGGAATAATCGCTGTCCGTATTAACAATCACTCTAGACATATTAATACAGCACGGTTGCACAAATCCCGGGGAAGCCTATTTTGTACAGTGGCACCAAATACTTCTGGCCTCTCAGTGTAAAGTCTTCTCATGTTAATTATCCGGTGAAAATAATTTTTTTTACATTCCTGTAAAATTTGAAGTTCTCTGAATTAAACAGCATGAAACAACTCAAAGTAAATTATGGTATCATCATCCTGTTGTGCTTGTTAATCGATATCAATTTCCTTATCCAAATGAGCACAGCATTTTTAACACTATGCTTTCATTTATGTTCTTCAACGTGTTTGGGCCATTTGTATCGGAAACCGTCAGGTAGACACGTCATAATATAAATGTAAAATCAGAATGGGGTAGAGGCCTCCATTTTACAGCAATATATTTTTATATATTTTTAACCTTTTGTTGGCCAAGGAGAGGCTTCTACTTCAGTATAATTTCACCCATTATTGTAATTCTCCCTGATGATGGTGAATAAAAACGAAGGAAACTTTTTTAGAAAAGAAATGAATGCTTAGTTTTTAAAGTCCTGCCTTCGTTCTGATAATAAAAACATATGTCGAGAACTCAAAATTCTCGAATATTGGAACGTTAAACCAAAGAACTTGCTAAAATCAAAACACACAAATTATGTTCATGAGCAATTTGGAATGCCATTAGAAGTACTTATAACAGTGACCAGTCTAACTGCTATTGTCATAGCGAATGCCTGCTGCTGGTTTGTCAATCTACCCCCTTACCCCAGTAAAAAAATTAACACAATTCTAGTCACTAACAGTCCGTCCTTCATACATCAAACATATTGAGAGTGGAACTATTCGCTAAAACACCCAGCCTATAGGAACCATCATCCAAAAGTCCCTGAAGGTCCCTGAATGGCAGATCTCGTTGCTGCACGGCCAGGCTGGAGATCAGAAACGCCGAATATGCAGCCATTAACACCAGTGAGGTTACACACCACGTCAAGAACACAATCGGACCTGATCTGCTGTTGACCACATCCGGCTGACCTGCGACACGTGACCAGTTCAGAATTTTAACGTTTTGAAAGACATAGTTCCAGTATTTGCATGTGATAACTGGGTAAAATTTCGCTGGACTACTTAGCCATTTGTCGCCATAGTACCAATGAGTTAGGTACTTAACGGTATGTGTGAAATTTATGTCATAAATGACTAAAGAATACAGTGAGAGGTGTTTGCCTTCCTGTAAGAAATCTCACTTTTATGTTATAATTTTCCTACAAATCATAGCTTATTTGCGTGTATAAAAAATTTAGACCCAACTTTGATAATAGAAATTCGTGTTTTGTTTTGTTTTTTTCCTTAGCAAGCATTACATATATATGGACATTTAAGGTAAAGCTTTTTTACCTTGGTTTGAAGAAGCGCTTAATTTATTTTAAATGATGGATGGAAGAAAGTTATGATGAAGTGGAAAAGAAATTTTGTTTGGACTTCAGCTGGAGATTTTACGGTAAATTCTTTGACTTCATTGATGTATGTAATTGATGGAAATACATTGGAAGTGTATATAAAAATTACGTTCATGAGATATATATATATATATCATTGAATAAAGGAGAAATATGATCAACCCCTTATATTCTGCACTCTCCTTTAGGATTATCTGTGCTAGGAAGACGACCTGATAAGACACTTCATCTACATGTTGTATACATGAAACTCATTCTTTTTCCTGCAGCTGAGAGTGTGATCCTCTTTAAAGAGTAGGTTTTATGTAGGAGTAAGATATTAAAATTATTCATAAGAACAATGTGTAGAGTTGAAGGGTGCATTTAATATTATGACTTCAGAAACGCGTTTTTTATGAACGGTAAATTGATTTTAGCTTCCTTAAGGGTTCTTACTATTTAGTACAGCAACATAACCTTGTTCTAAGAGACCGTAATCTTTGAAATGAAGTAATCGTTGAGTATATATAAGTAATGCATTTAAATGTTAACACCTGAATTTAAAACTGTAACCTCGGTTGTGATAGCTACAATAGCCCACTATGAAAGTGTGCTGCAAAAAAAAAATGGGGAAGCTTTCATTCAATGCCTCGTTGCACGTTCTCACATCTGTGCTAGAAAATATTCAGTCTGCTTTAACCTAATAGTTTCGCAAGTGGCAAGTGTACCCTGACTTGCAAAAACAACGGACTGCCTTCGGAGTCAGTGTCAAGAAGTTCTTCGACCGTTTGACACTGCGAAATTAAGAGACTTCGAAAAGAGCAGCAGAGACCATGACTAGGGAGACTGCACATCTTCGTCTTCAAGCGAAATTAAGATAGAAATATAGGGGATGAGTCAGTCAGGTCAACTGGATATGAAATTTTGTCACTAACCCTGTTAAAGGATGCAGAACAAAGGAAGATACGAAACTTAGACACCAATTTTAAGCAAAATGAAAGAGAGAAATTAAATTGTGTGATAAGGCAACAAACAATTACATAGAATAAGAAGGAAAAACAAGAAGATTTATCGGTCTTACCTTGCTGACAGAAACACTCGTGAATATAGAAGAATATGGCGGACACAGCGACGCTCTGGTTCCTTTCATGGCAGTGTTTTGAAGTGCCAGACAGACACCAAGAGCACAGGCGGCATTGACTACGGCCAGCCACAAGCCGTAGCTGACAGGTGCGACGTAGCAATCCCATGCCATGTCGGAATTGCTGGGTAGACGTATAAACACGTTGGTGCTGTAAGACAAATTTACAGTTGTGATTCTAAATGCTTGAAACTGCACTATCGTCATTTAAGCTTAGATGTAACAGCTAGATTGAGAAGAAAATTACTGAGGAAATACTGAGTTGAGCAGTTTGTTTTCTATTTGTATTGGAACGCAGGGGGCAGGGTGAGTAAACTGCCGATTCTATTCTATTACTTAATTTTCCTCCGTTGTTGACGCTCAATGTTTGAAAAATCCTTCTTCCTCAATCTGTAGGTTCGTTGCACATGGCAGCATCAGGATTGTCAGATATGTTAATAAATACATAATATTGCACATATTACCATGAATGAGCATATCAAGTTTCGTTTTCTTAGCTTCGATAAACCGAAAATCTCAAAATTTCCGGCTGCAGTCATGCAACAGTGGTGGAAAATGTTGGTAGGGACCGAGAGAAATTCAACGAATTACAGACTGATGCAACTGGATATATGTTAGCTGAAGTAATTTGGAAGGGTTGAAGTGAAGCTCGGAGAACATGGTGGTTCTTATGGTTCCCTCTTTTATACATATCCATATAAGACGATGGAAATGTTGTTCGGGGCACTTGTATATGATAAAGTGAACATAAGCTTATGTGTAATGAAGTTCGAGATCATGTAGGCTGTCTTAATTTTTTAGTTTGAATTAGCGAACAAAGACAAACACAAGAAAGGCACAGAGAGTTTACTAGCATCTGTGTTTGTCTCCTGCCAATAAATAAGTTTGGAGATGAACATAAGGCATTCGAAAAACATCCATGCCCCTCGCTGAAAATTGTATTTTCTTATCTGATTTGAAAGGAATAAATTAATCAGATTGTCTCACGTTCCGAATCCTACTGTTTCTGTGAACGCCACAACTTCAGACATCTCCTTCTTCACTATGAGGAATCATAAACCAATGTCTGCCACTACACTGCTGACCAGCGCCATCATTCCGCTCCACGATCCGTTACCAGACTTAGCGCCAAAAGAATCTGCGTCGTGAAACACGGTACTGTTGAAAATTTAGGGGAATTAATATTGAATTTCATTATCCAGAAATTGAAATACCCAAAATTTGCTATCATTCTTACATTATTTATTTGTTATTCATATTTTATTTTCGTGGCTTTATCAATTAAAAATTTTGGTCAAAGCAATAATACATTTTGTCAATACGGTGGATTTAAAAAACTTGTGTACCGGGAAGTTATTTCTGAACATTTTTTATTCATAGGCAATTAAATCGCTTTACACATCACATATTACAGTTTCGGTACACATTTTATGGATTCTAGATATTTCTATTGCGTATTCTCTGTTGTTAAACAACTGTGACATCTCCTGAGTTTTGTTACGCGAATCTCTGTTCTACCTTTAATTATGTCCATATAAGTTTATCAGAAAATAATAAATCTTTAAAATACAATATCTTTACTTACGTAATATGTGTTGAGTCCGCCAGTGTGTTCCATCTTATTTCAAGATAGTTGGGTCCAGCAAACGTTCGATCCTGAAAATATCATCAGGCATGTCCATATCAAAAAACATTAATCTGTTACGAATTAGTGGTAAATATGTGTAACATATGACTAAAGGCTAAGTAATAATATATCTCTATTACCACGATCCTCGTTGTTTCCAGTTGCGGGATTTTATGAAATTGACAAAGAATATTGTCTTCTAAACACTTCAATCTAATTTCTTGATTTATGGAGAAAACATCAAGTTATAGTATGTGATTGTGTTTAATGGAGTTGTTTAATTATTAAGTTATTCTTTTATTTCAGTATTGAAGAATGGTATTTTTGTTTTAGAGCTCTTTTTCCTAAGTGCTAATAGCGGTTCCTTAATTTAGGATTGCAGAAAAAATATATACGCATTTAAACTTCCCTTCCATATACGCTATAGGTATACTTGGTTTTCCTCCTCTCGCGACACGTTTAATATGTCAAGCTAATCAGAATTATATGCAAAAAATATTTCCAATGTGCAGGAAACACTTTACATCTTTTGCACTTAAGCCACTAGGTTAAGACTGTGTAAATATAAAATCGCCTTTGTCCCGTAAATTTTGCAAAACCTGCACGTATACTGTAAGAGAGCAGCGTAGAGTCGTCTAGTATTAAAGCAGGTGATTCTTATACTAAAAACATTAATCTAAAAGTCTGCAATATTTATAATTTTATGAATCACAAAGTTAGTGTGTTGATCTTCGTGTAACTTATTTAAGCTCTTTGCACTTTCAGCAGTTTTACGAAAACTTATATCACAGTCTGCTAGGCACGGGAGTCCACTATCACAACAAACGAAACATTATGTAACGAATCGTAAGCAGTTGTATGCAGACGAGTGTATTATTTCATTTTCCAAAGAATATATTTTAGGGGATAAAACCTGCTAAATTTCGCAGTTCTATGTTCACAACAGAAAAACACGTCAAATTTGCTGGTGTCTCTGAAGAATTGAAACGGTTGTATGAGCTGATGTACGTATTGTGAGTTTTCTTGAATATTTAAGAAAATGAATTTGAATTGAATATAATTTGAACTTGTTGTGAATGTAAAACCAAATCAGTAAAATATGTGTAAATGAAGCCACTAAATTCTGTCATTTGTCCCAGCAGTGTATATCCAACATTTTTAATTTTAATTTCTCCTCCATCTGTATAAACAAGAAAATGCAGCTATAATGCCAGCCACCCTATATACCTTAAAGTATTTCACATTTGCACATAGTAAGCTTACATTTGCCTTATATTAAACTGCTTCCTGCTTACATTAACACGAGTGGCCTGAATTGTAAATCCGTACAAGTTATTCCTCCTCCTGTAGAGGCCTTCTAAAGGCCAGGTGAGGCCGCCACTAGCAGTCCAGTTACCAAAACTGTATGTCTGCAGGGGAAGTGTTGGGCTAACACGGTACACTTCGGTCAGCATGACGACGTGGTCAGTTTGTGGCTGAGTCACCAGGAACTGGCAGTCGAAAGGAATGTTGATGTCAATGAAGAACTGTTCCAGGGACGTGTTGGTATCCAGAAACAGCAGTCAGATGGCTCTAAATAAATAGGCATCTACAAACGCCTGAAAGAATATGATTGATTTGTTCTTTATTGGAATAAAATTGTAATTGCTCGTAATTAATTTTTCTGAAGTATGTATCTTATGTGAATTATTTTTTAAAGAAACTTTTTATGTTTGTTAAGTACCTGTAAGAAATCATGTAAAATTTTATGTAGTTGTAAGCATATTTGTTCGAAATTAATTATTTTAATTTTTAAATATCTGATTGTGATTTCGGTAAATGAAATAATTTGTGCACTTAAATATATTTTTTTGAATATTTGAGATGATAATCACGACAAAATTACTTGCTAAATTAAAGTCTTTTACGTCACAATGGAACGGAAATTAATGTGGGAAAATATAGGGTGAATTGAACGTGAAGCCAACCGTCCCCATTACATTATGAAGTGTCAAAAACAACTGAATGATTTTTATTATTTTATCTACATAGGTAAATTGATCAAAATGACGCGAATTGTACACATGGATTTAAATCCTGTATTGTCGTGGATATAGCAGCATTCACAAAGATTAAATACTTAAAGAGAAAATTTGAATTAAACTTATGGAAGAGAATTTTCAAATGCTGAATTTAAACATAGATATATATGGTGCTGAAATCTTGACACTTCATTAAGTAGACCAGAAATACCTGGAAAGAACTGAAATGTGTTGCAGGGGAAGAGTGCATAAGATCTTTTGGGCTAATCATTTGTTAAATGTAGAAGTTTTACACAGAGTGCAGGAGGACACGAATATCCTACATACAATAAAAAGAAGAAAGTCTTAAGAAATAAGTCAGATCTTGCATAGGAACCGACTTCCAAAACATGTAATTCAAGGAAAGGTAGAAAATGGGGAAGGAAGAGAAAGAGGACGCGAGGAGATACTGAGTGAGTTTAAGGGAACTAGAGGATCCTGGAAATTTGATGAGGAAGCACTAGATCGCACTTTATGGGGACTACTAATTGAATGAATGAATGAATGAATAAACGAATGAATGAATGAACGCGAGGAGAATATTATTCTGTTAATGAAATTAAGAATTATGAAATAGTGGTGGCATGTGCAAGCTGCGTATAGGTTTTGGTTGGAAATCCAGAATTGAAAAAGAAAAGCACCTGGTAAACATACGCGTAGATGGACGAAAATATTTCGACTGGTTTAAGGAAATCTGAACGACGGTCCCGGACTGGAGGATAGAAGGGCTTTGTGAAGGCGGAATTATATTTCCGATGTCCATACATTGCGAGGAACAGTTGGTAGTGCACTGCAGTACGTAGTTGGTTATGTTAAAACAACTTCTGGGATGGACAGGCAGTGGAACAAGTCACAGCTTCGTGATGCATGCACATGTAATTACTAAAGTGAAATTTCAATGTCTCCGTGTAGTGGGTCCCTGTCACCACGGCATAGCGCGTCCTCAGGTTGCGGAGAGAGGAACGGCCTCCTTTATGGAGGGTAGCTGCGTATATATTGAATAAGCAGTCGTGGACAGCCGACAATGGGTGGTCCTCCAGCTTGGGGGTTGGGCGAGGTGCTAACAACCCCTCCCTGTAAAACATTCATGTTAAGAAATACTTGCAGGCATGATGCTTCCTCTGGAGATAAAACAACCCGGAGGTAAACTACTCCCCCACTCGGATCTCCGGGGGGGGGGTGTTTCTAGGGGAAGCATCGCGCAAAATATACAGGGAAATGAAATTATGTGGGTATGTGGACTGGATTGGGTTGACCCAGGATAGGGATAGGTGGCGGACGCTTGTGAGTACGGTAATGAACCTTCGGGTTCCATGAAATGCGGGGAATTTCTTGACTAGCTTCAAACCA
>Ga0123352_10016597_pt1 | contig 11737 bp, 9 predicted proteins | sample TergutLab28metaG_FD_89700 | JGI IMG/M metagenome (GOLD analysis project Ga0123352, IMG submission 89700) | Labiotermes labralis P1 segment gut microbial communities from Petit-Saut dam, French Guiana - Lab288 P1 | ecosystem: Host-associated > Arthropoda: Insects > Digestive system > Gut ...
AATATCAAAATTTAATCCGTAAGTAAGAAACCTGACGTGACAAGAAATAATAAGGGTAAAAAAAAAGTTGAAACCCACGCAAAAAAAAAAAAGTGACAAAGGAAAAGAACATGAACAAAGGAAAAAATTTGATAACTAATAGTTATTCTTTTAAAATATCATCATTGTATAAAAAAACCTCCTAGCATCATACTTACTCTTTACCACCGGGAATATATTCCACATCCTCTAAAATTCGCGTTTCAATTTTCTGTTCAACAGCAGCAGCCTGAGCTTCACTAGATGGTTCCTCTGGACAGGACAGCTCTTCTCCAGAAGAAGCTTCTGCAGTCTCTTCAGTATCAACTTTCACCTTCTTCAAATCTGGACCACTATCATCAGTTGTTCCTTCCTCATGAAGACGTTTCTTTGTCACTTGTACCTTATCCTCCTCCTTGGATGAAGACATTTTTGTTGATGTATCTCTACTTTTTGACTGTTCCTTATCTCTCTTTTGTCCAACAAGTGTCAACATCTTTTCCTTCTCCCTCATAAATTCAACACTCATTTTTCCTTCTTTTACAAATTTTTTTGACATGTATCTAAAAACCACAAGCACACAGGACCATATTATTTGGAATTCAGTTCCTGATACAGTGACTGATCAAGAACTAATAAATTTATTGCATTTAGATTTATTTTTGTTAATATAACAAGGCCCTTTTTACACCCCAGCTATGTTTGTGGAAAAGTCCAATATATATTTAAAAAAAGACAAACACAAGCAAATAAACCTGACAAAAGGGCATCAAACCAAAAACAAGAAAGCACAACATTAAGAGGTGGCATACACTCGCAAGGAACATTAAAGCAAAAAACACGTAAATTAGGGCCTTGGTGTATTTCAATACAGCAGAGTACACATAACAATATAACATAAAAACCAATACAGAAGACAGTGACAAAGTTTAAAAAATGTAACTCCCTTTCCATGTTACTAGCCACGCCAAAGTAAAAGCTCCCAACTCAAGCAATTTAGGATGTGCTATGTGGTCAGGGCTCTTGCAAACAACACAGGGCCAGTGCTAGGTTTGTACACAGCTACACCTGAATGATTAGCATTACAGAACAACTGCAAACACCTGCACCAGTATTACTTCACCCAGCATGAAATTTACACAAGTCACCCATGACTGCATCCTATTAATCTGCACTGAGAAGCCAGCATCTCACCTTCTGAGTTATGCAATCATACAATAAAGTTGTATAAATATAACAAATATTCATGTCAAAGTTACTACAACCTGGTTCCCTGGCCTTCCAACACTATGGAGTTATCACTAGTCACACTGAAAAGCTTAGTGTCTTGGTAACAAGTATCACTCTTACTCTGAAGGAACCTCATTAAAATTAAAGCACCTGCTTTCTGAAATTTGCATGGTTTCATCATCAGTCATTCCAAGAAACTTTGGTAAATTATTTTGTACCAAACAATATTTTCTTCCTGTTTTTTTCGGTCTCTTTCACACAGTATAATCATACCTCATCCTCTCATCTCATCTGACATAACTATCTAATTAAGAAATTCATTACCAGAGCCAGGGCTAAAATCACATGTGCATCTAACAACATAAGCTAAATGCCAGTGGTATTAAAAATTTCTTGATTTTATATTCTGTTAATATCAGGTTTTCAGGGTCATCATTAGAATTTACAAATTCAGAACTTCATTCAGAACTTTCTGCATCTATAAATATGCAATTATTTTAACTTCTCAGTTGCACATCTTAAAAAGATCTGTTTTAGATGCATGAAGAGTTTATAATACAAATTAGGGACGGGTCTTAAACCTTCTATTCTCCATGCAGAAAAACTACTGTAATAATGCTTGGCAGATCTGTAGGATCACCAACTTGCACTCCAGAGTTGTAAAACATATTACACACCTTTGATCTCTTAGATAAAACATCAGTAGAAAATCTCTTTTGATCACCTCAATAATTAATTTTGTATAGAATCAGCATAATCCAAAACTTGGTATAAACATCATGTCACAAAAGCACCCTACCTTGGCACATTTTTACTTTCCTGTTGTTAATAATACCAACATGACAGTTGCCAGGGCCACTGCAGTGGAGTGCCACTAATGCTGCCTTATACAGACTACTCAAGATTTGTAGTAATAGATCTTTGAAACATATTCAACTTAAGTAATTTTTCTTAGAATGTAAACAAATCGTGGCAGCCAAAGAAAAATTTTTTGGTTTATATGGCAGTAACTAAGGACTGCATGGGCACACAGACATAAAACTTTAGGGAGACTGCTCACTATTATATACATCCTATGTATGCAATTTTATATGTTACCAATAACAAATATGATAAATGTGCAAAATTGAAGATGTTCTACTTGGAAAATTTAACATACCAAGGAACATAAACCTACAGCATACGAGGAGAAATTGCTCACGTAACTGGATTATTACATAATCATTAATTTATAGATCCAAACAACAATATATAGTCTGAAGTATCTAAGATGGAGTTTGTTGGATATTAATCACATATATGTTCTGTTTAGTACTACGTACACAGATTTCACTAATATGTTTCTGTAAGCTGGCTTCTTACAGTACAAACAAAAGTGACTGAAACAGACAAGTATTAATGTACAATGTGAAAGACACTAACTGAGATGACAGGAAATACTATATGGAAGTTTTATAACGTACTGGGATCAAAACATGTTACTTCTCACCTATATACTCTCTGTCTGCCAACATCATTCATGAATGGTGAAAGAACGCCCTTCTTCAGTAGGTTACGACACAGCGTCCTGGCATGCAGTTTAGACACACCCATTTTAACACTCAACTCCATCTGGCTTACACCCTCTGGACCAGCATTCTCCACAATGTTAAAAGCTTGTGACAGAATGGACCGATCAAGGAGCAATTCACTTGTGTCCAATAAACCTTAGGATGAAATGTACAATGGTAACAAAATATCCAAGAAGAGTGTAGAGTTCATGAAGTAATGATTCCAAATCTGACAGACCATCAATAAAACCCAACACAGTTGTATTATGCCACAGGAGGCCATCCCAACCCATACTTCTTAATTTTCTACGCTCAGTAACAAGAGACATGGCATACACACAAATTGCATGGTGGGAGTGACACTAACCCCTAGGGTCCTGAAATTGAAGGGTAATACAGCTTAAAAATATACATAATGCTTCTGTTGGATGTAACATAAATGCATGGCAAAGAAGCAAATTGTGATTAGACTTTGGTCTGAATGTGATAACAAACAAATTGTTGAAGCTAGGCAAGTGACATATGGCACAGAGATATACATAAAACACCCGCTTCTTATGTATTAAACCTCTTCTGAAAGTCAACAACTACAAACACGCAGATGCGTCAAACTTTAAGGTTTCATCTGCCAAATTTTATTAATACAAAAATCAGTACTTTGGCAACAACTTCTTCAAAGGTATCAAATAAAATAACAATAATAAACATATCTGTAGAAATAGCAATGGATATGTGTGTATAGGAATGTAAGCTCTGTGAGTTCTGTTCAGAACTCCCTGTAAATATTTTCAAGATACACATTCTAACTGAAACGCTGTAGCCATAAATAACCTGTAATGAAATCACATTGTCCTGTTCCTGGCTAAATAATATCAGGTTCTGAAGAGCCTTGACTACTGATGATAACAGAGAAATGCATATATATATATATATATATACCTGTAGGAGTATCATCATCATCTTCAATATCATCATCCTTGATCCATATCTCACGCACATCCATGTCTGGATTAATTAGCTGAATTGCCCGAATCTTCTTTTCCTTGTCACTGCCTTTGTGTTTCCACTCTGATACACTGGCGAGAGGATACATTTGACGGTATGGAAGCAACTGACAGTACACACAAAGAAACTCATGAACACAATGTTCACACACTGTACTCACACTGTGGAAGATTGCTGCCAATACAATTATCAAAGCACTAACAATTTTTCAGTTCCAAAAATATATTTTATTCATTACTTATAAATTCAAATAGGCTGGCTGGTACTGGACACAAGGTTGCATTTTACCAACAAACACAAGTGAATTACAACCAGCCTGAATTCAAATTTCACTGATTCATATGTAAACAGATGCTATATGAGAAACAGCACAGAACTGATGCACAAAAAGTACAAAAACACAGAAACAGGCACATTATATTTAAATATCATAGACTGTACCAGGTCTGTCTTGACGTAACGCTGGAAATCAAATGTTTTGAATAACTTCTTTAGGGAACTGGACAGGCCTAGTTCTTTGCGTATTTCTTCATATTCTGCTAAACAATTTTCTCGAGTTTTAAGTATCTCAATAACTTTCTCTGTGAGATATAAAGCTTTTGGTTTACGTTCTACTTGGAACCTTGGAAGATGCAGTAAGCTCCCAGTACAGTTCTGATTCCCAGTCTTCTGTTGGTGAACCTGAAAAATACACAATAAACATATTTTAAGTTTGCAACAATAATTTGTAAATAAGAAGTCAACAGATAGACCATTAAAACACAACTTAATGAAAGAATGACTTACTCAGCAACATGCTTCAACCTCAACAGGTCTTCATCAGGCTATCTAAAACATATTAAGGAAGTATACATATCATCTTTTGGAAGACAAATCTCACTTCCTACAAGTTTTGTTGCAATCCAATTTTTGTACATTCAGTTTGGGATAAAATTTGTAACAACTATTAAAATTAAATTAAAACGTAAAAATCTTTTAAATTATGAGAATTGGCAGGTGTTGGTAGTTGATTTTACAGAGTTCTACTGGCAGAGGTGGTACGGAGATTTCTCATTGAGTGAAGGGTAAGATGTTAAGGTCTAGGTCGCTCAAAGGAAGGTGTCTTGCTTACATTGTGGCACATGAGCATGTACCATGATGTAGTGGCAGGTGTCTTGCTTACATCGTAGTACATGCCCATGTACCACGATGTAAGCAAGACACCTGCCACTGAGTGACCTAGACCTTAACATTGCACACAATTTTTAAATTTTAAGTTTTAATTTAATTTTAATAGTTGTTACAAATTTTATCCCAAACTGAATGTACAAAAATTGGATTGTAACAAAACTTGTATGAATGAGATCTGTCTTCCAAAAAATGATATGTATACTTTCTTAATATGTTTCAGATAAGTACATTGTACAGAATTTCCATACGACCTATGCCATTAGACTTCGTAAAATAAACTACCATCACCTGCCAATTCTCATAATTTAAAAGACTTTTAAATTTTAAGTTTTAATTTTAATAGTTAATTTTATCCCAAACTGAATGTACAAAAACCGGATTCTAACCAAACTTGTAAGAAGTGAGATCTCTCTTCCATAAGATGTGTATACTTCCTTAATATGTTTTAGATATCAGCCTGATGATGACCACATGGGGTTTAAACAATGTTTTGTTGGTCTGTCTGTTTACTTCTTATTTATATTCCATCACAATAGGATGCATAAGTTAAAAAAAAAATTTGTAAGTTTAATGTGGGGAACTATCCCTTCACTTTGTTGTACATCCTAAAGGCATAAAAAAAGGATGACTTCGCCTTTACAATCATAATGTGAGCAGTAATATTCCATACCTGTTTTGCAATAAGTTTGTGTTTTATCAGAAATTTTCGATGATAAAACAATGCTTTGGGATCCTCTCCCAAAAGCTGCAGGCTGACCTTGCCTTGCGTCACCTCCCCCATGTAACGGGACCGACCAATTCTCTCCAAAACACAGTACTGTATGATGGTCAGTTCTAAACCAGGATTAATATTTAGACCCATCAGTGCAGTATTCCTTGCATCTTGGGTGGCCACAAGCACCAACTTGGCATCCCATCTGTTAAAGTAATCAGCACGTGAATCAACTCTAACACCCAAAACAGTTTGTCTCAATACTCTAGACCAGTGCTTCTCAACATTTCTGGAACCAGGGACCACTTACAAACTCTAATTATATGGAATCCCTCCTAAAATTCTTTCAACTTGCAGATAAATCAGAGAAGCTACCCTTCTAGAACATCACTTGAAACTAGAAACCTAACAGTTCCTACCATGGGGACAACCCACGGTACTTTTCTCTGAACCATGTAAAAATACACAGGTCAAGTGGTTTCAGGGGACTTCTGGTTTAATACAGTGCTCCTCCCAGTCAGCAGTAACATATCAGACCAACAGTGACCAAAGTGTTGCAGTGTTCATGCCAGCTGGGGCCCAACCAAGCACCAAATGGGTGTATCTGATTTAAGGTTCAGGTTTCGTGTCTATGACTTGCATATAGGGGTAGTAAGAAGAGACCACATAGAATTCATTTTTAAGTTCCGCATACGGATACCCAAAGTGAATTCATGCTGAAACCATGGGACAGCATCCTGATGACACAAAAGATCCCTGCTGGTGAGACAGGAATTGGAATAACTGTCAATGGAGCTAATATCAAAGTTATTAACTCATTAATAAAAAGAAGAAAAGGGAGCAAGGAGGGCAGAGAGAGGAGTAAAGAAAGTGACAGTGACAACAATGATGATAGCGGTGGTGGTGCTGGTGGTGATAATGACACTGACCTGTTCTGACTGATATAAGCAGAAATGGCAAATACAGAAGGACAATGATATGGTGACTTTGGAGGGATGATGTGGCAGGTGATCAGCATTGAAACAGAGCCAGCTAAGATAAAACAGGTAGAGAAGAGTACAGTACATTACAGTACAGTACATTACAGTACAGTACCGTACAGTACATTACAGTACAGTACCGTACAGTACATTACAGTACAGTACAGTACAGTACATTACAGTACAGTACAGTACATTACAGTACATTACAGTACAGTACAGTACAGTACATTACAGCAGGCACAGCAGTGACCTTTACACATTGCCTCTTTCAAATCTTTTGTGCATTCAACAGCCCCACACTTTGAACACAGTGCAGTACCTTGCTGACGGAGATGTCAGCAAAGCTAACTGTTTTCAAGAAAAGATGGTCCAGGTGCCTAAGTCATAATACTGACTACATGAGAAATGAATAGTGTAAATGAGATATAAAATGATGGTGATTATGAAAAATTAGTTACCATTACACACATTTTAACCTTTAAATGACCTGTGTTCATATACACAAATGTGCAGAAAAACAACCCTGGAAATTCATTTCATATACTTTGGCAACAAGCAAATTTACTGCATTTTTTGTTGCATTACTTGTTTTATTTTCCACAAAATACCATTTACTTCATAATTTTATCTTTTTCTGGTCAAATAATATGTTTTTCATTAATGAAGCACTACAACTGAAAATATCAACCCAATTGTTTAAAGGCTAATAACTGCACATACCGCTCAATAACCTGTGCGAAGGGAAGCTTCCGTGCAATATGTGTCATATTAACACGTTCATTATATGTTGAACAGGACCCCATGATCTTCTTTTCATTATCCTCTACTGGGCAGTGTGGATAGATATCTTCTGGAACATAACTCTAAAGGAACAGTTTGAATGAACAATGATAAACCACTTCAATAATGACAAACACCAAATACATACGAGGTAACTGGAAAACAGTAAAATAAAGGAAAATCACAGTGTGTAACTGAATTACTTACAAGTTCTCTTATTTTTATACAGCAGAAATAATTACTGTTTGACAGTAACTGTTAAAGCTACAGTAAATTCAGTGCAGTTTGTTTCATTCTTCTTCTGACAGGTGGCAATGAAATATCTCAAATAATTTTCAAAATTTTTCCTACGGATTTTGTGCAAGTAATACACATTATTTAAAAGAAATAAAATATACTATTCAAAGAGAAAATGCTAATATTTCAGGATAACAGCTCCATCATGTGTCAAGAAACATATGCATAAGGTGCAAGGCCTGCTTAAAAGCTAGAGGATGGCACTTCGAGATTCTTCCACGAAATAAGGTAATTTGAACAGCAGGGAAAGATTGAACCTTTAATTCCCAGTGGATATAAACATTCTTTGTGAATGTTGCCATACTCAGGGACACAGTAAAAAGTATTCCCTACAGAACTGCATTTCAACTGGGGCAATGTCATAAGCAGGTTTCACAACTTATCCATCCACAATTGCAAGTACATGACTACAATGAAACTACTGTATACAAACCAAATGAATTCAAACTCCATGGCACACTTACTGGTTCCAAAATCATTCCTAGTTCTGGATCAACATTATCATAGCGGTTGAATATAATCAGACTTTTCCTTGGAGTTGGCAGTTCATACATGTCAATATCATCTACCTGTCTGATTATATTCCATATGAAGGCTTTACTCTTCTCATCCAGAGTGCAAGTAAAATTTGGTCTACATGACAAGCGAGTCCATAAACCTAAAACAATTTATAAGATATGAACACAGTATTAACCAAATTCACAAATAAAATTTAATGGTATGTAAACTACTAATATACATTATTGTACCTTCCAATGTGATTCCATCCAGTCCTTCCAAAGCAATCTCATCTATGACTGCTGTTACAAAATTGTGAGATCGATTATACATCATGAAAAGTTCAGTGACCTGTGGAAAGTAAAATACAATGCATATAATAAATACACTGCACAAGAAAAAAATATACTACGATGCCACACAACGTTGCCACTGATGAGTTACGTATCATGACTGAAAATGGTAAATGTGCATAAGATGTCACGGAAACACAAGTACTATAACAGCAGCAGATCTACTGTATAACCAATACATACGTTATTTTCGTATTCGTAACTACTTGGTCACGATCTACAAGAACTGTACGTGTAATGGAAGCAATGTGAGAGAATATGTCAGCACATCGATGCCATACTATTCACGTTTCCTTAACGACAACCTTCTTCGAGGTAATACAATACAGGATTCGTGGAATTTATCTATTTTTTTATATTACGTATCATCAGACGATACAAGAAATATGATACACACTTTAACCTCCACCGCCGGTATAATCGATCACCCCCCCACAGATTACTACTTATGCAGATAGGCAACTCCATGGCAGCTGAAACTTACAGCCCCTAAGCAGCCACGACGGTGTTACTTGCAGCCGGCGTGTCTCTGTGGCTTGCCTCTGGTGGTAGTTTTTAAAACTATATACCATGACATCGGCAAAGCAGCCCACTGTCATACCATATTCCCACTCCCTCTCTATTCATGGGGGTAAAAAAAAATATTAGCCTTCAGAATTATTACAAAACTACATACATACATTTATTAGGCAATATACCTTACTATTTTTCATTATATTTCCTGTAACACATTTCTGCTCATACCAAAGTATAATGTAAAATAGCAGGGCTATGTATTTCCTAACATGAATAAGTAAGTTTTTTGTAAACAAGTGACACTATGCATGAAAAATGTATAATATGAAGATTCGAAATTGCGGTCTTTTCAGTTATGGGACCGTGCAATCTAAATGGTCAGCACAGACGATTTGGCCTGTACCTATTGCTGCAATAATCTGATGCCCTATGTAGAGAGACCCAAAATGCTCCTCCAAAACATTCATTACCATATATGTACCAGACTACATGGTGTCCTGACTCAAAACACATTTTAAATCCTAACCACTGTGAGCACCTAAAATCCCATACCATAAATTATTAAGAATTGAAACATTGATGGAAATTTCACATTGTTAAAACTGAGTTATACAAGAGCAATATATATTTTTACACAGTATTTAATATCACATACTTTTTTCACCACTGTATACACTTATATAGTACGTCTCAAAAACTGAGGAAACAGTCCATTTTCAATATAAATACATATTTTATGATCAGGACCACATATGTTGAATTCTAACTTCTACTACAATTATATCACAAGGAAACTTTTAACTTCTGATCGTGAAATAAAACAGCATATATGACAATGAACAGGTAAGGAAGACTGTTCAACAAGTGAGGTTCCCTATGTCATACTCATAATCTGAATGACAGTCATAACAACATAAAATGAAGCACAATTATTTATTTTTGGACATAATCCCACAGCACCCTGAAGTGCTTGTCTCATCTTGGCAAGGTTTTTACAATTGTCATGGCAGAAATGGCTCCTGAATTATTCTTGTTGTAGAACTGGTGACCTTGCAAGTGTTGTGTCACTGGTCCAAAAATAATAGTCCAATAGTACCGAACGGCCTCTGCAGTGCGATCACTGCCAACGCTTCAACCATACGCAGCGGTACTGCGGTTATGCACCCGATGTGTTGTTTGTGGTAACACTCGCCACTAAGGGGGAGTTTTACCTCACATTAATAGCTTAATTGGTGCAGATGTTGAGGAAACTACACAGTCCATTACCGGTAAGGAGTACTGACTGGTCCAAGTTCCAGGCCTGCCTGGAAACTAGGGTCCCGTCCAACCCTGACTTACCAAATGAGGTGGCAATTGACGCATGTGTAAAGGGACTGTCAAGAGCTATCTCGTAAGCACTGGCAGAGTCCAATCTCAAGTGTCTCCCACGCGATGACCCTCGGTCCGCGATGCCGTCTTATTTCTAGCGTGGAACATAGCTGATGAACCGGTCAAGGAGGCAGTGGTAAATCTCTGGGGAACCCGCTTTTAAAGCAAAGTTCAATCGCCTACAGCGGTCCATGCCCAACCAGCTCAACGAGTTGAGAAACAACGAATGAAGCTTCACGCTGGAAAGCCTTGATCCAGTGGAGCTCTTGCTGTGGAACAGGAGTAGATGGGTGACGTTAATCCTCACTCCATCACCTCTACTGCTCACACGAGGGGGACTTGCTCTCTTGGCTCAATTTCAGCCGGTAAACGATCCGTGGGTTTCGGCAGTCATTGAGGTGGTTAACCACCCACCTCCATCTAGCGCCGAGGTTAAAGAAGGATTAGAACTATACTTGTACTCCTCTTCTAGGTAAATACTTTGTTCCTTGCATGTTTCATATCTTGTCTGGGATTCGTCAAAATATTCGGCCATGACCACCGCAACATTTTTGTAGACAGACAGTGCGGAATACAAAGCAGGTCATTCAGTCCTTATCTGTACAGATTACAAAGCTCGTCAATCTTATTCGCCCCTGCACAAGGGGTACAAAGCAGGTCAGTAATCAGTGCCTCGTCTGCGAATATACGGTTTGCATCAGTGAGTGTGGACTACGAAAATTCTACGTCAGTGGCTCGAGTGTCTGCAGTTGAACCACTCTGACATTTCCGGCGTCTGGTACAGTGACCGCACAATGCCGTTCGTAGTGAAGTTTTGCTCTGTTATGAAGCGGTGGAACTGCTGCTGCTGCTGTGACCTACTGACTGCAGCAGTAATTGTGGGATGGATCTGTTTGGTACGTCATCACATTCTGGTTTTCTTTTCTCAGAATGTTCTTTTTTCTGGCAAGGAAAACGTGATATCTTACTTTCGCCATGGGTCAATCCAGTGTTTTCCAACCAATTGTATTCTGGAACATTTTGGTATCGGAAAAAATCGGACCCAGGCGTAATCAAATTAAGTGTGTTAAATGCAGTAAAACACCTTTATATAATTAACAGCATAGGATACATTCCATGGAACATTCTCACGCGTTGTGGATTTGAACAGGATTTGTTGATTGTGAGTGAAATGGGATTATTGTTTGTTGGTTCTCGAACCACAATTTATACAGTTTCGTAAACACGCCTTACTGGGGTAGACAATTCGGTGTACCT
>Ga0123352_10016600_pt1 | contig 11736 bp, 9 predicted proteins | sample TergutLab28metaG_FD_89700 | JGI IMG/M metagenome (GOLD analysis project Ga0123352, IMG submission 89700) | Labiotermes labralis P1 segment gut microbial communities from Petit-Saut dam, French Guiana - Lab288 P1 | ecosystem: Host-associated > Arthropoda: Insects > Digestive system > Gut ...
CAGTAGGCACCTTTGGTAGCCGTAGGCATCTTGTGCAGCAGTAGGCACTTTGTGTAGCAGTAGGCACCTTGGTTAGCGGTAGGCATTTTGTACAACTGTAGGCACCTTGTGTAGCAGTAGGCATCTTGTGCAGCAGTAGGAAAATTGTGCAACAATAGGAATCTTTTGTAGCCGTAGGCACCTTGTGCAATAGTAGGCACTTTTTAAAGCAGTATGCACCTTGTATAGCAGTAGGCACCTTTGGTACCAGTAGGCATCTTGTGAAGCAGAAGTAGGCAACTTTTGTAGCAGTATGCACCTTTTGTAGCAGTAGGTATCTTGTGCAGCAGTAGGCACCTTGTGTAGCAGTAGGCACCTTGTGTAGTGGTAGGCATCTTGTACAGCAGTAGGCACCTTTTGTAGCGGTAGGCATATTGTACAACAGTAGGCACCTTGTGTAGTGGTAGGCACCTTGTACAGCAGTAGGCACCTTGTGTAACAGTAGGCATCTTGTGCAGCAGTAGGCAAATTGTGCAACAGTAGGAACCTTTTATAGCAGTAGGCATCTTGTGCAGCAGTAGGCACATTTTGTAGCAGTATGCACCTTTTGTATGAGTAGGTATCTTGTGCAGCAGTAGGCACCTTGTGTAGTGGTAGGCATCTTGTACAGCAGTAGGCATCTTGTGCAGCAGTAGGAACCCTGTGTAGCAGTAGGCACCTTGTGTAGCAGTATGCAACTTTTGCAGCAGTAGGCACCTTGTGTAACAGTATGCACCTTTTGTAGCAGTAGGCACCTTGTGTAGCGGTAGGCATCTTGTACAGCAGTAGGCACCTTTTGTAGCAGTAGGCACCATGTGTGGCAGTAGGCATCTTTTGCAGCAGTAGGCAAATTGTGCAAGAGTAGGCACATTATGCAAATAAGTTGGAGTGTTTCAAAGACAGGCCAAATTTGTCTTACCAGTGGAGTGGCGCAACGTGATAAAACTGTCGATGAATTTATTGTTTGAATTGCCATTTAGATTTACTGTTAAGCTGTGTTGGAAATATTCTTCCATATTTACAATAAAACAAACCATTTGATATCGAACAACCTAAATGTTCATTCGGTCTCATGTTTGTAAAATAGCTGGACCTTTGACCACTAAGTTGCCATCTGTTACTATTTTTGACATTTCGAATTTACTGCTTCCATTTGTCCGTCCCGCCTGTCCGCGTTCTTTGTCATTTTATTAAACCCGCACTACTTCCGAAAGAACTGAAAGGTACTTTATTTTATACCTCCTTTTGTAAGTAGCTAACTGTGGTGCAGTTTGTATCATTCCGCCTGCAGTTCCTAGCAATCTGTCTCCAAGCGAGCAGACTGGTCAGTCCTCCTTTACCTGTGTCGTATACCACCGTCTTACGACTATCAGGTAAGATGGCATTTCATTTATAAGGTATATATATTTGTATTCAGTAAAGTAAGGCAGCAAGTTGCAAATTATGGAGTACTTGTTGTTCGATACAGAAGTGTCGACACGACAGGAAGTCGGGGTCATCAATTTCAAGTATCATTGTCATAAAGCAACCAGGACACTAAATGTCACCCGAAAGTCCAGCTTGGCTGACGCAATTGTCGTACCCAGTGGACTCAATATTGTACCCTGTTCTCTGTACAGCACGTGATTGTTTCATGATTTTAATGCCAAGAAGCTTCTAGAAGCGTTCAGTTCAATGCACTGTCACGTGGAAACCAACGCCCTAATTTGCCTTGTAAAAAGGCTTGGCGAGACATTTTCGTGGGATTCAGTCTACATCAGTTGCTACCAGAAACTGTGCCACTTCGCTACTGGAATCTTCGCTTCTGAACATCGACATTTCTCTAACAACAATCTGTATATTAAAGTATCTGTTCAGAAATTGCTGTAACATCACATCTTCTGCCAATAAATCAATAAGCTATTTACTCATCACCCTGAGTTGTTGTAGACTTGATTTTCAATTCTTAAGTGGTCCAACGCAATCAAGACTTAGCTCTCGGTCTACGCTTTCCACATTCTACGTTTCCAACCCACCATCGCCTTTGGGATACAACACCGGTTCGCAAAAGGAAAGCTTTTTCCACAACCAATCCCAGTTCTCAGTGGCACTGTGCAGCATTGTCCTGCTGTAAAAGCTAATAGTTTCTCGGCTGTTCAAGAAATTCCCCGCCTTTTATGGAACCGAAAGTTCATTACCGTGCCCACAACAGAACAACAACACGACGATCGTCTCTGACCTCACACAGTCGTACACACAACCAGCCGGACGCCCCCCCCCCCCTGTTATCCAAATACGTCTCACATTGAAAAACAGCGATCCAGAACACTGCCTTCTGTCAGAAAAACGGAAATCGGTCCCCAAAAACACTCACAGTATTTCAGTGTTTTGTGCTGTCGAAGCCCCTTGGCCTACGGGAACCCTGCGGCTCGGTTTCGTGAACTCCTTGCCTGTGCCACTGTTCTAGAACTTTCCTTTGTGTTTCCTTGAGCACCATTTCGATATTATCCTTCCATCCACGAATTTTCCTCACCCCTTCAGGTTTATCCACAACAATTCTGTGTGCATTTCCTTCATCTCCCAGATATTCACAAACCTCCGCCTCTCGCCATCAAGACACACCACATCGCGACAGTAATCCGTAACACCAAAGATGATTCTGTAAGTGTGTGACGTTGCGTATTCTGTCCTTGATGTTTATGGAGCCGTGTAGTCTGGTCCTGTCAATATTGACAATGTATGGAGAACACGAAAGAACATGGAAATTGATCAATTATTAGAAGATGCAGATACAGTGAGATTCATCAAGGTACAAAGAATCAAATGGATGGGGCATGTTCAAAGAATAGACCAAGCAAGACCAACTAGGAAGCCATTAGATTGGAAACCCATGGGAAATAGACCAGTAGGAAGACCAAGACTATGATGGCAAGAGGGTGTTATGGAAGGTCTAAAGAAGCTGAAAGTTAAACCTGGAAGGAAACAGTTAAGGATAGAAGGACGTGGAGAGAAGAGACTTGGCGGAGAGGGCGAAAACCCACAAAGGGTTGTAGTGCCAAATGATGATGATGATGATGTAGTCTGGTGTAAGGGTTCGGATGTTTTGGAAATACTGGATGTTGACGTGTGCTGGATGTTGCGGTGTTTGGAGACACCGGGTACCTTCTTAGTTCTGGTAAACAGCGACAACACTGAGAGATCTTTGGCTCAGAAGGCTGAAATATGAATGTAATGTGGCGAGGCAGTTCTGTTAGTTACAGCATCACAGTGTGCAAGCGGTGTTGCTTATATGAATGTTGCTTTTGATTTCGGCGCTGGTGCGAATAAGAATTTTGTGCCTCCTAAAGGGCGCTATACACTACCAATTAAACTGAGCGATTTTACTGTGTGACGTCACACCTGATGGAAAAACTGAATAAACTTCGCAGTTTTGACAGGCAATTACACTGGCTTCAGGACTGTCATTTCCAGTCGTCTTTCACACAGAGAACTGCACAGTTCACTCAAGGAATCCCACACATATTCAGTTCAGTTTTTCGTGCAGTTTTTTTTGTACAGTTAAACTGCACAGTTTAATAATATAAACAGCCAACTAGATGCAACAATATTAATTTTATTAACACTTTCAATCAGCTCAACATGTTTCGGCCGATAATTTCGCCCATCCTCAGGAGCACTAGACTGTGTTTACAGTTTGTGGTATAATGCACCGACGATGCTGCCTGCTGGAACTCAGTTCCACCTCATCCTGGTCACCAGCAGGCAGCATCGTCCGTGCATTTTACCACAAGCTGTAAACACAGTCTAGTGTTCCTGAGGATGGGCGAAATTATCGTCCGAAACATGTTGAGCTGATTGAAATTATTAATAAAAATACTATTGTTGCATCTAGTTGGCTGTTTGTATTATTGTATCAATGATGCACGGTCACACAAATATCAAATGCACAGTTTAATTTCGAGTGTATGGGGCCCTTAATATTTTGGCCACCAGCAGACTGAACTTAACTATTGCAAGACTAGTGTAGCTGTACGTGATAGGCCGCAGAGAAATTTCGGATTTGGGTTAGTTCTTATTTATGTCTAGTGAATTTTACTTCACGAAATGGTTGTGTTCGTCTTTTGAGCAAAAAAGTGCTCAAAAATTCTGCACGGGGTTTTGTAATATTTTATGTTCGGGAATTCAGCTACAATTTGTTGGCTTAAGTCAGTTTTGGTTAAAATCAGACAAAATACTGACTGTTGTTATGCATAAAGACCCACACGCTTATCTAAACGCTTCTTGAGTCTAACTGCTTGGTAATTGGCTAAATACGAAGGCTTGTGTTTATCACAGCAAATGCACTAAATTGTAGAGAAAAGAACGCTAAGTGTAATGTCCACACTGGTACAGCCACGCTGATAAGTGCTTAGATGTTTCAACTTGGTGGCAAGAGTGGCCTGCTGGTACATTATATCCGCTATGGTTAAAAATTATAGGCCTGCTGCTGTATTATATCCGCTCTGGTAAAACATTATAGGCCTGCTGGTACATTATATCCGCTCTGGTTAAAACTTATAGGCCTGCTGGTACATTATATCCGCTCTGGTTAAAACTTATAGGCCTCCTGGTACATTATATCCGCTCTGGTTAAAACTTATAGGCCTCCTGGTACATTATATCCGCTATGGTTAAAAATTATAGGCCTGCTGCTGTATTATATCCGCTCTGGTAAAACATTATAGGCCTGCTGGTACATTATGTCCGCTCTGGTTAAAACTTATAGGCCTGCTGGTACATTATATCCACTCTTGTTAAAACTTATAGGCCTCCTGGTACATTATATCCACTCTGGTTAAAACTTATAGGCCTCCTGGTACATTACATCCACTCTGGTTAAAACTTATAGGCCTCCTGGTACATTATATCCGCTCTGGTTAAAACTTATAAGCCTCCTGGTACATTATGTCCGCTCTGGTTATAACTTATAGGCCTGCTGGTACATTTTATCCGCTCTGGTTAAAACTTATAGGCCTGCTGGTACATTATATCCACTCTGGTTAAAACTTATAGGCCTCCCGGTACATTATATCAGCTCTGGTTAAAACTTATAAGCCTCCTGGTACATTATATCATCTCTAGAAAACACACATATGCCAGCTGGTACAGTATACTCGTATTGTCACCGGTACCTAATATTCATGGTTTCCTCGTGTTCTCGTTTGTGGCTGGAGCTAGCGGCAATACACACGCTTTTTCTTTGGAAGAAAGTCCAGGCCCGAAACTTTGACCAAGCGGTCACCCAGCCAACCGCCTGTGATGTTGGTGTCACGTGCCGACGCACTTTTTCTGCAACGTCTGTCTGCTCTCGAAAGAAATTGCCGTTCGAGTGACTTCTGTTGACATTCATCACCGCGGCTCATTGAGCCTGCATGACGTAATCAAGCGACGGCTTCCAGTTCGTACAACGGAGAGGTATTTCTACCCTTCCAGTCTACTGAATTGGCCAATATTTGTGACTTCCAGTAGGACGATTTCGCTTATGAACCCAATTCAGTGAATTTCATTGCATGTGCTGGAGCACCTGGCAACAGAAAGAGATGTTTTGTGCTATCTGTCCGATAGCAGAGCCGATGGTAACTCAAACTGGAATATCTTCCGTAGCTCGACTCCTGGAGTCGCTAGTTCGAGCCTGTATCTTGGCAGTGCATGTATGTGGTGTTGTTTGTGTAGGTAGGTTTTCACCCTTTTTTTATAGGCCACGCAGGCCCGTAGGGTGAGTAGAGGTATTGTACTACTCCTTCTAGGGCCTTCGGCACTAGAAGGGGTGAGGGGTCAGCCCCATGCCCCGGCCACTACTACCCCTGGGAAAGACCCGCTACCCATTGTACAGGAGGCTGGGTGGGCCACAGGGCCGGTCTGGACGAGAGGAAAATCTCTTCCTCAACGGGATTCAATCCCAGGCTGTCCAGCCCGTAGTCAGTCGATTGTTTGTGTTGTCTGTGTAATTGTGTTACATGGTTCTGCGTAGGTAAGTCGCCTTGAAGGGTCGATTCACCCTCCAAGATGGTTCGAAAAACAGGAAGCCTAGAAGTCCTGTGCCGCTCTGCCCTGGAGCGTCATACAGATGTACACATTGAAGGTGCTGATTTTGATTAAAGAAGCTTTTTCAAGGGGAATACTTTTCAAGGTTACGTTTCGTAACAGAACTGCTGCCCCACTCTCTATGTGGGGACGCTCGGTGGTACGGTCTGCGACATTTCCTTGGATCGCCATTAATTCTAAAACGTACCACAATGGAGAACAGTATAACTGCATCGTTCGCATGGAGACAGTTAAGGGTAGGGGTTTTCTTGCGTTAGGTTGTTTTTCGTACCAGAAAAATGACTTTATTAAACACATATCTCAACACTTTACAGGTCAGAGGTAACTATGTTTACCACTTTTTTATCTGTATGTATATTACCGTCAAAAATAAACAACATCAACAAAATGATGAAATATCAATTACATCAGGGCTACATGTTTCGGCCGTGAAACAGGCATCATCAGGCCATTGCAGAACATAGACAAGGTAGAATATAAGGTTGCACTCTATTGGATCCCATATATAAGTGTGCACTCTATGGGATCCCATATCGTTTACAATAAAAGTTAAAATAATTTATCGTCAACTAACTGCGACATTTCGCAAAGCAATTTACGTCTATCACGCCTGTGCCTGTAACTGGCTTCTCGTCCCACAAACCTTTATTGCAAAACCATAGATTTGTCTGCATATTTACTGTTGCATTTCTGTCTGTCCATCCATCCACCCATACATCTATCTGTCTAATCTATGTGTATATCTATGCATCTCTGTCTCTCTCTATACTTATTTATATATCTCTGTCTCTGTCTGTCTCTCGAGCCCATCTTCTCCGCCCGTGTCTGTCTGTCCGTCCGTCTCGTTACCCACATATCATTTGTGTGCCTGTCTGTCCTTCTGTTTACATCGCTCTGTGTAGCTGGCTGGCTAACTGCAAGCTTACATATGTGACAGATTGAACGAGAATCGGCAAGATTTATAAACAATTTCCCGCGTCTGCTTTTCATAATGCAGTATCGCTTACAGTTCAAAGCTCTAATTTGTATGCAAATCAGATTAAATTACACGTGCGACAAACAAATCGAGTGATCAATATTAATGTATCAACTGGGCTCACATTGGTGTTGGTAGGGAACAGGTCGTTAAATTTTTGGTGACTTGAATTGAAAATCGGTCCGTTGTTTTTTCAAATGTACGAAATTCTGTTGTTTATGAGAGCAAATATTAATAATTTGTTCGGTTCGCAAGCTTACGATTATGCATGTGGGACTGTAGTATTATATACATGTATACATATATACTTATATATGTATATATACATGGGTGCACAAATTACGGGCCCCGGGTCGTTCGAGCGACTGCTTTCTGTACAATGGCCAGTAACACGCGACCTGGCCAAGGAAGCTGTGTGTGACACCCTTTTGGCGTCTGGAATTTTCAGGTGGTTCCTAGATGTTTGGGGTTTTGTGTACCCCTGTACACTGTGCCACCCACTGCACCACCTCGCGATGCACCCCTGTACATATGTGCCATCCACTGCGCCATCTCGTGATGCACCACTGTACACATGTGCCACCCGCTGCGCCACATGCTACGCCACCTCGTGATTCACCCCTGCACTCTGCGTCACCCACTGCGCCACCCACTACGCCACCTCGTGGTGCACCCTTGTACACTGCGCCACCCACTGCCCCACCTCGTGATACAACCCTGTACACTGCGCCACCTCGTGATACACCCTTCTATACATGTGTCACGCACTGCGCCACCTCGTGGTGCACCCCTGTACTCTGCGTCACCCACTGCGCCACCCAGTACGCCACCTCGTGGTGCACCCTTGTACACTGCGCCACCCACTGCCCCACCTCGTGATACAACCCTGTACACTGCGCCACTTCGTGATGCACCCTTATATACATGTGCCACACACTGCGCCACCTCGTTGTGCACCCCTGCACACTGCGCCACCCACTTCGCCATCTCGTGATTCACCCCTGTACACATGTGCCACCCGCTGCACCACCCACTACGCCACCTCGTGGTGCACCCCTGTACACTGCGTTGACCGTACCGGCTCTGGCAAGGGAGAACTGGTTATTTCCTCCCCCGTTCTTTTCCCCGAGGCTATCATCGCGGGCTATTGGCCGCCCGCACGGAAGAGAAAAAGGAGGGCGTCCCTCCCCCTCGAGTTTTCTTTGTACGATATATTTATAATCTAAATCACTTGACGACAACTCCTTTGGAACTTCAAGTCATCTCCATTGGGCCGCCCGGGAGCAGGAGCTCCGTCTTTGCTCGTTCCAAATAGGGCTACGCAAACCTGGGACATGTACACCAGGTAAAGTTTGTCTTGGACTCTTTATTTCCAAAATGAAGTTTCGTGTTCGGCAGTCGGAACATATCCCGACGTCTGCGTAGCGCCTCACGTGGAACGAAATGGGGTTGGTGTAGCCTAACCGCCCCGTAAGTTTTGGTTACGTTATTTGTTTGTAATTCGTAGAGCAATGTCTTGCTGTTCGCACTGGATTTTGTGTACGTCATGTTTCACATGTTGACTGGTAAAACTGGCCGATCGTGTTCTTTGTTACGTATGTACGTTTTGACCGGCCAACATAAAGCAATCTGTAGTGTGTCTGCCGGAGCGTTGTTTGTACTGTTGTTATTGTACTGTTCCCTTGTTGATTGTACGCTGTTCCCCAGTGGCAGACTGAAGCCGAGCCAATGATTCATGTAAGATTGTATTTGTTACGTGCGTTATGATTGGCGCAGCAAGAAGTTCAGGTTTGCTTTCAATGTTACCATCCTTTGCATTATTTTGTTAATTGCCTTTTGCTTATCTTATTCTCTGTCAAGTTAATAATACTATTACTTGGTAAATTTCTTGTGTCTTTTGCACTGTATATACTGACCATTTACCACAAGACCCCACTAATCAGGATTCGATCACTCAAAGGACCGAGGGCGAAATTAGTGCCAGCCCTCGGATCGATACTCAGAGTGCCTTGTCGGTCGGTGGAGGCATCCGAGGTTTTAGTGTCACACACTGCGCTACCTCGTGGTGCACCCCTGTACACTGCGCCACCCACTACCCCACCTCGTGATACAACCTGTACACAGCGCCACCCACTGTGCCACCTCGTGATGTATCCTATACATGTGCCACCCACTGCACCACCTCGTGATGCATTTCTACCTTCCGCACTGGTAACGGTCAGGACTGCCTCACAGTGCACCTGCTAGTGAGGCGAATCGTGCCTGTTGCCAGCTGCCTTCTTTTGTGTATTTGGTGTTAGTGCAGTTTGTGCAACGGGTTTTGAAACTGTTTTTGCAGTGTTTGGTATTTGCTGACTCTACGTCAATCCGCTTCAAATTACAGCATACAAATCATAATTTACTGACCGTTGTTTTGGAAGCATGCCAGCCTGAAGAAGGGGACCGAAACTCTCCACAAAACTTAGTGAGTTATAATTCAAGACATGTGGTGTAAATTGTGAGCAAGATTTATGACTTCAAATTTTAATATTCAGGTTATATACCGAAGCAAAGGCCGCTTTCAGAAATTCCAAGTACGTGTTAAGTGCAGTTTGTTCAGTGCTGCACCGCGTCTGATTCTTTTGCAGCAATTTTGAGTGGTTCGGACTGTGCAGAACGTGGGGGGGTTTGCGGCATATCGTAGTGCTGTCTAATGGCAGTCGGGGCCCCGAAGGGAAGATATTATGTTTTAGGCTCACACGGAGGAATTAATATTATGATGTTTGAAATATGACGCCGTGCAGTTTGGTGGAGAGTTACCATTGTTGCTAAGGAACGTGTTGCCTATTGACTTTGTGCTTTAAAGATGAACGCAGCAATTTGCACGCAACTTTCGCACCTACCAAATTAAAGAGTAGATTTTCTATAAGACCGTTATCATCAGAAAAAGAGATGATAATATTAAAATTGAATGTAAAGAAATGTGATGTGAATGTGTGAATTGGTGCAATCTGGCTGATGATTATGGTCCAATGGACCTTAGGTTCATTACAATGTGTATATAGTTCAAAACGTGGGGTCAAAATTCACAATTAAATATTCTGTTCTTTTTTTCGTAAAACACATGTCGTCCATTTGCGACAAGAGTGTCACAACACAAAATTTGCCAATTTTGAGTTTTTGGTATAGAAAGAAGCGTTTGCAGACGCACTTTTAACAGGTATAGTGTCATAACGCAGTTTGCAAAACTCGCCACTGGAGAGCAGTTGTGTCGTCGTTGCACGCATAGAAAATTATAGCACTTCAAACCATCTAAAAATCTCTCCTGAAAAAATCACAAATTTTGAGTTGTGACCCTGTTGAGGCAAATGGGCGATGTAGCTGCATGAAAATTCATTATTAGTGTTTTCCATGATCCGTTGTCTTATTCTGCTGTGCCTGTAGGCCGACTTTACAGCCGTTCTGAAAGACATTTTAAGGCTTCCTTAGCGTCTAGCGTCAACAAGCCGTTAAACAAACAAACAAACGATAACTTGGCTGTGCAGCTTTACGCCCCTCTGCGTGCTGTTCGTGCCGTATGCGATTTGTAGACATTTTTATAACACGGAAAGTGCATAAATATTTGCTGCTAAATTAATGTGTACTTTGTAGCCATTTACTGTAGATTTCATTTGAATTCATGTAAGTCGTGTTTTGAATGCCTAATTGTGTTTTCACAATTTAATTTACGTGTTGCGTCGCTTCGTCTGTGCACGTTTCGATGCGGTTCCTCCCGACAGGCTGCGGGCTGGCAGACCGGGCACCGTGGCTCCATTCCCGGGAAAAGAAAAGATATTTTCTGTTGTCCAGAATGTTAGATAGATGTAGATAGATATATTTGTTAACTGCAATTGGGTTGACACCCGGTGGCAGTAGTACAGTACACATTTTCACACAAACAATACACAGAACAGCACAATTAATTGGGAAGAATGCGGGCCGTGCCCCGTTTCTGCGAGTTATACCTTGGCATTTGCCTTACAACTGAGGAAAAAGCACAGAAAAATCTCAGTCAGGGTAGCCGAAGAGTGCCAGCTGGCACGATGAAAACAGAATATACAGAACGGAACATACAAAACAACAACAACAATAATAATAATAATAATAATAATAAGGGCTCAATGGGTATGGGAGACGTAGTACCTTTGTAAGGGATTGACCCTGCACTGGTCCTCACAAGCCCAGGTGTGCAGCAGTGCAACTTGAGGCACCAGCCACTCACTTCCCTGCACACAAGACCAGAGGTGAGCCTGTTTAAACGGAACACGGCGGATCTAGAGGAGTAAACCTCGAAAAAAAATCTCCTACTCCAAGGTGTACACTACCGTGCCGAGGGACACAGATGCATCTGCGGTGAGGGTAAGAAACCGAGAACGGGGAACTCTGAGAAGTGGCGACCCTCGGATTCAAGCAGTCTTACTGTGGCAGGCGGGGCTATAATGCAGTGGACAGAAGACATCCCTAGCTACTGGTGGGACAGCGATGATGATTAGAAAACAAAATTGTAATACACAACCAGGAAGCAAGAAAGAGCAGAAGTCCTCTGACAGCACTGAAGAGAATGGTAACCGGAACGAGGAAACTCAACACGGACCATCTCAAAGTCCATCTCACATTGGAAACGGGCAAGAAAATGGAAAGAAATTGAACAAACGAATCCG
>Ga0123352_10016604_pt1 | contig 11735 bp, 8 predicted proteins | sample TergutLab28metaG_FD_89700 | JGI IMG/M metagenome (GOLD analysis project Ga0123352, IMG submission 89700) | Labiotermes labralis P1 segment gut microbial communities from Petit-Saut dam, French Guiana - Lab288 P1 | ecosystem: Host-associated > Arthropoda: Insects > Digestive system > Gut ...
GTGCTTTTCAGACTTCTCTGCCTGGAGAACCCTTTTCTGGACTCAAATATTTCACAGAACCCATCCCTGTTTTTCAGTTGGCAATACAGGTAAGTTCTTTTATTTTATTCATTTTTTTATTTGCAGGAATATAAAATAATGCAAAAAAATCACTGTTAAGTATAATGAATCTATAAAACAATACAAATAACTGTATGTGAATTTCAAATCTGGTATAATGGGAAAGAGTTGCAATCTGAGGTATGCCTCAGCATCCAGCTTATCTTTGTATTTGGTTTTTGACATAATTTATCATGAAATGCCAGATTCACAAAGGTAGGTGGTAGGAAATGCAGCAGTTTTCCAACCGCACATTTCAAGGGCTCAGGATACTCTTCAGTTAAGCTGGCCTAAAAACTTGAAAGAAAAGTAGTACGAAAATTTACTTGAAAACTGAATCACTCAGAAAATCTATCAACTGTCCATATTCATTGAGTGAAAAGTCTTGCATCTGGTATGAGCCAGTGAAAGGATTTCTCTGACAATTCTTGTCACTACTGTTTTGTGGAAAATATTCTTCAAATGAGTTTTGTAAGTGTCCTAAGATCACATTTCACATCTTGATAAAGCATTACTGTGCTGTTCAAGATATTCATTCTTTGTATCAAAATGATCAAATTTATTTTCTTGTACATGTTGGTACAACACACAAGTTTTAATCTTCGAGCAGCTACTTTTCCCTCAGCTGCGAACATGGTTATGCTACAGCCCTGCACTGACAGACCAAACTCATTAAACTTATTGAAAATATTAGTGAGGTATGCCAAGTGCTGCAACCAAGGAAGATCTGAGAGTCAGCTAATGGTGTTTCTGTTTCAGACTAGGAAAAACTGAAATTTCATCCTCGGTTGAAACACTTATCATCAGAACATTATCGCGAGATAAATCAATAAACTTCGGTATAAAAATTCACAGTTTCATACTTATTGTCCCTGTCATAGCATAGCAATTTAAACAGCCTGCAATTTCAAGGCCGTGCCTTCATAACGTTAACAATTTGCACTGCACTGCCTAATGCAGATATCAATGAGTTTTGGGTCCTCTTAACTACCAATGTGTGTATGTGCAAAATGCAGTGGCTACTTGCATACATTCTGTATACAATTCTTGTGTTTGTACACTGTGGGTTTCATTACTACAGGACACATTTATCAATAATGGGGTAAAAGACTCTGCTTCCTTTCAGAACTGTTGAATACTGGACTTCATTTTCATTGTTCGGTTTTGTTTTAAATATTCCTGTTTTAACCACCAATCCATTAGAACTATATTTAATATTACTGTATATGCCACTGTGTCCCATTATTCTGTGAATATTAGTGTTCTCTGGCTACACTATCTCCACCCTAGACTGGTAAAATATGGGGGAAGGCAGTGTTCACATTGAACCTTCTTAGATTATAATTCTTGGGGCACCATCACAAATGTTCTTAAGTCGTGCAACTGGTTCTTTCCAAATTGTTCCACTTAAAAATACAATATACTTGTTTAATATTACCTAATAGTCATGGTTTAATATTTAAAACAACATACAAAATGCCCAAGCTTCCATCGGCATTTCATGGACATGATTTTGTGGAACCCTGGGCTCCCACGAACTCAGTTTGAAAAGCACTGTGTTAGCCTCCTTTCAAGCTGCTCACAAAACACTGCATATGCCTATATAAGGTGTTTCTTCGAAGCAACACAGACATTGGTCAACATGATGGTGTTGCAATAACCATAAGTAGCAGCCTACTTTTTTGCCAGACATAACGTTAAATACCTTGCAGACATTCTGTTTATACAGTAGAACACTGTCTGTGTCCCACAATGCCATATTTCATGGGTGGCTTTTTATTCCGGTTTGACAGTGTTAGGTTACGTTCACTTACCTTAGGTCGAACACTATAACAAATGGCATGAATATGCAAGACTTTGTCGCTCTGCAAAGCAGCATATTTCAAGCATAAAGTTACTTCAACGCAATATAGAACTTAACATCAATGAAAGCACTCACCTAACCCATTTAAAATTAAATGTGGTGAATTGCGTTGTACCATACACTCACAGGCCTTGGCAGACACGAATTATTTTCTTAAACCACAGCGAATTCAAAGTACTTTTAGGTAATAATTTTATTGACAAACCACACTAAATCGCCGAATTACCATTAAGTAAAGAAAAACTAGAACTCCCTCCAAAAACAATCAATTGCCTAGCCTGACGCACTTAAAAAAAAACATTCATACGGCTCTACCCTAACCAAACATCGTGCATTCTGGAGTGCCGTACAACTAAGCAATCGTGACCACAGATGATGTTTCGAAGACGAGAATCGTGGCAAGTAGCGTACGTACGTAGTCTCCCCACTCCAACTACCCTGATGCCTGCGCAAGCCGTAGCGTTGAACAGGCCTTTCAACATGTGGTCCGCAGAACTACAGAATGAGGCAATTTCACATTTTGTTATTTCCAAAGTTTTAATGTGACTTTTACAAATTTTAATGAAACTTGGATTTTCTCGGCAGGATTTCGAAAAATACTCTAATCAAATTTCATGAAAATCCGTCCGCTAGGAGCCGAGTTGTCCCCTGCAGACGGACAGACAGACGTGACAGAGCTAGTAGTCGGTTTTAGCAATTTTGCGAACGCGCCTAAAAACGTGTTCTAAAAGGAAACATCAACACGTACAGTCTGCGAGATTAAACACGACAGCCTTATCACCGTTCCATGTAATTAACAACAAAAGATATTCTGCACTTGTCAGATAACTATCTCCAACCATCAGAGTCCTTCCTGAGAAAGTAACAGCTCCTCAGCTAGTCAAGAAATTCCCCTCATTTTACGAAACCCGAAGCCAGAGCAATCCAGCCCGTGCTTCCCCACCACACTTCTTGAAGATCCATTTTAATATTATTTTCCCATCTAAGCCTAGGCCTTCCCAGTATGAACCTCTGCTCTTGATAGATACTTAAGAAAATTGGAATAAGATACTGTAGTGCACAGGACAGGCCAACTGCAACCCACAGGGGGGCCACATAATTCGTCAAGGACTTGCCTGAGGGCCGCACTTTTGTATAAATACATCAAAAGGGAGGGAGGGGCGAGGATTGAGTTCAATAGAATGCCATTATTTACAAAAATAAGTTACACTGATAGTTCAGCTGAATGACAAGGTAGTAGGCCTTACTAAACTCAATAACACCTGTCTATCATCCTACCAGATCAAGAACTGGTCATAAAATACACTGGCAAATGTTCTAGCATTTCCATTTCTCTGTGTTTATTTGATAGAAATTTTAATGTCCCTGCTAAGCCCAAAAACCTCAGGTCATAAAGAAATGTGATTAGTGTTTAAATCTGTCCCCTAAAGGTTAAACATAAATATTTGGGACATCACAGAAAGTTACAGCAAACTTTATCTCCAACCATATTGTCAACATTAGGCATACTGATGAAAGACACAAACAAAGACAGCATGGTGATCTAAAAAGAGCATATGCTCTTATAATGCTGCCACTTAAAATATGGTCTAACTGCTTACTGAATGCACATTATTTACTTCATGTATCATACCCTGCACATGGACTTCACCAGCTTTCCAATATATGAAGTGGGAAAGACTCTTGAGACCACGGTTGGTATATAACATAGTCAAACAGAAAGTGACTAGGCATCAAGGTCATTTACAATAAAAGTACATAACCACAGAAAATAGGTAATAACCTGCTTGAATGTGCCATCTTGTGATTGCCCATAACAACTGAAGATAAACAGATGAACCTCAATTACAGGTAACCTGACACACACAGGATGTAGAATAGATATGTGCAGTATCAGACATGGACATATGTAGCATTTGAAACTTCAGTATTTCTTTTCCCTGACAGAATGTTTACTGTACTCTCCGACTCTCCAGTTATGTCTCCTGTATTGTGAAGGTGTTCTCTGTGTCAAGAAGGTACTGGTAGCCAGGAAGTACAGTAAAGTGAACTGCAACTGAAGAATTCTTGTTGAATGACTAGCCTCATACATGCACAAATACACAATAAGTGCAATCTGAAATTTCAGTTACTTTAAATATTAATGCCAATATTAATCCTAATGCAGTTCCTGGTATACTTTCTCAATCTGTAATTTGTGCCAATGATAGGAATGATTTCTGAAACAAGTAAAAACTTTACAAAAGTGAAACTTAGAAATGCAATTAGCATTCTTATATGGGCCAAAAGAGGCTATGACTTGCTATTGTCCTTATGCATAATGCTATCATACTAAGAGCAGCATAAGAGGGCACCAGTGGAAAATAGCTTGAGCCAGTACTTCAGCATCCACTGTTAGTGAAGAAGTTCCCCCAGAAAGTAGCAGCATTTAGTACATACACATAATTTAATTACAGCAAGTTTATTGTATTTAGTACAACACAGATTGTGACAAATATCAGCCCATGTTTGGTTTACTGTGCGTCATGCTGTATGAGACCAAACTACTCCAGTCTTCAATATAGTCATGTCATAGCAAAGGATTTAGATTTGTATGTAAAGTAACTTAATCACTGCCACTAGACATAGGAAGAGAAGAGTAAGTAAGGACTTTAATGACCGTGATCTTGTTGTGCTGCTATTATCATTTGGTACAAACACAGGTTCAGTCCAAACACAACTTGCACACAACAAGCTTAACAACTGACACAATATAAAAGTTGTGTGATAAACAACAATTGAACACAGTACTTTTAAAGTGGTGAATTACAATAATATAAATTATACAAAACACATGTAAGAAGTCACGTGTGAGTGCAACAATAAGAGCAGCAAGTACAACAGTAAAAAAGAAAAAAATAATAACAGAAAGTAATACAAGATACAACACTGATAATGGTGCAATAGTTGTCACAGAACCACATGTAACAATGAATGAGGCATAAACACTATATAATTGTACTAACTGCACAGCATGAACAACATAAACTTCATTATTCTGAAAACTGAATAAATGGAGACACTGTTGCTTACCTGCAGATACCAGAGTGTTGATCCCTGCTCCTTCATTGTGGCTCACGAATTGTGCAGCCAAGCTGACTTTAATAGCACACTGAGTATAAACCACATGAATGCAGAGATATGTCTAGGAAGCTATATGACACCAACAGTACAGCATCTGCAGATAACCAGCTGTACATCTGTGGGAACTTCCATGATACTCCACAAATGCCCCTCCAGCCGTATGTCTCGCACACCACAGCAGCACCTCCAACCTGCAAACGGTCCTTTTTTGACCTAGCAGAGTCACATTACAGTTGGCAGTCAGCCAGGCTGTCTGCCTTGGTTTCAAGCCTTCTTTGGCTCACAACCAAAAAATGTATGTTTTGGATGATGATTACAGTAATATTGTCATGGTGTGTGTGCATGCGTGCGTGCATGCACACACATCCCAGATGGGATGGTGGATATGGCCATTTTCAAGAATCATAGTCTTTGTCTGTGTGTGTAGTACATATTTACAATTTAAACATGCATATATATATATATATATATATATATAGTGTTATGAATTCTAAAATAAATTACAAGATACAATACATGTATATGCACAGCCTCTGCCAGCCCAGGCCCTGTACAGCAGATCATGTCTTAATTTACCTAGCATATACTATAGTGGCAATTAGACATTTGAACATCATATGCTTGACCACTGCCAAGTTTAAGCCTCCTATACTTCCTGTGTTGGGCTTCACTTTGTCCAATGTTGTGAGCATCTTCACTGTCATGATGACTTCTGCTTGCTACCTGCAACTTGCAGTTTGGTGTATGGCTTGGAAACCTGCCAATAGTGCAAAGAAAACCATTTTGCTGGCACTGCAATTTCAAAAGAGGCATGAGCCATTACAGACCTAGTAAGTGCTTTGTGCAGAGGTAGTTTAATGTTAGTGCTTAACTGCCCACTGCTGAATAGGGAGTAGACTCTGCTAAATTTTCTGAGAGCCTTGGCTTCGATCTCTTCTATATTTCCATGTAATCTCGGTATCAGAGATTCCACTAAGGTAATTTGTATGCTTAATGAAGGGAATGTTCCATTCTTTCAATGCAAGATGAGACTGCCAGTCTATTTAATATTCCAGTGCTCATACCACAACTACACTGATGACAGACCATGCTGCACTTTTTGCCACATAATCCTCTTTGCAGTGAGTGGCATAAATACAAGTGTCATCTGCAAAGACGGCCAGGTATGTACCTGGTGTTTGGGCGGCATCATTTATACCCTGCAGCACCCTGGCTTGTATTTCTCTAGCAGTGAACAATTCACCTTCATCCAACACTCTGAATTTTTTGTTTGAGAGAAAAGAGCCAATAAGCTTAACTATGCTGACCTAAAAGTTTAAGTTTCAGTAACTTATACAAAAAAAACCAGGGTTCCAAGTAGTATCAAAGTATTTTTAGATATCTATGAATACTGCAGGCATAGACCAATTGTAGTTAAAATTTAAGGTCACGTGTTCTATTAGCCTCAAATCGTGACATGCATGAATGCCAAACTGACCTGCATTTAGAAATTTTTTTTCACTGATGTGCCTTTAGACTATTCTTTGAATAACTAACAAATAGTCTAACCACGCACCACCACACCAGTATAGAAAACTCTACCCATCTACCACAATCACTACATAGACACTCCCCAAAACACACCTAACATGAAGGATGTACAGACACCCCTCTCACTACCGCCCATTATGGGTCATATACCCTTTCTACCAAACACTACTAAGCTCAGCATCATTATGGCTATACAAATGCCTGTCATCCCACCTGTTTCATTATGGGCATAAACACCCCAAACACTGACCCACCATTATGGCTCTAAAGATGCCCCCTTACCCACCTACCATTATGAGTGTATGCAATCTATGTACTATTGTAGATACAGATGCTCCTCTAACCAACCACACATACATTTACCACCTTTAACTGGTAGATGCATTAGGTTTCAGTGCATCTAGCAGCAGATGTAGCTCCAAATATAGACAGACATACATAAATGGTATGTCCATTTACATATTTATCTGGAGACATTATATAAGTGTTTTCTTAAACATAATGTATACACACCACTATGTTCTGACAAAACACATCATGTAGTAAAAGTGCATATTATGTGTTAGGTTCATCCAGTACCTACAGCAAAGATTTAAGCATTATGGTTGAAAATGATAAACCTGTATTTAATCTTGGTACATTGAACATGTGTAACACCAACCTCCAAGCATAACACAGTTCAGGTACCTTCAGCAACAAATGAACATCTATATATAGGAATGGTCATAAGTCATAAATAGTTTATAAGGCACAGAACAGGTGAAACAGATATTTCAGGTGCAGCAAACTCATTGAGGTTAAATAGAACCTGCTAAAAGATGGAGGTATACCAGCATACTGATGGATTAATGACATAGGGTGTGCATCATTAAAAATCAGGGCCAAAGAAAACTGGTACGCAGCTGAAAAATCTGTTGGTACCCTACAAACAAAACTGAAGACAGAAACATTGGCCGGCAATGTTACCATCATCTTCCATCACTTCTGCTTCACATTCAGGTCCCAGGTTCAAAACTCAGTCTAGTTTCTGCTATCCTCGCTGAGGATTTCTGTACTTAATACATCAGGACAGGAAGCACCAAGCATTTTTGCAATATCTCTTGCAGTTCTCAGATTACAAGTGTTATGTCTGCCTTCAGTCCTGCCCACAATGCTGGGTCCCATATCTTCTCACACTTCTATTTACTGCTTCAATCAGTCAAATGTATCTGAACATTTTTGCATCCATGTAAGTTACGCTGAAGAATTTTGCCTTCTCTGTCATGTTTTTTATTAGAGTACTGAAAACTGGATGAAAACCAGTTCCATGCAGTCATGTGATATCTCCCCTCCACCTTACGCAACCTTGGACCCATAGCTATCCATAACTCTATAGTTTTTGCCAGCCAAAATGGAAGACTGTGAGGACATGGTTCAAACAACCTGCCGTTATCAAGTTCTACCTGCGGAAAAATTCCTCCCATTGACATTCACCGTGTATGGTGATAAGAGCTTTGATGTAAGGATAGTGAGATGTAGGGTGTGGCACTTTAAGCAAGAATAAGTGGGTAAAGCAAGTTTGTGTGACAAAGCAAGGTTGGGGAGGCCAGAACGGAATTCAAAACTCGTTAAACAGTAGGAAATGTGTATTAAAGTTGGAGGAGATTATATGGAAAAGTGATTACGCACAGTTGTAAACAAAGGTTAAAGGTACCTTTTTTTTGGTGTTACTTAAATATCCCCCTTCCTTCACTTATTTACCTGGAGGCAAAATCTTTCAGCCCACCTGAGTAACTTGGCACTACAGGCTAATTTGGTGCATAGTTTGAATTCTGAACCATCAATAGTTCTCAACCACAGTTTCAATTCAGGCACTACTTCGAGGGACAATTTCATTGCCGAATGTGATCAGTGATACTAGCATAACACTGTTACAGTAATCCTTGAGAAGTATGAGGATCTTCTTGCACAACCAATTTTAGCAGTTCCACCATCTGTTGCAATCCAAACATCTCATACCACATGCCAGACAAGTGACAGGTTTTTATCGCTGCTACAAGTACACCTTGCTCATTATGCTTCAGGTTGTACTATGCCAATGAAAGCACATCAGATCTTGCCGGGACATTCTTTCATGCCGTACCAGATGATCACAAACTTACTGCCTTTACTTTGCATACCAACACTATCATCAATGTGAAAACTGATGCATACAGCTGAACATCCATAGTAATTTCAAAGTCACTCATCACTTGCAACACTGACTACGCACAATCAGATCTCTGTAATGTAGAGTTGAACCATGTGGATGAAAAATGTTGAGAAAAAACTGTACATATGATGTAAGTGCTGCTATGCTTTCCATCAACTTCTGTATCTTGTTTTAACAAATATTTTGTCCATAGCCACAGCAAGTTCAAATTTTTGCTTCTGTACAAATCAATGAGACACTGCATCATGTCAAGAGATGGTAATTCGTGCACCCTCAGTCTGAATGCATGTCACACGTTAACTGTTCGCAAAACACTTCCTGATGTACATTTTAAAGACCTGTCATAGCCATGAAAAAATTGTTCTTTTTTGATAGACAGGCAGGCCTTGTTTTACACAAGAGTAAAACCCCCGAAAAACATCACGCGAATCAAAATTGTGCAACTTGAACACTAAATTCCTATCTAAAACAGTCCTGGGGGTTAGAGGGATTGACGACTTCATCCTAAATAGTGTGAGACTATACCACTAGTGGACATACAAACCTGTACAGCACATACGAGTATGTTATGTATATACAGTATATATGAATTTCTGCACAGTATATCTATAAAATGTATTATTTCTAATACAATAAAAACGTAAGAGACCCACATTTGTAGTTTTTGGTCAGTTCATTCCAATAGGACTATGGTAGACTGCTACACAAACACTTTAGTTCCTGACTTAGCACTTTCTGTAATTCTGTCAGCATTATTATGAACTGTACATATACTCTTAACTTCTGGGCATACATCAACAATTCATTCATCTTTTTCAAGTAGATTTATTACATCTAATTTCTCTTCAGTACTGACTGTCTTTCACCGATTTTTCACTTGGATTGCACTAGCTGTTGTAGGTTATGTTCATTACTCATTTTGGTAACACAAACCAATGCTATTTAAGGGGGGCCTACATCAGCTACGTGATTATATCATCAACATAATAAATCCACACACGTGCCTGATGGTGTGATGGTGACATCACTTTCTGCTAGCCTCCAACACAAGAGCAACCCCAGATTGTCTACGCCAAATCATGTTAAACCGAAAATTATCTTGTAAATTTCAAAATCGGTGTGAATTTTCAAGATGTGTTAGAGTAAAATCGCAAAAAATGAGACCTGTCTGTATGTTGTAGAACATAAGTACATTTATTCTTTATACATTATTTCCTTCTGCTGAAAATCTCTTCACACTTTCATTTCTTGAGATTTCTTCTTATTGGTATCACTTACATGAGATTCAATGTTAACACAGCAGTAATGCCGAAGACTCCAAGTCTTCTGGGATGTTGTGCTGTGTCATTGGGTAAACAGTTCGCTTGGAATAAGCTGCTTTTAAATGTTTCATATGCATGGTGCAAGAGTCCCCTTTTAAAGTTTTAAAACAATCAAAAAGTAAATTAGAAAATAAAACAGAATGACAGCATGCTACACAATAATAAGCCCTAATCTTGAGTGTGTTTTATAATGTTTAAACTTACATACCAAACATTCTTAACAAGCATCCCAATGAACCACTTACTTTACAGTAATAAACTAACAAGATATAACTGAATTAAAATACAATATTCATATTTCATAAAGTCTTAGTCAGTTACACTTTTCTAGGTGATGACACTTTTTTATGATGTAATATTTGTTTGTTCTGCAGGAAAATGCATTTTTATATACAACTTATAGTTCCTGTAAAACAATAAATATAAACTGCATTATCGCTCAACTGATCTTTTTTTTTAATCTGCTGTCATAAAATTTCAAAAGAGCCTTGCAGCACAGTAATGGAGACTACCGCTTTGTACAAAACCTTAGAAAACACAAAACAAAGCTTGCGAACTTTGTCTTGTGAAAACAGTCACAATTACACTGTTTTTTTCCTCTCTCTCTTTTCTAATTTGGATCTGTGAAGTACCCATTACAATCACTCCATCCATCTGTCCATGCAAATGAAACAATATGAAAACAACCCAATGGATTTTCATGACATTTGATGGGGAGTTTTACTAAAATTTGTTCAACATTTCCAGTTTTAGTCAAAATCAGAGAACAGTAATATACACTAATTGAAGATCTCCATGCATTCCAACATACATCTTGAGCATAACACATGAAATAATTACCAAGCAAAGGATACGATAAAAAAAAAGTTATAGTCAAAAATAGAATATATTTAATGCTCAACACATATCTTTCTTAAGTCTTACAGCTTTTGAAATACCAAAACAGAGCAGATATATCATAATCATTACATATGCATACATTCCTTAACTTGTTTTTGTGTAACTTGAGCTTTAACCCAACTGTTCATTTTGCAGTAAATGCAAATGTCCAGCTTTTATGTCAAATGCTTATCGAGCAGCCACTTAAATATGCAAGAAGACTTCTGAAACTTTTTAACAGCTCATTCTTAACGTCAACATGACACAGAAGGTCATGTACAAGATCAGGACATACCTTATAGTTAAAAAAAAATATAATCTAGTATTCGACACCCAAATAACACAAGTATAGTAAAATTTGTGATGTGTGACACCTCAGAGACCAAAGGATTGCTAGATATTGTAATTTTCTGGATACCAGAATGTTATACCTGATGCTTATCTTTGGGTACCTAGCAACATCATGGGCAGACCTTACCATATGATTTGTCACTTCATGTACTATCCTATTTTCCACACCACAATTTCTATTCACTTACCCATTCCACTTACCTTATTTGGTGTATAAATAATATTCAAAACAATAACATGACACCAATAATTAATGGCCAAACTCTCAGAATTGGCGCTGGTTGCAGCCAGTTGATGGCACAGGAAAATGTAATGGGAGTCTCAATCAACTTCCAGTTAACCCTCAGGCAATTAAACTAAGTGCCCAGAGTACACA